>RRZT011480589.1_pt1 | contig 29258 bp, 22 predicted proteins | sample 2165551 | NCBI WGS metagenome assembly RRZT01 (sample SAMN10456910, study PRJNA506462) | wastewater metagenome | biome: wastewater; feature: sludge; material: wastewater sludge; isolation source: wastewater sludge with Escherichia coli K12::gfp cells carrying plasmid... | place: USA: Moscow, Idaho...
CCAGTTCCTCCAGCAGTTGGTCAACGGCGTCACACTCGGCTCGCTCTACGCCTTGATCGCCGTCGGTTACACCGTCGTCTACGGCATCGTTCAGCTCATCAACTTCGCCCACGGCGAGGTGTTCATGATCGGCGCGTTCGGCGCGCTGGGCACCTGGACGTATCTGCTGCAAGGAAGTACGAGTATCTGGGCCTTCCCCGTGATGCTCGTGGGCGCCATCATCGCCTCGGTCGTCACGGCCGTGATCATGGAGCGCTTCGCCTACCGCCCGCTGCGCAACGCGCCTCGGCTGGCTCCCCTGATCACCGCGATCGGTGTCTCGGTGTTCCTCCAGGAGTTGGTGCGCCTGGCCTACCCGGGAGCCAAGAGCAAGCTGCCCTTCCCGGAGATCGAGGTGGTCACCGGCAGCGCGGTCCGACTGGGCGGCGTGACCATCCAGCGGGCCGCCATCTTCACCGTGACCGCCCTGGTGCTGTGCGCGGCGCTGTTGTGGTTCTTCGTCAACCGCACGAAGATCGGCCGCGGCATGCTGGCGGTGTCGCAGGACCCCGACACGGCCCGGCTCATGGGCATCAACGTCGACCGGATCATCGTCGTCGCCTTCGCTCTCGGTGCCGTGCTCGCAGCCGTCGCCGGGGTCGCCCAGGGCCTGCAGAACAGCAACATCGACTTCCGGATCGGCTTCCTGGCCGGTCTCAAGGCATTCACCGCGGCCGTGCTGGGCGGTATCGGCAACATCCAAGGAGCGGTCGTCGGTGGTCTCGTGCTCGGTGTCGTGGAATCCCTTGTGACGCAGTACACCCAGTTCCTGCCGTTCGGCCTGAGCATCTTCGGTGGCAGCCCGTGGAAGGACGTCTGGGCCTTCGCGCTGCTCATCCTCGTGCTGGTCTTCCGGCCCCAGGGCCTCATGGGCGCGCGGGTGGTGGACCGGGCATGAGTTCCATCATGGATTCCCTCGGCTCCTCCGCTCCGGAAGAGCGCCTTAGCAGTGTCACCAACCCCAAGGCCAGCCCGCGCTGGCTGATCTCCCTCGCCGGTGCAGTGCTGCTGCTGCTCGGCTCGCTGCTGTCCTGGTGCTTCGTCAAGGGCATCCTCGGCGACGTCAGCTACTCGTTCGCTCCCGGTGCCCTGCAGATCTTCACGATCATCCTCGCCGTCGTGGCGCTGTTCTTCCTGGTGCTGCGCGCCGACCGGCTCAAGGCGATCGACGAGTTGCTGGACAGCGCCCGGGCCCTGCGCGCCCTCGGCGTGACGGCCACGGCCTTCATGGTGCTCGTCATCGTCTTCATCATCACCCAGGCGCCCGGCCTCGCGAACGCCGACCCGGGCGTCTTCATCGCGCTCCTCGGCGGTGCGCTCATCGCCGGCGGCGCGTGGAACATGCCGTCCGACCCTCGGGTCGACCCGGTGAGCGTGCGGCTGCCCGGTTGGGTGGAGATCCTCGTCATCGCCATCCTGCTGACCATCGTGCTCTTCCTCGCGGCATACGCCTTGAGCCAGGAGGGCGGCACGGTCTTCTGCCTCATGCTGCTGTTCGTCGGCGGGCTCGCGCTCGCCCTGACCCGCGCCGGACTGTTCGCCTGGATCGGCGTCATCACGGCGCGGCACAGGCGGGTCATCACCCTCGGTGCGTTCGCTGTGGCCTTCCTCTTCCCGTTCACCCAGAACGGGTCGGACGCCAACATGTCGATCGCCACCCAGGTGATCATCTTCGCCACGACCGCCCTCGGCCTGAACATCGTCGTCGGTCTGGCCGGCCTGCTCGACCTCGGCTACATCGCCTTCCTCGGCGCCGGCGCCTACGTGGGCGCAATGATGTCGCACTCGACCTTCGCCACCATCGGGTGGAAGCCGCCGTTCCTCATCGTCATGCTGTGCGGCGCGCTGGTGTCCGCCACGCTGGGCCTGATCATCGGGTCACCGACGCTGCGGGTCTCCGGTGACTACCTGGCCATCGTCACGTTGGCCTTCGGTGAGATCTTCCGGCTTGCCATGGGCAACCTCGACGGCAACAACGGTCCCTATCTCACCCGCGGGCCCAACGGCATCCCCGCCATCCCCGAGTTGGAGATCGCCGGGTTCAACTTCGGTGACACCCACGTCATCGCCGGAGTGCCGATCAACCGCTTCGGCAATTACTACTTCCTGCTGCTCGTCGTCGCGGCCTTCATCATCACCGTCTTCACCCGGCTCAACAACAGCCGCATCGGCCGCGGGTGGGTGGCGATCCGCGAGGACGAGAAGGCCGCCGAGGCGATGGGCGTCAACGTCTTCGGGCTCAAGCTCTTCGCGTTCGCCGGAGGCGCCTTCCTGGCCGGCCTCGCCGGCACCATCAAGGCCCATCAGGACGTCTCGGTGACCCCGGACCAGTACGTCTTCCGCGAGTCCGCGTTCCTGCTGGCGGCGAGCGTGCTGGGCGGTATGGGCACCGTGGCCGGCGTGCTCATCGGCGCGACGATCCTCAAACTGCTTCCCGAGAAGCTGCGGTTCGTCTCCGACTATCGCCTGCTCATCTTCGGTCTGCTGCTGGTGATCATCATGCGCTACCGGCCGGAGGGCCTGGTGGCCAGCCAGCGGCGGGCCCTGGAGTTCCACGAGGACGACACCGATCTCGCCGAGGAGATCGAGCATGCCCATCTCGCGACGAAGGAGGAGCCGGCATGACCGCCACTGCCACGGCGCCGGACCGGTCGGGCACGACGGGCGCGGTCGTCCTGCAGGCCCGCGGGGTGACGATGCGTTTCGGTGGACTCACCGCCGTCAACAACGTCGACCTCACCGTGCACAAGGGTGAGATCGTCGGGCTCATCGGCCCCAACGGTGCCGGTAAGACGACCTTCTTCAACTGTCTCACCGGGCTCTACAAGCCCACCGAGGGCGAGGTCACCTTCGACGGTGCCGTCCTGCCGCCCAAGCCCCGGGCGGTGGTCAAGGCCGGGATGGCCCGCACCTTCCAGAACATCCGGCTCTTCAACAACATGACCGCCTTGGAGAACGTCATGGTGGGGCGCTACTGCCGCACCAGCTCCATGGCGTTGACCTCGATCCTGCGCGGGCCCAAGTTCCGGCGTGAGGAGGCCGAGTCCCGGCGGCGGGGCCAACAACTGCTGGACTTCGTCGGTCTGGGCAGGGTCACCGAGCATCTCGCGCGGAACCTGCCCTACGGCGACCAGCGCAAGCTGGAGATCGCCCGCGCCCTCGCGACCGACCCGAAGCTCATCCTGTTGGACGAGCCGACCGCGGGGATGAACCCGCAGGAGACGATGGCCACCCGCGACCTCATCTTCAAGATCAGGGACATGGGCTTGGCGGTCGTCGTCATCGAGCACGACATGCGCTTCATCTTCAGCTTGTGCGACCGGGTGCTCTGCCTGGTGCGCGGCGAGACCCTCATCGAGGGCAGTCCGCACGAGGTGCAGTCCGACCACCGGGTCATCGAGGCCTACATCGGCACCCCCGACGAGGACGAGGAAGAACTCGTCCACGAGGCTCATGAGTCACCTGACACAGCCGCGGCCCCCACCGCGGCCCATGGGGTCGACCTGACGAAGGAGGGCCAGGCGTGAGCCCCATCCTCGAGGTGACGGACCTGCGCGTCGCCTACGGCAAGATCGAGGCCGTCAAGGGCATCTCGTTCTCGGTCGAGCAAGGTCAGGTCGTCTGCCTCATCGGCACCAACGGTGCCGGCAAGACGACCACCCTGCGCACCATCTCCGGATTGCTCAAACCGGCGGGCGGCCAGATCGTCTTCCAGGGGCGGCGGATCGACGGTGTACCGGCGCACGAGATCGTGCAGATGGGCCTGGCCCATTCACCCGAGGGGCGGCGCATCTTCCCGCGGCTCACCGTCGAGGAGAACCTGCTGCTGGGGGCGTTCTCCCGCAACGATGCCGGCATCAAGTCCGACCTCGACGCGGCATACGCGCTCTTCCCGATCCTCGGTGAGCGGTCCAAGCAGGCCGCCGGGACGTTCTCCGGTGGCGAGCAGCAGATGCTCGCGATGGGCCGGGCGATGATGAGCCGCCCGAAACTGCTCATGCTCGACGAGCCGTCGATGGGCCTGTCTCCGCTGATGATGCAGCGCATCATGAGCACGGTGCAGACCCTGCAGGCCCAGGGCACGACGATCCTGCTGGTGGAACAGAACGCCCGGGCCGCGCTCAAACTCGCCGACCATGGGTACGTCCTGGAGGTCGGTCACGTCGTGCTCGATGGCACCGGTCGCGAGCTGTTGGTCAGCGACGAGGTCCGCAAGGCCTATCTCGGCGAGGACTGACCCGGCTCGATCTCGATGCCGCCGGCCGTGCCTTCGGCCGGCGGCACCGACCATCGGTGGGTCAGCCCCAGCGCGGCCACGAAGGCCTCGTCGTGGCTCACCACGAGCAGCCCGCCGGGATGCTCGGCCAGGGCCCGCTCCAATAGCTCGCTCGTCTCGGCGTCGACATGATTGGTCGGCTCGTCGAGCACGAGCATCGTCGCCGGGGTGTTGAGCAGGATGGCCAGTCGCAGGCGTCGCCACTGCCCCACCGACAGCCGCTGAAGCGGGCGGCTCCAGTCGGCCCGGTCGAACCCGTATGCCGCGAGCAGCGCCTCGGCCTCGTCGAGGTAGCACGGCACGGCGGCCCGTAGCGTCTCGATGGCGGTCTGCTGGCGCGCCGCGTCGGTCGGCTCGCGGTCGGCCTGGTCGAGCACCGCTGCGGCGGGCAGCCGCGGCACCAGGGCGCGCAGCAGGGCGGTCTTGCCGGCACCGTTGGGCCCGGTGAGCCAGATCCGGTCGTGCGTCGTGAAGGTGAGGGTCGCGGCATACAGGACGCGGGTTCCGGCGTGCACCGGCAGGCCCTCCAAGCGCACCGTCGCGGGTGGGCCGACCGCCTGCACCCGTTGCAGCAGTAACGGGTTGCGGTGCGTGGGCTCAGTCAGCCAGCGCGCGGAGTCGATCAGCCGGTGCAGGCGGCGCTCATGGGTGAGCGCCTTGCGGACCACGAGGCGTGCGGTCCGCCGGGCACCGGGATTGCGGGGATTGGCCGACTCGTGGTGGGCCGAGCGCGCCTTCGAGGCGTCGATCCGCGCGACGAGTCGAGTGCGGTAGTTCTCCTGCGCCTGCAGATCCAGGGCCAGTCGCTGCGCCCGGCGCTGCTTCTCGGCCCGGTATGCCGTCCACCCCCCACCGGGGTAGTCGTCGAGCCTGCCGGTGGTGTCGTCGAGCTCGACGATCCGAGTGCAGACCCGGTCCAACAGGGCCCGGTCGTGTGAGGCGACGAGCACCGCACCGGCGAATCCGGTCAACTGTTCGGCCAGCCAGCGGCGCCCGGCGAGGTCGAGGTGGTTGGTCGGCTCGTCGAGCAGCAGCACCTGCGGGTCGGCCAGCAGCAGACAGGCAAGGCCGAGTCGGGCCTGCTCACCGCCGCTGAGCGTGCCCAGGGTTCGGGTCGGGTCGATGCCGGCGTCACCGCCGACCCCGAGCCGCGACCGCACGTCGTCCTGGCGGGCCAGCCCGGCCCATCCCCCGGCCGCTTCGAAGGCGTCCTCGCAGCGCGCCAGTCGGGCCAGGCCGGCCTCCGGGTCTTGGTGCGGCGCGCGCTGCCCCGGCCCGGATGACCCCGGGTCGGCGAGGTCGCGCTGGGCGGCCAGCACCGCGGCATACCGGTCGGTGAGGTGCGCGGCCGCGGCAGCGAGCACCGCTGCGACGGTCTGCTGCGGCTCCGGCGGGGTCTGCCGTTGCCACGCCACCCGCAGGCCCGGGCTGCGCTCGACGCTGCCCGAGGCCGGGCTCAACTCGCCGGCGAGCACCCGCAGCAAGGTCGACTTGCCCGATCCGTTGGGGCCGACCAGGCCGATCCGGTCTCGGCCGCCGATGGTGAGGTCGATGCGGTCGAGCAGCAGCTCGGAGCCGGTGTGGACGGTGATCTGGTGCGCCCGCACCATGGGCGTCTCCTCGGGGCATCGCTCGGGCCAGGGGTGTCGGCACGGTCGGCGGCGGCGTGGCAGCGCAGGGCGCAACGACGCGGCGGCGACGGCCGATGAGCGAGGCGGGATCACACGCTGGCCAGCATGCCCGGTCGGCGAGCTGCTGAGCCAGCGGTTTTCGGTCAGTCCTGCAGCGCCTTGAAGATCGCGATGTGCAGCGACTCGGCGCCGCCGTCGTGGGCGGCGGCCGCCCAGCCGATCTGCAGTCCGGTGTGCACGAGGGACCAGAGCCGGGCCAGCTCGTCGTCGATACCGGCCGCCTCTGCGACGATCTGCAGCCGACGCCGGATCGACCAGCGGAACGCCGAACCGGTGCCCAGCTCGTCGACCCGGTTGCGCAGCACCGGCTGCAGCTCGAAGCCTGGATGGCCGGCCATCGGTTTGGGGTCGATGGCCAGCCACGGCGCACGCCCGCCGGCCAGGACGTTCTCGAAGTGCAGGTCGGTGTGCAGCAGCCGGTGCCCGGTGAGGTCGCCGCGAGCCCGGGCGGCGGCCGCATCGGCGGCGAGCTCGCGGGCCAGCCCCTGGGTGCGCGAGACGATCCGGCGGGGCACCGCGGCGCTGCCGACCGCCGCGAGGGTGGCCAGGTGCCGGTCGACGAAGTCGGACACCGCCAGGATGGAGGGCGGCGCGGGCACGTGCAGCTGCGCCAGCAGCTCGCCGATCACCTGGCATGCCTCGTCGATCGGCTCGCCGCGCAAATCGCGCTCGGGGTCGAGTCGCTCCAGCAGCAGGGCCCCGCTGGCCGGGTCGGCGGCCACCAGATGCACCGCGCCGTGGCCGGCCCAGTGGCGCAGCGCGAGATGCTCGCCGAGCGCCTCCGGGTGCGGCCAGATCACCTTGAGCGCCAAAGCCTGGCCCGCCGGCCCGTCGCCGCGCTCGCCGCTCCGCGTCACCGGCAGGACGACCGCGGTGCGCCCGGTGCACACCGGCCCCGTGACGGCCAGCGCCCAACGCTGCAGCGCGTCGTCGAGGATGGCCGGCAGTCGGCGCACCCAGTCGGCACCGGACGGACCGCCGTCGGGGGGCAGCCCCGCCATCCGGTCCAACCAGTCGGTCGGCAGCTGCGGCCTCACCGGCGCCGCTGCCCCGGCCGCGGCGGCTCGGGGTCGTCGGCGTCGCGGATCTGCAGGCCCAGCGTCGTGGCGATGACCAGGGCCTGCTCGGCGGTGACGATCGCGCCGCGCAGCTGCGCATGCTGCGGCTCCAGCGCCCAGAGGCTGCTGCCCCGCAGGTCGGTGCCGGTGAGGTCGACCCCGCGCAGCGAGGCGCCGGTGAGGTCGAGGTCGCGCCACACCGCACCGGCCGCCTGCACCCCGTCGAGCTCGGCCTCGGTGAGCCGGACGCCCTGCCATCGGGTGCCGACGAGGTCGGCTCGCGTCAGGGTGACGAAACCCCAGTTACCGCCCTCGACGACGAGCATCTCGAACCGGCAGCCCTCGAAGGTGGAGCCGACCAGTTTGCAGCGCACGACGCGGGCATCGAAGAAGGAGCAGCCATCGAAGCGGGACGAGGTGAACGCGGTGTCGGTGTGCTCGCTCGCATTGAACCGGCAGCCCCGGAAGGTGCACTCCTCGAACACCACCCCGCTGGTGCGCAGCTCGGTGAAGTCCACCTCGTGGAACGCGGTGCCGGTGAACCGCTCCCCGGTCAGCGCCCGGCCATACCAGTCGGCGCCGGTGACCTTCGCCGTCCGGGGGCCGCTGCCCGCACTCATCCGGTATGCCGGGCGCGCGCCGCCCGGGCCCCGGCGCCGGCCCGCGCCCCGCCTCTCGCACCACCTTTCGCCCCGCCTGTCGCACCGCCCTTCGCACCGGCTCGGGCGCCGGCCCGCGCAACGCTCGGGCGGGCGGACGGCATACCGGAGCCGTGTTTCGCGAGCACCGGCGCCAGGAACCGCCCGGTGTGCGAGTCAGTCTGGGCTGCAACGTCTTCGGGCGACCCTTCGGCGATCACCCGACCGCCGCCGGAGCCGCCCTCTGGTCCCAGGTCGACGATCCAGTCTGCCGACTTGATCACGTCGAGGTTGTGCTCGATGACGATCACCGTGTTGCCCTTGTCGACCAGCCCCTGCAGCACCCCGAGCAGCTTGGCGATGTCTTCGAAGTGCAGCCCGGTGGTCGGCTCGTCCAACACGTACACGGTGCGCCCGGTGGATCGTTTCTGCAGCTCCGCGGCGAGCTTGACCCGCTGGGCCTCCCCGCCGGAGAGAGTGGGTGCCGGCTGCCCCAACCGCACGTAGCCCAGGCCCACGTCGACAAGGGTGGTCAGGTGCCGGGCGATCGCCGGCACCGCTGCGAAGAACTCGGCGGCCTCCTCGATCGGCATGTCGAGCACGTCGGCGATCGTCTTGCCCTTGAAGTGCACGTCGAGGGTCTCCCGGTTGTAGCGCGCCCCATGGCACACCTCGCACGGCACGTAGACGTCGGGCAGGAAGTTCATCTCGATCTTGATCGTGCCGTCACCGGAGCAGTTGTCGCAGCGGCCGCCCTTGACGTTGAAGGAGAACCGACCCGGTTGGTAGCCGCGGATCTTGGCCTCGGTGGTCTCCGCGAAGAGCCGGCGCATGTGGTCGAAGACCCCGGTGTAGGTGGCCGGATTGGAGCGCGGGGTGCGCCCGATCGGCGACTGGTCGACGTGCACGACCTTGTCGAGATGCTCCAGCCCGGTGACCGTCTTGTGTCGCCCGGCGACCTGGCGGGCCTTGTTGAGTTTGTTGGCCAGCACCGTGTAGAGGATGTCGTTGACCAGCGTGGACTTGCCCGAGCCGCTCACTCCCGTCACCGCGACGAGATTGCCCAGCGGGAAGCCCACGGTGACGTCCTGCAGGTTGTTCTCCCGGGCCCCGACGACGGTGACGGTGCGCCCGTCCTGCGGTCGGCGCACCGCGGGCAGCGGGATCTCCTTGCGCCCGGACAGATACTTGCCGGTGATCGACTCCGGGTGGCTCAGCAGCCCGGCCACCGGGCCGGAGTGCACGACGTGCCCGCCGTGCTCGCCCGCGCCCGGGCCGATGTCGACGACCCAGTCGGCGGTCGCGATGGTGTCTTCGTCGTGCTCGACGACGATGAGCGTGTTGCCCAGGTCGCGCAGTCGGGTGAGGGTCTCGATGAGCCGGTGATTGTCGCGCTGGTGCAGCCCGATCGACGGCTCGTCCAGCACATAGAGCACGCCGACCAGACCGGAGCCGATCTGGGTGGCCAGCCGGATCCGCTGGGCCTCGCCGCCGGAGAGGGTGCCGGCGGGCCGGTCCAGGGACAGGTAGTCGAGCCCGACGTCGAGCAGGAAACCGAGCCGAGCGGCGATCTCCTTGACCACTCGCTCGGCGATCTGCCGCTCCCGGTCGGTGAAGTCGACGGCCCGCAGGAACTCGGCACACCCGTCGATGGACAGGGCACACACCTGCGCGATGCTGCACCCGCCGACCAGCACGGCGAGCACCTCCGGCTTGAGCCGGGCCCCCTGACAGGCCGGGCAGGGCACCTCACGCATGTAGCCGGCATACCGCTCCCGACTCCAATCGGAGTCGGTCTCGGCGTGCCGGCGCTTCACGAACGGCACAGCTCCCTCGAAACCCGTGGTGTAGGACCGGTCCCGGCCGTAGCGGTTGCGGTACTTCACGTGGACCTTGTAGTTCTGCCCGTGCAACAGCGCCTGTTTGGCGCGCTCGGGCAGGGACCGCCAGGGCGCGTCGAGGGAGAACTTGAGGTCGTCGGCCAAGGCCGCGAGCACTCGTTGGAAGTACTCGGCCGAACCGCTGCCGCTGCCCCACGGTGCGATCGCGCCCTGGGCCAGTGAGAGGTCCTCGTCGGGCACGATGAGCTCCGGGTCGACCTCGAGCTCGGTGCCCAGGCCGGTGCACTTCGGGCAGGCGCCGAACGGGGAGTTGAATGAGAAGGAGCGCGGCTCGACCTCGTCGATCGCCAACGGGTGGTCGTTGGGGCAGGCCAACCGCTCGCTGAAGCGCCGCAGTCGATCCGGGTCGTCCGCCGCTCGGTCGACGTAGTCGACCAGCAGCACCCCCCCGGCCAGCCCGAGCGCGGTCTCGACCGAGTCGGTGAGCCGCCGCTGCGCCGCCGGGTCGTCACCCTTGGCGACGAGGCGGTCGACGACCACCTCGATGGTGTGCTTGACCTGCTTCTCCAGTTTCGGCGGCTCGGTCAGCGAGATCACCTCGCCGTCGACCCGGGCCCGGGCGAAGCCCTTGCTCTGCAGCTCGGCGAAAAGGTCGACGTATTCACCCTTGCGGGCCTGCACGACCGGCGCGAGCAGTTGGAAGCGGGTGCGTTCAGGCAGCTCGAGCAGCCGGTCGACGATCTGCTGGGGGCTCTGCCGGGTGATCGGCTCGCGGCATACCGGGCAGTGCGGCCGGCCGACCCGGGCGAAGAGCAGCCGCAGGTAGTCGTAGACCTCGGTGATCGTGCCGACCGTGGAGCGTGGGTTGCGGTTGGTCGACTTCTGGTCGATCGACACCGCGGGTGAGAGCCCCTCGATGAAGTCGACGTCGGGTTTGTCCATCTGCCCGAGGAACTGCCGGGCATAGGCCGACAGCGACTCGACATACCGGCGCTGCCCCTCGGCGAAGATCGTGTCGAAGGCCAGCGAGCTCTTGCCCGACCCGGACAAGCCGGTGAAGACGATGAGGCTGTCACGGGGCAGCTCGACCGAGATGTCCTTGAGGTTGTGCTCGCGGGCCCCACGGATGACGAGGGTGTCGTGGCTGTGCCGAGCCGACTGATGGGCGGCGACGTCGGCGGCGCGGGGGCTGGAACGGCGAGCGGCTGGCACGGTGCCCAGCCTAAGTGCCCCCACGGACAGTGCAGGCACGCCGAGGCGCCCAGGCGGCACCCGATGTGACAGCCTGTTCCTCATGAGCCACCTGCACCGGGTCGCCCAGGCCACCGACCACCTGCTGCGCACGGTGGGCCGGTGGCAGGAGGGCGAGCAGCATGAGCCGTCGTTGTGCCCGGGGTGGACCCGCGGGCATGTGTTGACCCACCTGGCGCGCAATGCCGACGGCCTCGGCCGGTTGGTGCGCGCGGCGGTGCAAGACAGCGGCGAGACGATGTATCCGAGCGTCGCGGCCCGCGCCGCAGACATAGAGGCCGGCGCCGGGCGTTCGTTGGCCGAGCTCGTCGAGGATCTCGGCGACGCCGCCGACCGGCTGGCCGGCGAGCTGGCCCGGCTGACCCCGGCGCACGGTGACATCGCGGTCGAGCGCACCCCCGGCGGGCCCACCTTCCGGGCCGGCCAGCTGCCCTTCCTGCGCCTGCGCGAGGTCGCATATCACCACGGCGACCTCGATGCGGGCTTCGGTTTCGGGGACCTCTCCCCCGAGCTGGTGCGGATGTTCCTCGACGAGGAAGTCGCCCGGCTGCGCTCGGCCCCGCTGGCGCCGGCGGTGCGGCTGCGCACCGACGAGGGCGAGGACCACACCCTGGGTGAGGCGTCGGTGGAGGTGTCCGGCTCCCGAGCGGCCCTGTTGGGGTGGCTGGCCCGCGGCCTCACCGAGGGCGTGCGCTGCGACGGTCCGCTGCCCACCCTGCCGTCGGGGGGCTGACATGACGGGGTATGCCGGTCACGTCACCCCGGGCGGCCCGGCCCAGGTCCGCGAGCTGACCGACCTCGTGCTGCGCAAGTGCAGCGTCGGCGAGTTCGACAACAACGTCTACCTGGTGACCTGCCGGGCCACTGGCGAGCAGTTGCTCGTCGACGCGGCCGCCGATGCCGACCGGCTGCGGCGGTTCGTCGGCGAGGGGGGCGATCCCGCGCGCTTGGCGACCATCCTCACGACCCATCGACACCACGACCACGTGCGAGCCCTGCGCGAGCTGAGCAGCTGGTCCGGCGCGGAGACGATGGCCGGCGCCGACGACGCCGATCACCTCCCGCTGACCCCCGATCGGCGTCTTGGTCATGGCGACCAGATCCGGGTCGGTGAGATCACCCTCGACGTGCTGCACCTGCGCGGGCACACCGACGGCGGCATCGCCTTGGCCTACGCCGACCCGGCGGGCGGCACCCATCTGCTGACCGGTGACTCGCTCTTCCCCGGCGGTGTCGGCAACACCAAACTGCCCGGGCAGTCCTTCGATCGCCTGTATGCCGATGTCACCGAACGGATCTTCGACGTCTACGACGACGCCACCTGGGTCTACCCCGGCCACGGCGACGACACGACCTTGGGCGTCGAGCGCCCGCACCTGGGCGAGTGGCGGGCCCGGCGGTGGTGAATCCCAGGATCGTCGACAGTTTCTGGGACCTCCGTGACGACGCCTACGACCACCCCGACCGCTGGCGCGATGTGACCGCCGAAGAGGTCTTCCAGCGGCTTGCTGAGATCGTGGAGCAGGTCGACCCGGGCGGCGATGCACAGGATTGGTTCGTTGTCCAGCAGCGGATGGTCGCCTGGCGCTCCGGTGAAGCGTCCCGTGACGGATGACTCGCTCTTCCTCGGCGGCGTTTGCAACACCACGCAGCCCGGCCAGTTCTTCGAGGGCCTGTATGCCGTGTGACCGAGCGTCTTCATCTGGCTCTACCCAGGCCACGGCGACGACACCACCTCGTCGAGCGCCTGCACCGCCCTGACATGAAGCGACCCCGGGAACCGTACCCAGGTTCCCGGGGTCTTTCGACTGAGTGGTGAGGTCAGTCGCTCCGCTTCACTGCTGCACCTGGCGGCATTTGAAGGTCGAGTTCGAGTCTAATGACGGGGCGTCCTTCCGCTGGACCATGGGCCCACGTGGAGGGCCCAACGGGATTTGAACCCGTGCCTCCCCGCCTGACCTCGACCGGTCGATTCAGGCGAGCGCGGACCATGAGCTTGGGCGAGAAATTGACCATGATGCCCGGCGCTGCCTCTACCGTGCTGCTCGCGCAGAGTTGGGCTACCCCGGCCCGAGTGCCGGAGGCAGGATTCGAACCTGCACCTGGGACGCCGTCGGCTGAATCTGAGCTTCATCATGAGTCTCGCCAGACCCGTTCTGGGGCTGGCTCCCCTGCGCCCAGCAGGGAGTTCTGAGGCCGATGTCGGTCCGCACCAGCATCGACTGGGGGCGGTCATCCGCGAGTCATCACCGTGGTGCGGTCACCTCCGATGCGAAGAGATACCCCATGAGCGCCTCGCCACAGGATGCGTCGGTCACTGCAGTGTCGTTGGCTGCCTCTCGGGCGGTGCGCACGGCGGCGATGAGCCGGTCGACGCGATCGAGCATCGCAGCGCGCTGAGCCCCAGGCACGGCCCCGCTGTAGCTGAGCGTCGTCCAGTAGCCGACGATGACGTCTTCCTGGTAGGTCTGCACCTGCGCCGGGTGCTTGTCGGTGGCCTCGGCGAGCACGTGATTGCGCATGACCTTCTTGGTGCGGGTGGTCTCCCGGGCAGCGGTGACATATGCCTTTGCGTCGTCGTCGTAGGTCCACCGCTCCCCGATGTCCAACGTCGGAAGCTTCGCCACGAAGGTCCGCAAATCGACCAGTTGCTTCTCCAGGGTCAACAGGGTAGTCACCGGCACGTCGTTCAGCAGGGTCTGCCCATCGACGACGACGTCGGCCTTCGCGTGGGTGTTGGCAAGATCCTTCGTCAGCTGCAGGTCGAACAGTCGTACCTGCGCGGCCCGCACCTTCTCGAGTTCATCGCCGACCCGGACCTTGACCTCGGTGCGTTCCTCAGGCAGCCGTTCGCCCTCGTCGTCGCGTGCTCGATAGGTCCGCAAGATGCCGGTCAGGGTGGCCGATTTCTGCAACAGCTGATAAGCGTCGGTGAGGACGCGCTGAGCAGTCGCCTTGACACCCTTCTCGACAGCGAGGATTTGGTTGAGGCGGGTGGGTGTGTTCATGGTGGGGTCAGATTACCCAAACAGACACCCCACCGGCCACGTACTTACCCGGGTCACGAGGGCGCGCTCCCTCGTTCGTTCCGGTATGCGGCGGCCACCTGGGCGGTCGACGGCTTCAGCCGCCCTGTTGCAGCCGCTCGCGCAACGGGGTGTCGAGCATCGTGAGGATCGACTCGATGATGAGATCGCTGGCCTCGTACGTGCTCATATGTCCGACGTTGTCGAGCACCATGAGCCGCGAGTCGGGGATGAGGTCGCGCAGCGCCTCCGCGATGGGCACCGGGATCAGCCGATCGTCGCCACCGGCGATGATGTGGGTCGGCACGTCGACGAAGTGCGCGAGTGACTCGGCCTCGTTGTGCTTCTCGATCGCGTAGAAGAACTGCCCGATGGTCGGCAGTTTCGTGTTCTTGACCTGCGCGATGGCGTGCCGGATATCGGCCTTGTCAGCGCCGACGCCGAACAACAGTCGGCCCTGGACGATCCGTGGCACGAACAGCCGTGGCGGGATGCCCGGGGCTCGCGAGGCCACCGCCATGAGCAGCCCCTCCAGGGGGATCGCGTTGCGACCCTCCAGCGAGCAGGCCGTTGACGCGAGCACGACACCGTGCACGCGCTCGGAGAAGTGGTCGTGGTGCAGACCGGCATACGCCATGATCGACATGCCGCCCATGGAGTGTCCGGCCACGACGAGCGGGCCCTGCGGCGTCGTCGCGTGGATGACCTCGAAGAGGTCGTCGCCGAGGATCCGCACGCTCGGCTCGTGGTTCTGGCCCATCGACGAACGGCCATGGCCGCGTTGGTCGTAGACGACGATCCGGACCGGGCGCTCGTGCTGGACCCCGGCGATGATCTTGTGCCAGCTCGTGCGGTCCAGACACCAGCCGTGCGCGAGCACGACCGTCGGGGTGCCCGGGCGGATGGGGTCCGCCGGGAGGATCTCCTCGGCGAACAGGCTGGCCCCGTAGGAGACGGGGACTCGGAAGGTGCGAAAACTCACGTCGACCCCGGTTCAGTCAGGCCTGCTCTGAGCGGCCCTTGAAGTCCTCCATGGTGTGGTAGACCCCGATGATGTTGTCGGCGATGAAGTCGCGCACCCCGATCGGCACGAGGCCCTTGAGCATCTCGCTGAGGATGACGGTGCGCGGCAGGATGACGAACGATCCGCCGGAGCACATCCCCGACCAGGCCTCTTCGACGACGTCGTGCGGGTCCAGGATCGGCAGCAGCGGCGCCGACTTCGCCCCGTCGAACATGCCGGTGTTCACGTAGTACGGACACACGGTCGTCACCTTGACGTGGGAGATGCCGGCCTGCTTGAGCTCCAGGCGCACCGAGTCGCTCCAGCCGATGACCGCCCACTTGGAGCCGGCGTAGGCCGCCATCCGCGGGTTGGGCGTGAAGCCGGCCGCGGAGGCGAGGTTGAGCAGTCGCGCCTCGCCGCTACCGGCGATCATCCCGGGCAGGAACTCGCGCGCGACGTACATCGGGGCGAGCGTGTTGACGTCGATGGTCAGTTTGGTGTCACGCGCCGAGTCGGACTCCCAGAAATAGCCATTGCCACGCACCACGCCGGCGTTGTTGATGAGGATCTCCACATCGCCGATCTCGGCCCGCATCGCCTCTGCGGTCGCCTGGATCTCATCCAGATTGCTCACGTCGACGTAGTAGCCGTAGACCTCGACCTCGCCGCCGGAGAGCTCCTCGAGGGTCTGGTCCAACGCCTTCTCGTTGACGTCCCACAGGACGACCTTGGCGGCCTTCTCGGCGATGGCACGCTCGGCGAAGAGTCTGCCCATCCCCATGGCGGCGCCGGTGATGAGAACCGTCTTACCTTGCACAGACTTCACGGCGTCTCCTTCGTCGGGTTCTCACCCATCCTGGCACCACCGGTGCCCGACCACACTGTCGGGCCGACGTGGTCTACGTCGCCTTCCGCGCCCGGATCGACCCGGTATGCCGCTGCCCGCGCCCGATTCAGCGGGTGCGGGCCGCGTGGTCGGCCGTCGTCCGACCGGTCGCCGTGACGCAGCTCGCGTCGCCCACGGCCCCGCAGCGTGGGCACGCCGTGGCCCCCGGCTGCTCGCCGTCGAGTCGGGCCGCGAGGGTGGCCTTGGCCTTGGCGGCACCCGACGTGCCGGCCGTGTCCTCCCCGGGCACCGTGGCTGGCTTGGTCGGTTTGGCCGGTTTGGCCGGCTTGGCCGGATTGGTCGTCTTGGTCGGTTTGGCCGTCATGGTCTGGTCGGCGGCGGTGACCTTGCCCACGGGAGTGCCCGCCTTCGCGCGGGCCGCCAAGGCAGCCTCGCGGACCCGGGCGAAGTCCTCGTCGGTGTAGACGCCGTTGACCCCGGAGATGGTCGCCAGCGTCATGCCGTGCTTGAGCCCGAGCTGGTAGATCTCCTTGACCTTCGGCCACTCGATGTTGCGCCCGACCGTGAAGGTCTCGTAGCGGCCCTCGAGCGCCAACACGATGGTCTCGGCGAGGCAGGCGTAGGCGACCCCGTCGGGCAGCCCGATGTTGCGGATGTGCACGTCGCCGGGCAGCTGGATCTCACCGGACTCGATGACAAGCACGTCGGGTCGCTTGGCGACGTCCTCGGCGGACATGTCCAAGGGGCGGGCCACGTCGGTGATGACGCAGCCAGGCTTGACCTTCATGATGTCGAGCACCTTGGTGCCCGCCGCAGAGGTCGCGGTGACGATGAGGTCCATCTCGGAGAGCGCGTTGCCGGGGTTGGTCGAGACGTGCACCGTCGCCCGGGGGTGTTCGCTCTCGATCTCGGCCTTGATCGTGAGCAGCTTCGCTGTCTCCGGAGACACCAGCCAGACCTCGTCGCTGACCAGGGCCAGCAGACGGGCGCAGACCGAGCCGATCGACCCGGACGCGCCGACCACCATCGCCTTGCCACGGATCAGGCCGTTCTCGTTCGTCTCGACAATGCCGAGCTTGCGCACCGCGGCGTGGGCGGCCCACAGGGCCCCCGACGCGCTGTAGCTGTTGCCGGTCGTGATCGGTAGCGGGGCCCGCTTGGCCACGGTGACCCCGGCGTCACCGACCACTTTGGTGAACGCGCCGAGGCCCATGACCTGAGCGCCGAGCCGGCGCCCGATCTCGGCGGCCTCGAGCAGCCGGGAGTAGGTGAACTCCGGGTCGTGCGCGAGCATCTCCTTGGGGGTGCCCCCGACGCTGATCAGCCAGCCCTCGGCTTCGGCCCCGGTCGGCGACTTGATGCTCGAGATGTGGTCATAGACGAAGGGGGGCGCATAGGCCATCGCCTTCTCGACGACCCCGACCATCCCAGGGATGCTGGACAACGCGTTGACGGCCCCGACGTTCTTGAAGTACTGCTGCGAGAGCGGGTGCACGACGAAGGCGAAGCGGCTCTTGCGCTTGTCGCCATTGGGTCGCAGCACCCGCGGGCGCAAGCCCGCGGACTCGATGAAGGCGACCAGGTCGTCGGTGCTGAGTTCCCGCTCGCCACCGGCCATGGCCGCGGCCATCGCCTCGAGGGTGGCGCTGACCACCATGAACGGGAACGGCTGCGGGGTCGTGTCGAGGATGAGGTCGACGCCGCGCCCGGTCAGGTCGGCCAACCGGGCCTCGGAGATCGCGTTGGTGATCACCGTCCGGCCGGCCAGGTCGGCCAGCCCGAAGCGGGACAGCTCGGAGTAGGTGCCGACGAAGACGTCGGCGGAGCGGGCCGCGTCGTGGGCCAGCTTGTCGCTGATCCACCCGGCCGGCGCGTGCGCCTGCTCCTTGAGGATGCCTGGGGTATGCCGCCAGGAGAACATCCCGATCTCGGCGACCTTGGACACGACCGGGTTACCGCTCAACGCCACCGGGACATCGGTGCGCTGCATCGGGTCGGTGAAGTCGATGTTCGGGGTGTACTCCCGCAGCACCTTGACGGCGCGCTCGAAGGCGCGACCCACGACGACGGCTCGGGCGTTGTTGAAGTACCCCGGCAGGTCCGTCTGCAGGTTGCGGATCCCCCACTCCTGCAACACATCAGCGAGCATGCGGCCGTCGCGGACGGGCACCCGGGCGGTGGTCTTGTGGACCTTGCGGAATTGCGACCAATCGCCGGTGAAGAGGCCGGCGGCGCGCGCCTCGCGGGCCCCCGTCACGGCGATGGCGTCGGCCTTGAGCGACCACTGCCACACCAGGTCCTCGGCGACCTTCACGTCACCCGCGGTGCCGATCCGGATCAGCCGGAAGCGACGGCCGGCGAAGTCGACCTCCTCGTCGTAGTCCCAATCGGGGCCCTGCAGGGTGACGTTGACGATGACGAGGGTCTTGGGGTTGCGCGGCATACCGTCCACCTAGCAGGAGTCAGAACATCGGGAAAAACACAGGATCGCTGGATCAGCAGGGTAAGGGGAATACGACGGCCGCATCGAGTGCGTCCGCAGCATCCGGGACTCAGGGCTTCGGCGGCGCCGGGGCCGCGGCGACGAGCTGCTCGACGTTGTCGCGGATGAGTTCGGCGATGTGCTTGGCGTCGGGCACCATGCGGGTGTCGCAGGACAGCCCCAGCGTGATGGTGCCGTGATAGCTCAGGATGCACACTCCGATCGGTTGGTCACCGGAGGTCGGCACCCAGCCGAGGAAGCCGGTGAGCTTGCGGCCCAGGAAGTACATCTGAGCGGCCGGGCCCGGCACGTTGGTGATCTGCCCGATCGTCTTCCCCGCGAAGTGGTCGGTGATCCGCCGCGCGATGGGGGTGGGCGATTCGGCGACCAGCCGCTGCATACCGAAGGCGAGCACCGGCTCGACGCTGTTCTTCAGCCGGGTCGTGCGGGTATGCACCTCGTGCAGCAGGTCGGCCGGCTCCTCGATCCCCATCGGCATGTCGTAGAGGACGACCGAGAAGTGGTTGCCCAGGTCCGGCGGCATACTCGGGTCCACGGGCTTCAACGACACCGGCATCATCCACGCGAGGTCGTGCACCTGTTCCACGCCACGCTCGTGGAGGTAGCCGGTCAGCGCGAGCGAGACGCCCGCCATCATCATGTCGTTGACGGTGGCGCCATAGCCCTTGGCGGCCCGCTTCACCGCCTTGAGGTCGATGCCAGTGAGCCAGTAGACGTTCTTGACCCCGCTGACATGCCCGCTCCAGGCGCCGGTGTCGGCCTGTTCGTGCAGCAGCAACCGGGTCACCTCACGCAGGGAGTTGGAGGTCTCGTTCTCCTCCCCGGCCACCGAGGTCAGTGCGTCGACGAGCTTGATCGGGTGCCGGGCCAGGTCCGCGACGACCTCGAGATTGTGCGGCAGATCCAGCGGGTTGAGCGTGGCCACCGCCGAGAGGCCGGCTTTGCCGACCATCTCACCCGCGTGCGTGACGTAGTCGACGGTGTCCTTGACGGTGTGTTCGGCGACATGCAACACGCGCTCGAAGAGGCTCGAATGCCCGCGACCCACGGCGCCTGGGACGGCCGTCCGGTCGTGGTCGAGCAGGTCCAACTGCAGTTGGATGAGGCGCACGCCGTCGGCGACCCCGTGGTGCCACCGGAAGAAGAAGGCGCCGGGCTGACCCGGCTGCTCGGGCCCGGAGAGCACGGTGATGTCCCAGAGCGGGTAGTTGCGATCGAACGGCTCCGAGAAGCGCTTGGAGATGAACTCCCGCATCGTCTCCTTGTCGCCGTCGGCCAGGAACACCCGGCGCACCTGGTTCTCGATCGCGAAGTCCTTCTGGTCCTCCCAGTACCAGTGCCCGTCGTGGTGCACCGGGATCTGGCTGAGCACCCGGTACTTCGACACGATCCGATCGAGGGTCGCCTGGCGGACCTCCTCGATGTCGGGCAGCTCCTCGAACTCCATGAGCCCGTGGATGTGCATGAGGTTGTTGGCCCGGTCCATGAGCAACCATGTGAGGTCTGCGGGGGCGATCTGGATGCCCATTCCTGTTTGGCCTTTCACGCATGCGGCTGGGTCAAAGGTCGTACCGGGCTCCGTCCGGCGGTCGGTCGTCCGGTCGATCGTGGTCGATCGTGCCGGTCGATCGTGCTGGTCGATCCCGTCGTGAGTGATGCAGTCTGTCATGACGTCGCCGAGCCTGGCGTGATCTGCCAGTCCTCGGCACGTGCGACGAGTCTGGCCCACTGACCTGGCGGCCGCCACGGTCGCAGGTCCCGGCCCCGGGGCGGTCCGAGTGACCGTCGTCACGCCCGGCCCGCGCACGCGGCGACGACCGTACCCTTGATCCATGAGCACCCGGCAGGAGAAGAACCCGCAGAGCCGGCCCACCGGCCCGCTCGACCCCGAGCACGATCTCGGCGCCACCTACGCTCTCGACCAGAGCTACGTCCGCGGCCTCACCCGCCGCTTGGTCGCCTCCTCCGGGCAGGCCACCACGGTCCTCGCCCCGGCCACCGGGCAGCCGCTCGGGACCGTCCCCAAGTCGACACCCGACGACGTGCGGGCAGCCTTCGCAGCCTCCCGCCTGGTGGCTCGCTCCTGGGCGATGACGAGCTACGAGGAGCGGTCCAGGATCCTCACCCGGCTGCACGACCTCATCCTGGATCGCCGGGAAGAGATCATGGACCTCATCTGCTGGGAGTCCGGCAAGGCGCGCATCCACGCCTTCGACGAGCCGCTGCACGTGGCGCTCACCGCGCGCTACTACGCCCGCACCCTCAAGCGGCATCTGGAGCCCAAGCGGCGCGACGGCGTCGTGCCATTCCTGACCCAGATCGAGGAGCACCGCCTGCCCAAGGGCGTCGTGGCCATCATCTCCCCGTGGAACTACCCGTTCACGATGGCGTTGTCCGACGGCATCGCGGCGATCGCCGCCGGCAACGGGGTCGTCTCCAAGCCCGACCACCACACCCCGTTGTGCGCCCTGCTCGGCCTGGAGTTGCTCGAGGAGGCCGGCGTGCCGATCGGGCTGTGGCAGATGGTGACCGGTGAGGGTCGGGTGCTGGGCACCCCGATGATCGAGGAGGCCGACTACCTGTGCTTCACCGGGTCGACCTCCACCGGCAAGGTCGTGGCCCGCCAATGCGCCGAGCGGCTCATCGGGTGCTCGCTCGAGCTCGGCGGCAAGAACCCGATCCTCGTGCTGGCCGATGCCGACCTGGACCGCGCCGCCGAGGGGGCCGTGCGAGCCGCCTTCTCCAACGGCGGTCAGCTGTGCGTCTCGACCGAACGGCTCTACTGCGCCCAGGAGGTCTACGACGAGTTCGTCGCCAAGTTCGTCGAGCGCACCAAGGCGATGCGTCTGGACGCCGGCCACGAATGGGGCATCGACATGGGCTCGCTCATCTCGGCCGAACAACTGCAGACCGTCGACGAGCACGTCCAGGACGCGGTCGCCCACGGTGCCCGGGTGCTCGCCGGGGGCAAACACCGACCCGACCTCGGCCCGTACTTCTACGAGCCGACCATCCTCGAAGGTGTCACCTCCCAGATGGCGGTGCACTGCGACGAGACCTTCGGCCCGGTCATCTCGGTCTACCCGTTCGCCTCGGAGGACGAGGCCATCGAGTTGGCCAATGCCGGTGAATACGGTCTGAACGCCGCGGTCTACAGCCGCAACAGTGGTCACGCCCGTCGGGTGGCCAACCGGATCAAGTGCGGCACCGTCAACGTCAACGAGGCGTTCAGTGCCACGTTCGCGAGCATCGACGCCCCCATGGGTGGGATGCGTTCCTCTGGGATGGGTCGTCGGCAGGGCGCCGAGGGCATCCTGCGCTACACCGAGGTGCAGTCGGTCGCGACGCAGTACCTGCTGCGGTTCGGACCGCACTGGGGGCTGACCGACCAGGCCTACGCGACCGTCATGACCGGAGCGGTCCGGCTGTTGCGTCACTTGGGCCGCTGACGGCGCCCGGCCTCCCCGGCACCGGCGTCCCCGGGACCGGCGTCCCCGGGACCGGCGTCCCCGGCAAAGTCCGACCCGGCACCCCAAGGTCGCGCGGCATACCGACCATCTGTCGTTCACGGCATACGCGAGCGCCTTGACCGAGACCGGCGGCACCGGACACGGCGACCGACTCAGGGTGGCCCGGGTCTCCGGCTTCGTCCTGCCGCACGCGCTGATCACCGTCCGACCGCTCGACGGGGTCGCGATGGACGAGGTCGTCGCCGTCTGGGAGGACAACGCCGACCTGCTGCGCTACGGTCCCGGCGCGTTGCTCTACGGGCTGCTCGACTACGTGGCCGACAGCCATTTCGCCACCATCCAGGCCCTCGACGAGCGGCTGGAAACGTCCGAGGACGACCTGCTCGACGACCATGTCGACCCGGCGTTCGTGCGCACCCTCTACGGCCTGCGCAAGGATCTGGTTCGCCTGCGCCGGATCGTGCTGCCGATGCGCGAGATCGTCAGCGGGCTGTTGCGCCACCGCAACGGCGACGCCGACGAACTGGAGCGCTGGTACGACGATCTGTACGACCACGTCCTGCGGGCCGGCGAGTGGACCGAGTCGCTGCGCGACATGGTGAGCAGCCAGTTCGAGACCCACCTGTCGCTGCAGGACATCCGGCTCAACGTCGTCATGAAGAAGCTCGCCGCCGGGTCCGCCATCATCGCGGTGCCCACCGCCGTGACCGGATGGTTCGGGCAGAACGTGCCGTACCCCGGCTTCGCCGACGCGCTGGGGCTCTGGGAGTCCGCCGGCCTCATCACCGTGCTGTCGGTCGGCCTCTACGTGGTCTTCCGGCGCCGGGATTGGCTGTGACGTGGGCCCTCGCCCAGGTGCCGGATAGGCTGCCCGGATGACCCGGGACGAGCTGCTCGCGCACTGCCTGGGCAAGCCCGGCGCGTGGCCGGACGAGCCCTGGGAGGGTGACGTCGTCGCCAAGGTGGGCGCGAAGATCTTCGCCTTCATCGGGGACGACGCGGTCGGGCTCAAGCTCGGCCGCTCCCGTGACGAGGCCGACGAGTGGTTGCACCGCTACCCGGAGGACGCCTCGGTGAGCGCCTACATCGGCCGCTACGGCTGGAACGTGCTGCGGCTGCGCGGCGGCATCCCGGACGAGGAGCTGTATGCCGCGATCGACCAGTCCTACGACGCCGTCGTGGCACGTCTACCGATGTCGCAACGACCCTGAGGTCCGCGAGTCCAGCGGGGCCCGCAGTGTGGGACCCATAGAATCGACCCTCCGGCCGCGCGGCGGCAGACCGAGGAAGGGGTGTGGCGGTGGCGGTCTCAGCCGGCGTCTGGTGGCTCACGCTCGGGGTGCTCGTCGCCTTCCTCGTGCTCGACATCGTGGTCGTGGCCCGCCGACCCCACGTGCCGAAGATGGCCGAGTGCACGCGATATCTGGTCTTCTACGTCTCGCTGGCGGTGATCTTCGGCCTGCTCGTGTGGCGGGTCTGGGGCGGGCAGTATGCCGGGGAGTTCTTCGCCGGCTGGTTGACCGAGTATTCGTTGTCCGTCGACAACCTCTTCGTATTCCTGCTCATCATGGCCAACTTCCGGGTGCCCGAACGGCTGCAACAGTCGGCCCTACTGGTCGGCATCATCATCGCGATCGTCCTCCGCGGCGTCTTCATCGCGCTGGGCGCCGCCGTGATCAACTCGTACGCCTGGGTGTTCTACATCTTCGGCGCTTTCCTCATCTGGACCGCCTGGAAGCTCGCCCGGGAGGGCGAGAGCGACGACGACGAGTACGAGGAGAACGCGCTGCTGCGCTTCGTGGAGAAGCGTTTCCCCGCCACGAGTGAGTTCCACGGGACGAAGTGGTTCGTGCGCGTCGACGGCGCCCGGCTGATCACCCCGATGTTCATCGTGATCCTCGCGCTCGGCACGACCGACCTACTCTTCGCGCTCGACTCGATCCCGGCGATCTATGGCCTCACCAAGGAGCCCTACCTGGTGCTCACCGCGAACATCTTCGCACTGATGGGGCTGCGCCAGCTCTACTTCCTCATCGGTGGGCTGCTCAAACGGTTGGTCTATCTGAGTATCGGTTTGGCCGTGCTGCTCGCCTTCATCGGCGTCAAGCTCATCCTGCACGCCCTGCACGAGAACAACCTGCCGTTCCTCAACGCCGGGCAGCCTGTGCATGCGGTGCCGGACATCCCGATCTCGGTCTCGCTCGGCGCCATCGTGCTCATCCTCGGGGTGACCACGGTAGCGAGCCTGCTCAAGACCGCGAAAGAACGTCGGGCCGAGCGCGAGGGGCTGCCCGAGGAGCGCATGGTCGGCCGGGACGAGGACGACACCCCGCTGGTGTGAACACCCCACTCGGGTGATCCGGCCCGTCCCTCGGCCCGCTCGACCCGGGCCCGACCACTATGGACCTGCGGCCGATAGCTCGGCGGGGTTGACGATCTGGTTCCCCCATCTCGGGCGGTCGGCCCGCCGTCAGCGCGCTGCGGCGAACCCGCAGCCAGAAGCATCCTCGGCTCGACCGCTCGGGCACTGCCCGCAGCCTGCCGTTGGGCATCCGCCGACGGCCGCGCTGCGCAGCCGCCCGGTGCGTCGTAAGTGCTCCACCGCGCCGTCGACGGCATCGGCGGGCAGTCCGGTGCGCGCGCTGAGTTCGGCCCGCGTCGTCGCGCCGGCAGCGAGGGCGTCGATCACCCGGCGCAGCGGGCCTGGTGCCGCCCGCTGCGGCGCAGGCAACGAGACAAGCCGGGCGCGGTCGGTCATGTGAAGAGCCGGCCCAGTTGGAAGACCACGACCGCGAGGGTCCAGGCGACGAGAAGTTGCACGCCCACCCCGAAGGCAGCCCAGCGCAACCCGATCTCCCGGCGTTGGGCGGCCAGGGTCGCCACGCACGGGGTGTAGGCCAGCAGGAAGACCATGAAGGCCAACACCGCGGCATTCTCATGGCCTCCCGAGGAGAGCCCGAAGTCGCGACGCACGGCCTCACCCAGCCCGCTCTCGTCGGTGGATCCATCGCCCGCATCGTCGAGGGCGTAGGTCTGCGCCCACGAGGAGATGACCGCCTCCTTCGCCACGAAGCCGGTGAGCAACGCACCGGTGGCCTGCCACTGCCCGAAACCGGCCGGCGCGAAAACCGGTGACGCAGCGCCGGCCAGGGCGGCATACGCGCTGTCGGCGACCGGCGCCGAGCCGAAATCGTGCCCACCACGCACCGGCGCCGCCTGCAACAGCCACACCACGCACACGGTGGCGACGATGACCCCACCGGCGGTGCGCAGGAAACCCTGCAGGCGCACCCAGGTGACCGAGCCGACCACCCGCAAGGTCGGTCGCTGATAGGGCGGCAGGTCCAGCAGCAACGGGTCGGCACCGAGGGTGCGCCACAGGGTCACCCGCAGCAACCGGCCGACCCCGACGACGAGCAGGATGGACAGCAGGTACATCGCGAAGACGACGGTGCCGGCGTACCGGTCGAAGAAGGTCGTCCCGAGCATGACGTAGACGGTCAGTCGCGCCGAGCACGAGGTGAACGGCACGAGCAACGCGGTGAGCAGCCGGTGCCGAGCCCCGGGCAGCACTCGGGTGGCGGCGATGGCCGGCACGTTGCAGCCGAACCCGACGATGAGCGGCAGGAAAGCCCGCCCTGGCAGGCCGAGGGCGCGCATCGTGCGGTCGGCCACCACGGCGGCCCGGGCCATGTAGCCGGAGTCCTCGAGCAGGGCCAGCAGCGCGAACATCAGCGCCATGAGCGGCACGAAGGTGAGCAGCATCCCGACGCCGGCGATGAGGCCGTCGACGACCAGGCCGGTGATCACCGGATGGTCCAGGTGCACGGCCGCGAGCCCGGCCCGGGTGCCGTCGCTGACCGGTCCGGTGAAGAGCGTGTCGAGCGCGTCCTGCAACGGCGCGGCGACCGTCGTGGTGAGTTGGAAGACCAGCCACATCACCAGCGCGAAGACCAGCGGCCCGCCGACACGCGACAACGCGATTCGGTCGAAGCGGTCCGACCACGTCTGCCGGGCGTGCCCGGAGCGGGCGACGGCAGTCTGCACTGCGGCGTCGATCCAGTCGAATCGAGCGTCGGCGCAGGCGATCTCGTCGGCGCAGTCGCGCGCCCCGCAGGGGTGCGGGCACCCGGCCGGGAGCGGCTGGGTCAACACCGAGGCGACCGCCGCGGACAAGCCGGCCAGCCCGGTGCGCCGTCGGGGGTCGACCGCCACGACCGGCAGGCCGAGCGCGCCGGACAGGGCGTCGGTGTCGACTCGGATACCGCGCCGCTCGGCGATATCGACCATGGAGAGGGCCACGACGACGCGTAGGGGCAGTTCGCGCAGCTGGGCCACGAGGTAGAGGCTGCGGGCCAGGTGGGCCGCATCGGCCGCGACGACGACGACGTCGGGGGTCTGCCCGGGAGGCACGTCGCAGATGAGGGCCCGGGTGAGCGCCTCGTCGGGGCTGATCGGGTCGAGCGAGTAGGCCCCGGGCAGATCGACCAGATCGTATGCCGCGGCGCCCGCCCCGTCCGGTCGCCACCCGCCCCGGCCGACCTCGACGGTGGTGCCGGGCCAGTTGCCCATGGTGCGCCGGGCCCCGGTGAGGGCGTTGAAGAGGGTCGACTTGCCGACGTTCGGGGCCCCGGCCAGGGCGATGACCGGCGCACCGGTGGGCCCGCTGGAGACGTCGGCGTGACAGGAGGGCACCGCGCGGCGGGCTCCGACGACCTCGACACGTTCGGCCATCAGCGGACCGATCGTTCGGCGACGACGACCCGCCGGGCCGAGCCCCGGTCCAGCGCCAGGCGCAGCTCGCCGGCACTGACGACGATCCCCCGGCCGGGGGTCCGCAGCATCGGGGTGACCGTCATCCCGGGGCGCACGCCCAACTGACCCAGCCGGGCGGCGAAACCGCCGTCGGGGCTCAGCGCCACCACCGTCGCGGCCTGACCGAGCGGCCAGTCGGCCAAGGTCTGCGGTGTGGACATGGTGTCAGGCTAGTGGCTCAGGTTAGGCAAACCTAAGTCATTGGTCCTTCATTGCGGCGGTGAGCTTCGTCTCAGCTGGCCCGCAGCGACTATCGAGTGGCCTCGTTCATCTGGCGCAACTCCCGTTTCAGCTCGCTCACCTCGTCGCGCAGCCGGGCAGCCAGCTCGAAGTGCAACTCCTCGGCCGCGGCGTGCATCTGCTGGGTGAGCTCGTGGATCAACCCGGCCAGGTCGCTGGTGGCCAGGCCCTCGACGCGTCCACCCGTGGCCACCGCGCGGTCGACGAGCACACCACCGCGACCGCCCCGTTCCGCGCCACGGTCGCCACCGGCACCGGCTCGGCCGCCGCCGGACTTGCCGCGGGAGCGGGACCGGCCCGAGCCGAGCAGTTCCTCCGTGTCGGCGGCCTCGCGCCCCAGCAGGTCGGTGATGTCGGCGATCTTCTTGCGCAACGGCTGGGGGTCGACGCCACGCTCGGTGTTGTAGGCGACCTGCTTGGCCCGCCGGCGGTTCGTCTCGTCGATGGCGTCCTGCATCGAGGGGGTGAGTTTGTCGGCATACATGTGCACCTGCCCGCTGACGTGCCGGGCGGCGCGGCCGATGGTCTGGATCAGCGAGCGGGTCGAGCGCAGGAAGCCCTCCTTGTCGGCGTCGAGGATCGACACCAGAGACACCTCGGGCAGGTCCAGGCCCTCCCGCAACAGGTTGATCCCGACGAGCACGTCGTAGACACCCTGGCGCAGCTCACGCAACAGCTCGACCCGGCGCAGCGTGTCGACCTCGCTGTGCAGGTAGCGGACCCGGATGCCCTTGTCGAGCAGGTAGTCGGTGAGGTCCTCGGCCATCTTCTTGGTCAGCGTCGTGACGAGCACCCGCTCGTTGCGCCCGGTGCGCAGGCCGATCTCGTGGATGAGGTCGTCGATCTGGCCCTTGGTCGGCTTGAGCACGATCTCCGGGTCGACCAGGCCGGTGGGCCGGATGATCTGCTCGACCGGCGGGCCGTGCCGGCGCGACGTGGCCAGCTCGTAGTCCCCCGGCGTGGCCGACAGGTAGATCGTCTGCCCGATCCGCTCCAGGAACTCCTCCCACTTCAGCGGCCGGTTGTCCAGCGCCGAGGGCAGCCGGAAGCCGTGGTCGACGAGCATCCGCTTGCGCGACATGTCTCCTTCGTACATCGCGCCGATCTGCGGCACCGTCTGGTGGCTCTCATCGATGACGAGCAGGAAGTCCTCGGGGAAGTAGTCGAGCAGGCAGTTGGGGGCCGATCCGGGGTCGCGCCCGTCGATGTGCCGGCTGTAGTTCTCGATGCCGTTGCAGAAGCCGAGGGTCTGCATCATCTCGATGTCGTATGCCGTGCGCATCCGCAGCCGCTGTGCCTCCAGCAGTTTGCCCTGCCGTTCGAACTCGGCGAGCCGGGCCGACAACTCCTCCTCGATGCCGACGATGGCCCGCTGCATCCGCTGCGGCCCGGCGACGTAGTGCGAGGCGGGGAAGACATACATCTCCTGCTCCTCGCGGACGATCTCACCGGTGAGCGGGTGCAGGGTGTAGAGCCGCTCGATCTCGTCGCCGAAGAACTCGACCCGGACGGCGAGCTCCTCGTACATCGGGATGATCTCGACGGTGTCGCCGCGGACCCGGAAGGTGCCCCGGGTGAAGGCCAGGTCGTTGCGGGTGTACTGCATCTCGACGAAGCGCCGCAGCAACACCTCCCGCCCGATCTCCTGCCCGACCCGCAAGGGCACCATCCGGTCGACGTATTCCTGCGGGGTGCCCAGCCCGTAGATGCAGGACACCGAGGCGACGACGACGACGTCGCGGCGGGTGAGTAGCGAGTTGGTCGCCGAGTGCCGCAGCCGCTCGACCTCCTCGTTGACCGAGGAGTCCTTCTCGATGTAGGTGTCGGTCTGCGGGATGTATGCCTCGGGCTGGTAGTAGTCGTAGTAGCTGACGAAGTACTCGACGGCGTTGCCCGGCAGCAGCTCACGGAACTCATTGGCCAGCTGCGCCGCGAGGGTCTTGTTCGGGGCGATCACCAGCGTGGGCCGCTGCACGGCCTCGACGAGCCACGCAGTGGTCGCCGACTTGCCGGTGCCGGTCGCCCCGAGCAGCACCGTGTCGGTCACCCCGGCCCGGACCCGCCGGGCCAGCTCGGCGATCGCCTCGGGCTGGTCGCCGCTGGGCTGGAACTCCGAGATCACCTCGAAGGGGGCCACCCGCCGCTGCAGGTCGGTCGTCGGACGCATGCCGACAATGTATGCCGCCCCACCGACACCGCCATTCCGGCGGCGCCCAGCGTGCGGTCAGTCCTGCTCGCGTCCGGCCCACACGGAGCGCACGTGACCGATGTGGCGGGTGACCAGGCGGCGTATGCCGGCGGCATCGCGGGCCAGAGCTGCGTCGACCATCTGCTCGTGCTCCTGGCACAGGGTGCGCATCAGCCCGGTGCCGGCCAAGGCCTCCAGACCGTAGAGGCGCGAGCGGGAGCGCAGATCGCGCACGACCGCCACGACCTGTGGATTGCCGTGCAGGGCGAGGAAGGACAGGTGGAACTCGGTATCCGCCTCGATGTACGTGATGAGGTCACCGCGCTCGGCCGCCTCGGTGATCATCGCGGTCAACGGGCGCAATCCCTC
>RRZT011558631.1_pt1 | contig 29221 bp, 28 predicted proteins | sample 2165551 | NCBI WGS metagenome assembly RRZT01 (sample SAMN10456910, study PRJNA506462) | wastewater metagenome | biome: wastewater; feature: sludge; material: wastewater sludge; isolation source: wastewater sludge with Escherichia coli K12::gfp cells carrying plasmid... | place: USA: Moscow, Idaho...
CCTCTCTCCGCGGCGCCTCCACGGCTTCAGCCGCCTCCGGAGAATCCGGTTGAGAATCCGGCTCGGAAGCCATATCCGACGCCTGAACCTCGGGCTCCGAGGCGCGCGGCGGCGCAGGCAGTCGCACTGCGGCCTGCTGTTCCAGAGTCCCGAAGCGGACACGCGAATCGATCGCGCCGCTGTTCAGCGCGCTGCGGAAAAAATCGCCGACAATCGGCAACGCGCTGTGCGCACCCTGCCCCCAGTAATCGCTGCGCAACGTGATGCGGCTGTCGTTGAAGCCAACCCACGCCCCGGCAACCAACTCAGGGTGCATCAAGATAAACCAGCCGTCCGCGTTGTCCTGCGTGGTGCCGGTCTTGCCGGCCACATCGGCGTAAATCCCGTAACGACTGCGGATGCTGCTGCCGGTGCCGCGATCGACGACACCGCGCATCACATCGGTCAGCGTGTAGGCAACCTCCTGCGCGAGGACCGTTTCAGGTTTGGCAGAGGTGAAATCCTCGAGCACCCGACCGTTGCGGTCCTCGATGCGCGCAACCAGCATCGGCTCGAAGTAACCGCCGCCGTTTGCGATCGTGCCATACGCCGCGACCATCTCCTTGAGCGTAACCGGACTGACGCCCAGCGCCAGCGACGGCACATTCTCCAGTGGACTTTCGCGCACGCCGAGCGCTTTCGCCAGCTTGATCACGTTGGCTGTCCCGACTTTCTGCATCAGTTGCGCCGTAATCGTGTTCTTCGAATAGGCAAGCGCACTGCTCAGGCGCATTGTCCGGCCGCTGGCCGGCTTGCCGTCGGTCGGGCGCCAGACTTCACCGCCGCCAACCGGAATTTCGACCGCCTGATCAACCAGCGTATCGTCGGGGCTCATCCCTTGGCGGAAAGCTTCGCCGTAAACAAACGGCTTGAAAGTCGATCCAGGCTGGCGCCGCGCTTGCTGCACATGGTCGAATGAATCCTGCGCGAAATCACGGCTGCCCACCCAGGCCCGAACCTGTCCGTTGCGTGGATCGAGCGCAAGAAAACCGGCCTGCAGCCGCACCTTCTGCTCGCGCAGCTTGCGCATGAATCCGGCATCCGCCTGCAACTGCGCGATCGCCAACTCAGGCGCCAGCCCCGAATCGACAGCCTGACGATATTCGGCTGACTCGCGAATGAACGCCCGAACCTGATCGTTGTCGACGCTCCAGACTGAGCGGGAACTCCATGCCGAATCAGCCACCTGTTGCAACGCATCGATCTGGCGTGCGACGGCCTGGTTGGCCTTTTCCTGCAAGCGGGAATCGAGCGTCGTATAGACAACAAGTCCATCGCTGTAAATGCTGTAATCGTTGCGATCGGCCCATTCGATCAACCATTTGCGCAACTGACGAGTGAAGTGCGGCGCATCGCCCGGCGGTTCGGTCTGTCGTTCAAAGTCGATGCCGAGCGGTTTCTTTTTCAGCGACTCGAACCGGGCCTGCGTCAGCTTCTGCTGCTTGACCATCTGCGCGAGCACCGTATTGCGGCGCTGCAGCGCGCGCTCCGGGTTCAGCACCGGATTGTAATAGCTGTTGCCCTTGAGCATGCCGACCAGCGTGGCGCTCTCCAGCGCATCGAGCTTGCTGGCCGAGGTGTCGAAATAGGTGCGCGCAGCCATTTCGATGCCGAACGCGTTGTAAAGAAAAGGCACAGTGTTCAGATAGGTTTCGAGAATCTCGGGCTTCGAGTGCACGGCCTCGATTTTCAACGCCGTGATCGCTTCCTTGATCTTGCGCGTGATCGTCGGCGCCCGGCCGATCTCCTCCGGATAGAGGTTACGCGCCAGCTGCTGGGTCAGCGTCGATCCACCCTGCCGATCGCCGGTCAGCGTATATAGCACCGACGAAGCCAGCCGCCGCCAGTCGAGGCCGTGATGCTCATAGAAACGCTGGTCCTCGGTCGCGATCAGCGCGTCGACCACTTGCGGCGAGATTTTCTCAAGCTTGACCCACTCGCGATTCGACTGTTTGAACTCGGTCAGCAACTTGCCGTCGGCATACAGGATCCGCGCCGGCCGCTCCAGTGTTGCCTTGCGGATGTCGCTGATGCTCGGCGTGAACGGGATCAGGATCAGTACATACAGCAGCAGCACGCAGGGAACAGCCGCCAGCAGGCGAAACACATCGCGGCGGCGCGGATGGCGCAAACGCATCCCGATTTTGGGAAGCACCGCGGCAAGCCGGAGGCGAATCCGGGCAGACATCTGTTTGATAAGCGGAAGCAGCGTATTGACGGGATTCATGGGCAGCTCGGACCGAGACGTTATTCGTCAAAGATGGCCGCCGCGCCAGCAAGAAGCCTTCGCACCGGCAGCCCCAGGTTAAACATGTAACATATTGATTAATATGATATTTTTATAAAAATCACATCACCAGCATAAAAAAACGCCCCGGTTGACCGGGGCGCTGTTGATGCTGCGGATCAGTTTTTGCGCTCGACTTGGCTCACGTCGCGCACGGCGCCGGTGTCGGCGCTGGTTGTCATCGCGGCATAGGCACGCAGCGCTTGGCTGACATGGCGTTCGCGCTGCGGCTTCCACGCATCATCGCCGCGTGCTTCCATCGCGGCGCGACGCTCATACAACGCTTCGTCGCTAATCATCAGGTTGATCGTGCGGTTCGGGATGTCGATCTCGATCGTATCACCTTCCTCCACCAGACCAATCGCGCCGCCCTCGGCCGCTTCCGGGCTTGCGTGGCCGATCGACAGGCCCGAGGTGCCGCCGGAGAAGCGGCCATCCGTCAGCAGCGCGCACTGCTTGCCGAGCCCCTTCGACTTCAGGTAGCTGGTCGGATAGAGCATTTCCTGCATACCGGGGCCGCCCTTCGGGCCTTCATAGGTGATGATCACGATGTCGCCGGCGACGATCTGGTCGGCGAGGATGCCTTCGACCGCAGCTTCCTGACTCTGGAACACACGGGCGCGGCCGGTAAACTTCAGAATTGAGTCATCGACGCCCGCGGTCTTCACGATGCAGCCGCGCTCGGCGATGTTGCCGAACAGCACGGCGAGGCCGCCGTCCTGCGAATAGGCGTTTTCCTTGTTGCGGATGCAGCCTTCCTTGCGGTCGAGGTCGATCTCCGGATAACGCATCGACTGGCTGAATGCGATCGTCGTCGCAACACCACCCGGCGCAGCACGATATAGATGGTGCGACTGGCTGCCCGTGTCGTTGACAACCACATCCCACAGCTTGAACGCTTCAGCCTGCGTCGCAGCGTGGACAGTCTTTTCGTTACGATGGATCAGGCCGGCGCGGTCGAGTTCGGCCAGGATGCCAATCACACCACCAGCGCGGTGCACATCTTCCATATGGTATTTCTGCGTGGCCGGCGCGACCTTGCACAGGCAGGGCACGCGGCGCGAGATATGGTCAATGTCGGCCATCTTGAAATCAACGCCGGCTTCCTGCGCAGTGGCAAGCAGGTGCAGCACGGTATTGGTCGAACCGCCCATCGCGACATCAAGGCTCATCGCGTTCTCGAACGCGGCCTTGGTCGCGATGCTGCGCGGCAGCACCGATTCGTCGTTGCCTTCATAGTAGCGCTTGGCGAGTTCGACGATCTGGCGACCGGCCTGCAGGAACAGCTGCTTGCGGTCAGCATGCGTCGCGACCAGCGAACCGTTACCCGGCAGCGCCAGGCCCAGCGCTTCAGCCAGACAGTTCATCGAATTCGCAGTGAACATGCCCGAGCACGAGCCGCAGGTCGGGCAAGCCGAGCGTTCCATCGCGTCGACTTCGGCATCGGTCACCTGATCGTTCGCGGCTTCGATCATCGCATCAATCAGGTCGACCTTGCGTTCGCTGCCGCGCCAGTCGACCTTGCCGGCCTCCATCGGGCCGCCGGAAACGAAGATCACCGGGATATTCAGGCGCATCGCAGCCATCAGCATGCCCGGGGTGATCTTGTCGCAGTTCGAGATGCACACGAGCGCGTCGGCACAGTGCGCGTTGACCATGTATTCGACCGAATCGGCAATCAGATCGCGCGAAGGCAGCGAGTACAACATGCCGCCGTGGCCCATCGCGATGCCGTCGTCGATCGCGATTGTGTTGAATTCCTTGGCAATGCCGCCGGCCTTTTCGATCTCGCGCGCGACGAGCTGGCCCATGTTGTGCAGATGGACGTGGCCCGGCACAAACTGGGTGAACGAATTGGCAATCGCAATGATCGGCTTGCCGAAGTCGCCTTCCTTGACACCGGTGGCGCGCCACAGGGCGCGTGCGCCGGCCATATTGCGACCGTGAGTGGAGGTTTGGGAGCGATAGGCGGGCATGATGGGTTCCTTGAAAACGGAAAGGGTCCGGACAATTCCGGATGACGCTATAATCAGGCGCTATTTTAACGAAACCTGCCCCCCCATGCTAACCCATCCGCAATTCAATCCCATCGCGTTCCAGATCGGCTCGTTCGGCGTGCACTGGTATGGACTGATGTACCTGATCGGCTTTATCGGTTTTTTGTGGCTGGGACGGCTGCGCATCCGCCAGGGACTGTATCCGGGCTGGAAAGCCGAGGAGCTCGACGACCTGCTGTTTTACGGCGTGCTCGGCGTGATTCTCGGCGGGCGCATCGGTTATGTGTTTTTCTACAAACCGGATTATTACCTCGCCCATCTGCCCGAGATCTTCAAGGTCTGGCAGGGCGGCATGGCTTTTCACGGTGGTTTTCTCGGCGTACTGGTCGCCGCGCTCGCCTTCGGCCGCAAGAGCGGGCGGCGCTTTCTAGAGATCACCGACTTCATCGCGCCGCTGGTGCCGATCGGACTCGGCTGCGGCCGGCTCGGTAATTTCATCAACGGGGAATTGTGGGGCCGCATCACCTCGCCCGAAGCGCCGTGGGCCATGCTGTTTCCGCAGGCGCACCAGGCTGACCTGGCGCTCGTGCAGGCGCAACCCGAGCTTATCGCGCAACTCGACCAATATGGCGCGCTGCCTCGCCATGCGTCGCAACTCTACCAGTTCGCGCTCGAAGGCGTTGCGCTGTTCGTGATCCTGTGGCTTTACAGCAGCAAGCCGCGCAAGACCGGCCAGATTTCAGCCATGTTCCTGATGGGCTACGGCGCGTTCCGCTTTATCGCCGAATTCGCGCGCCAGCCCGACGACTTCCTCGGCCTGCTGGCAATGAACTTCAGTATGGGCCAGTGGCTGTCGCTGCCGATGATCCTGATCGGCGCGCATCTGCTGTGGTGGACTTCGCGCAAGGCCGACTAATGGAAATCGCCGGCTGGATTCTTGCATTCGCGCTGATCGCGGGCGGCTTCGCGGGAACGATCCTGCCGGTACTGCCGTCGACGCCAATGATCTTCGCTGGCATGCTACTCGCCGGCTGGCTCGACGGTTTCAGCCACCTTGGTTGGCCGTCTTTTGCAATCCTCGCGGTATTGGTCGTTTTCTCGCAACTGCTGGATTTCATCGCCGGATCGCTCGGCGCCAAGAAGGCCGGCGCAAGCCAGGCTGCAGTCTGGGGTGCGCTGATCGGCTCGATCCTCGGGATTTTCGGCGGCATTCCGGGTTTGCTGCTTGGCCCGTTCGCCGGCGCCGCGATCGGCGAATATCTCGCGCGCCAGGATAGCTGGCAGGCCGGCAAGGTCGGACTCGCCGCGCTGTGCGGCTTTATCCTCGGCGCGGTCGCCAAGGTCGCCGCCGCGCTGGCGATGCTCGGCGTGTTCGCATTCGCGTGGTTCTGGTAAACGCTCAGAGCCAGCGGCGCCGGTAAAAGTAGACGCCGAGCGTCAGACCAAGCCCCCCCATCCCGGCCAGCACCGCATAGTAACCCCAATGCCAGCGCAGTTCCGGCATGAACTCGAAATTCATTCCGTAAATACCGGCGATCAGTGTCAGCGGCATAAAGATCGTCGCCACGGCGGTTAAAGTGCGAACCTGAACGTTCATGATGTGCGACTGCAGCGACAGATAGGTGTCCTGCAACGCGCTGATAAGCTCGCGCTGGATCTCCAGGCTTTCGATCAACTGCACGGTATGGTCATACACGTCGCGCAGATACAACTGGGTTTCCGGATTCAGGAAATCCGCCTCGTCACGCTGCAGGTTGTTGATCACCTCGCGCATCGGCCACAATCCGCGCTTGAGCCCGTACAGCGTGCGTCGCAACTCCTGAATCCGATGCAACTGCTCCGGATGCGGCCCGCTCGCGATATCGTCCTCGAGTTTTTCGATGCGCTCGCCGAGCGTTTCGAGCACGCTGAAATAGCGGTCGACGAGTTTGTCGAGCAGCGCATAGACGAGGTAATCCGCACCGAGCCGACGAATCTGCGCCTGGCTGTTTTTCAAGCTGCGCCGGATCTCCTCGAAAGTACCGGTCGGCTTTTCCTGGATCGTCAGCACTGCACGACGCGTCAATATCAGGCTGACCTGTTCGCTGCTGATCGCGCCATCCTCGGCCAGGCTGACCAGGCGCGCGTTGATAAACAGGTAGCCAGGATAGACCTCGACCTTCGGGCGCTGCTCGGTATGCAGGATGTCTTCGAGCACAAGCGGATGCAATCGGAAGCGCGCGCCGACCAGCTTCAGTAATTCAACATTGCCAAGCCCGTGCAGATTCAGCCACAGCGTATGGAACTGCGGCTCGAAGCTTCGCCCCTCATCAAGCGAGGCAAACGACGTTTCGCGGTAGTCGCCCGTCCCGGCGCCATATTCGATCAGCGTTGCCAGCGTCTGTTGCGGCGCGCTTTCACCAACATAGGCCAGCGTTCCCGGCGCGCTGCCCGCCTTGCCCGCGCTGGGCCAGTTCTTCAGCCGGCCTGACCGGACAGAACGTTCAGCGTGATTCCGGCTTCTTGCCACAGGCAGATTTCCTCGTTTACGACGTGCGAAGTCAGCGGGTGATTCTCCAGCCAGCCCGGCGCAAGTTCGAGCGCGTAAGCCGAATCGTCGCACCAGAAGGAGCGAATTGGCGGCGGATCATCCTGACGCGCGCGACAGAACAGCACGGCAAGGCGCAGGCAGGCCAGCGCCTTGCGCTCATCGTAGTCAAACTCGTCGAGCACGCCCCGGTTCAGACGGCCTCGATGGGCAAACACAAGCCGCGACATCAATTCCTGTTCGCGCCGGGAAAAACCCGGGATATCCGCATGTTGCAGGATATAAGAAGAATGACGGCGGTAGCTGACGTGTGAAATCGACAGACCAACTTCGTGCAACTGCGCAGCCATCACGAGATGGCGCGCCAACTGCATCCTGAGCGGATCGCCGCCCGGCGCCAGCAGGTCATACAGCGCGCCGGCCAGGCTGGATACCCGCGCCGCCTGCGCCAAATCAACGTGGTAACGACGCTGGAACTGCACGACCGAATGGTCGCGCACATCCTTGTCCGGCTGGCGACGGCCAAGCAGATCAAGCAGCACCCCATCGCGCAACGCGCCATCGGCCACCCCCATCTGCTCGATGCGCAACATGTCGAAAACTGCCGCCATTATCGCAAAACCACCCGGCAGAACCGGGCGGCGGTCGTTGCGCAGCCCGTTGAGCTGAACCTTGTCGATATGCCGCGCGCTCAGCATCGCCTGACGCAGCCGGGCCAGCCCATCCACCGTGATGCCGGCGGGGGAAAAATCGTTGAGTTCGAGGATTTCGGTAAGCGCGCGCGCGGTGCCGGATGTGCCGATCGCGCGCTCCCAATGCCCGGAGTGAAAATCCTGCACGATCGGTTGCAGGCGCTCGCGCGCGGCAAGCTCGGCGGACGCCATCCGCTCGGGTGTGATCTTGCCATCGGCAAAGAAACGCTGGCTCCAGGTCACGCAACCAAGCTGCTTGCTTTCAGCGCGCTGCGGCTTGTAGCGGCTGCCGATGATGAATTCGGTCGAACCGCCACCGATATCGACGACGAGCCGGATTTCGCGCGTAGCCGGCAGCGAATGGGAAGCGCCGAGGAAAATCAGGCGCGCCTCTTCCTGCCCGCCGACAATTTCGACCGGAAAACCGAGCGCGGCTTCGGCGCGCGGAACGAATTCCGCTGCATTGGCCGCGACACGGAACGTATGCGTCGCGACAGCGCGAACCACATCGGGTGGCAAGCCGTGCAGGCGCTCGGCAAAACGCGATAACGCGTCGAACATGCGCTGCTGCGCGGCCTGGTCGAGCACCTTGTTCTCGTCGAGTCCGGCGCTCAGGCGAACGGTTTCCTTGATGGAGTCGAGCGGCAGCAGGCCATTGTTGGTGACGCGGGCGATCTGCAATCGAAAGCTATTGGAGCCAAGGTCGACAGCGGCGACAACCGGAGGATCGGAAAAATCGGACATGACAAAACCTGACAAAAGGTCAGAGCCTAAGATAGCGCGCTTCGCGCCGGCCCGCCAGCGCCAAATTGACAAGGGCCGTCGCAAAGGACGGCCCCCCCCGACAGGACAAACATCGTTATTCGCTGCGCGGCGTACCCGCGGCGAGTTCGACGGCTTCGAGCGATCGGTGACGCACATCTTCGCCCTTGACCAGATAGATCGTGTACTTGGCGATGCTGACCGCATAGTCGCCGATGCGCTCGATCGCTTTGGCGATCGACTGCGTTTCCAGCGTCAGCGTGATCGTGCGCGGATCTTCCATCATGACCGTAATCAGCTGGCGCTGCAGCGCGCGGTATTCGTCGTCAAGGCGGGAATCATCACGCACGACGCTGGCTGCCTTGACCGCGTCGCGGCGGGCAAATGCATCGAGTGACGAGGCAAGCATCGCCAGCGCCAAATCTGCAATATGACTAAGTTCGCTGAAACGCGGCACCTGCAAACGACCCGATTCGAAAATCGTACGGGCACGCTGACAAATCCGTGCGGCCTTGTCACCGGTGCGCTCAAGGTCCTCGACCGACTTGATCACCGTCATCACCATGCGCAGGTCGGATGCAGCCGGCTGGCGACGCGCGATCATGTGCACACACATGTCATCGAGCTTCACATGCATGTCGTTGACCTCAGTCTCGCGGTCCAGCACCTTCTGGATGACTAGGGGATCTCCGCTCGCAAGCGCACGCATGGCTTCGCGCACCTGATCCTCGACCAAGCCCGCCATGCCGAGAACCTGTGAACGAATCGCTTCGAGTTCAACGTCAAACTGGGTATTGATGTGTTCTGCCATAGGACCTCCAAGGTATCGGGAAAATGTAGCAGGTTATTGCTGCATTTTTATTACAACTCAGCGCATTTCCTTGACGCCGCTTGCGGTGCCGAGCAACAGCACATCGGCGCGCCGGCGCGCGAACAGGCCATTGGTCACGACGCCGACAATCTGGTTGATCTCGGATTCCAGCCTGGACGGCTCGGCGATCTCCAAGCCGTGGACATCAAGAATCCAGTTGCTATTGTCGGTCACCACGTCTTGGCGCCAGACCGGGCGCCCGCCCAGCTTCACGAGTTCGCGAGCGACATGGCTACGCGCCATCGGAATCACTTCGACCGGCAGCGGGAACTTGCCGAGCACGTCGACGAGCTTGCTGCCATCGGCGATGCAGACGAACTGTTCCGCGACCGCAGCAACGATCTTTTCCCGCGTCAGCGCCGCGCCGCCGCCCTTGATCATGTGCAGGTAATGGTTGATCTCGTCGGCACCATCAACGTAGACGGGCAGCTTGTCGATCGCGTTCAGATCATAGACCCGGATGCCATACTGTTTCAGGCGCTCGGCGCTCGCTTGCGACGAGGCGACAGCGCCGTCGATACGGCCCTTGATTTTCGCAAGCGCGTCGATGAAATAGTTGGCCGTCGAGCCGGTGCCAACCCCGACCACGCAGTCATCAGGAACAAATGCAATCGCAGCCTCGGCCGCAGCCTGTTTCATTTCATTCTGGTTCATTGTTTTCCCTTCACTGGTTTCTGCTCTGGACGCCAGCGACGCTCGCCGCCGGACAAAACCGGACCGCCGACGCTTCGACCGCCTGCAACTTTGACTTCATTCTTAGAATGTCGCCTTGAAGATTGACCGGACTGGTCATCCGCCGGCGGATCAGACTCGCTTCGTTTTGCAGCCTGGTGCAGCGCTCGGCCTGCAACACCGCCTCCTGCCCAGGTCCGCCTGATAATACGACTCTGCAACGGCCCATTCCGCAAGCAATAAGGCCGCCAGGACATACCGCGCAATAAATTATAAATATTCATACAAATCAATAATTTAAAAACACTCATCATCGCGCATCATTCGCGTGATCTCCACCGTCAATCCGTCGCAGGAATCAACGCGCCAGCCATGCGCGTCAAGCGCGGCGACCGGCATCAGCCCCATCAGGCTGTTGCTGATCCACACCCGCTCGGCGGCGCGCAAATCATCCAGCGACAGCCTACATGCCTCAACCCGCCAACCCAGCTGACGCGCGGTATCGAGCGCCACTTCGCGCAGCACGCCAGCCACGCCGCCGCCGTCGAGCAACGGCGTTTGCAGCACCCCATCGCGCAGCGCAAGCACGTTACTGGTCACGCCTTCGAGCACAAATCCGTCGCGGTCGAGCAGCAATCCTTCAAGGATAGACGGATCGGACCATTCGCGCCGGGCCAGCACGTTCTCGAGCCGGTTCAGATGCTTGACGCCAGCCAGCATCGGCTGCCAGCTTGCTCGCGTTTCGCAGAGCCGCACCCGAGCGCCTTCCCGATACAGTCGCTCCGGATAAGCGGGCAGCGGTAAAATCTGCACGATCCGGGTCGGACGGCACTCCGCGGGCGCCGCATAACCGCGCTGCGATTCGCCGCGACTGACGATCAGCTTGATCGTCGCGTCCCGCATGCCGGAATGCGCGATCAGACTGCGCGCCTCATCGAGCAGGGTCCGTTCGGCAGGCGCCTCAATGCCGAGCGCCGCGCAGTCGGCCGCGAGCTTGCGGTAGTGCCGCGCCCAGAATACCAGCCGTCCTTGCTCCAGCCTGATCGTGCGGAACACGCCATCGCCGAACTGGATCGCCCGGTCATTCAGCGACAGGAACTCGGCGGCCTGGCCGTTGACCAGCCTCATCCGGCAACTCCGAGCGCGCGCAGCAGCCCCCTCGCCTTGTGGCGGGTTTCCATCAATTCGCGTTCCGGATCAGAATCGGCGACGATGCCGGCGCCGGCGCGGAAATACAGCTGGTTGTCGCTCTGCATGAAGGTTCGGATCAAGATGTTCAGGTCCAGCGAGCCGTCGCGATTGAGATAACCGAGACTGCCGGTATAGGCAAACCGCGGCCGGTCTTCAAGTTCGCGGATGATCTGCATGCAACGCACTTTCGGGCAGCCGGTGATCGTCCCGCCTGGAAACAGCGCACGCAGGATGTCGGCCGCCGTCAGGCCATCGCGCAAGCGCGCCCGGACGTTCGACTCGATATGGTGAACAAATGCATAGGTCGCGACCGCCATCAGCTCGTTGACCTCGACCGTTCCCGGAACCGCGATGCGGCCAAGATCGTTGCGTTCGAGATCGACAAGCATGACGTGCTCGGCACGCTCTTTCGCGGTATTGATCAGTTTATCCTTCAGCGCCGCATCCTCGGCCGGATCAAGCGAGCGCGGGTGCGTGCCGGCGATCGGCCGCGTCTGAATCAAACTGTCGCGCACTTCGACGAGGCGTTCGGGCGAAGAACTGATGATCTGGCAGCCGCCAAGCTCAAGCAGCGCGGAAAACGGCGCCGGATTCGCCTCGCGCAACTGTGCATAGACATCGGCGGCTGTCGTATCCGCACCCAGACCGATATCCCAGCCGCGCGACAGATTGACTTGGAAAACGTCGCCCTCGTAGATGTAGCGCTTGCAGCGAAGCACGCCATCAAGGAAAGCCTGCGGCGCATCCTCGGAAACCGTTGCAACGACAGGGGCCTGAGCCAGCCAGCGCACCGGGCGGATCGCAACTTCGAGCGCGGCCAGTTCCGCTGCGCTTTCCGCGACCAGCATCGCCACGCCGGTCGCACGCTTGACCAGCACCGCTGCCGGGCAGCGGATCAGCGCCGCGAGCGGAAAGGATTCGTCCTCGCGCACGGGAACAGTGGACTCGAACACCTCCAGCAGTTCATAACCGGCATAGACCAGCCAGCCACCCGTAAACGGCAACGAGGAATCCGGCGTGGCTTCGCGCGGCAATTCAGCCAGATCGCTGACAAAGCGCGCAGCTTCAGTATGCCGATAAACGCGCGCTTCGCGCGGCAGCGCAAACAGGATGTCCCACCCGTCGGGCCCTGACGATTGCAACAGTCCAGGGAATAGATCACGGCGCACCGCATGCAGCGCCAGCAGGTCGGGGACAGAAGCAAGAATTCGGGTGTGCATCGCAGACATCGCGCAATTGTAAGTGAAAAGCCGGCCCGGCATGAAAAAAGGCTGCTGAAGCAGCCTTTTTCAGTTCGTCATCAGGATCAGGCGAAACGCTTGAACACCAGCGTACCGTTGGTGCCGCCGAAGCCGAACGAGTTCGAGATCGCCACGTCGATCTTCATCTCGCGTGCGGTGTTGGCGACATAATCCAGATCGCAGCCGGCTTCGACATCCTGCTCGTGCAGGTTGATCGTCGGCGGCGAAATCTGGTTTTTCAGCGCCAGGATCGAGTAGATCGCTTCCACGCCGCCGGCGGCGCCAAGCAAATGTCCGGTCATCGACTTGGTCGAATTTACGACGAGGTTCTTCGCGTGGTCGCCGAAGGCCAGCTTCAGGGCCTTGGTTTCATTCGCGTCGCCCAGCGGGGTCGAGGTGCCGTGCGCATTCACGTACTGCACCTGTTCGATATTGAGGCCGGCATCGCGCAGTGCGTTGGTCACGGCGCGGGCCGGGCCTTCGGCGTTCGGCGCTGTGATGTGGTAAGCGTCCGAGCTCATGCCGAAGCCGACCAGTTCGGCGTAGATCTTTGCGCCGCGTTTGACCGCGTGTTCGTACTCTTCGAGCACCACCACGCCGGAACCTTCGCCCATCACGAAGCCGTCACGCCCCTTGTCCCACGGACGGGAAGCCGTTGCAGGATCGTCATTGCGGGTCGACAGCGCCTTCATGGCAGCAAAACCACCAACGCCGAGACGCGAAATCGCGCCTTCTGCACCACCGGCGACCATCACGTCAGCATCGCCGTACTTAATGATGCGCGCCGCATCGCCGATGCAGTGTGCACCGGTCGTACAAGCCGAAACCATGCCGTAGCTCGGCCCCTGATAACCCTTCAGGATGGTTACATGACCCGCGATCAAGTTGATCAGCGAGCCCGGGATAAAGAACGGGCCGATCTTGCGCGAACCGCCATGCACGACGTCAACGCCGGTGTTCTCGATCAGCGGCAGACCACCGATGCCGGAGCCGATGTTTACGCCGACGCGGGTTTTGTCGAGACCGGCAACGTCATCGAGTCCGGAATCCGCCACGGCCTGCAGCGCGGCAGCGATGCCGAAGTGGATGAACAGGTCCATCCGGCGCGCATCCTTGGCCGAGATATATTGGGTGATGTCGAAATCCCTGACTTCGCCGGCGATCTGGCAGGCGATATCGGAAGCATCGAAGCGGGTAATACGGCCAATACCGGACTTGCCAGCCAGAAGGTTGGCCCAGCCAGTCGCCACGTCATTCCCGATCGGGGAAACATGACCTAGACCGGTGACTACAACTCTGCGTTTGGACACAATGTATCTCCAGAAACGGATGCAGATAACAAAAAACCCCTGTCCGGCGGCTTGTGCTCGCCAGGCAGAGGTTTCCAGAAACTACTGCCGATTACCCCTGATGGGCGCTGACGTAGTCAACCGCTTGTTGCACTGTGGTGATCTTTTCTGCGTCTTCGTCCGGAATTTCGCACCCGAATTCTTCTTCGAGGGCCATCACGAGCTCAACGGTGTCGAGGGAATCTGCGCCGAGATCGTTCACGAAGGAAGATTCAATCTTGACGTCGGTTTCCGGGACGCCCAGTTGTTCGGCCACGATCTTCTTCACGCGCTGTTCGATGTTTTCCATGGGATTAATCCGATCCTTTCTATAAAAAAACAGAATTTATGCGGAGGCATTCTATCTAAAAAAACGCGCTCCGCAAACTGAGGTAGCAAGACCAAGGTCAAAAATAACCCAATCTGCCGCGCCGGTCATCAGTTCATAAACATGCCGCCGTTCACATGCAGCGTGCAACCCGTGATGTAGCCGGCCTTGTCAGACGCCAAAAAACCCACTGCGTCTGCAATATCCTGCGGTGCGCCGAGACGGCCAAGCGCAATGTTTTCGACGAGTTTAGCCTTCTGCTCTTCCGCCAGCGACCGGGTCATGTCGGTGTCGATAAAGCCCGGCGCGACGGCATTGACGGTCACGCCGCGGCTGCCAATTTCCTTCGCGAGGCTTTTGGTGAAGCCGAACATCGCCGCCTTCGCCGCCGAGTAGTTGGTCTGGCCGGCGTTGCCGGTCGCGCCAACGACCGAAGCAATATTGACGATGCGGCCCCAGCGCGCCTTCATCATACCGCGCATCACCGCCTTCGACAGCTTGTAGACCGGACGCAGGTTGGTCGCGAAGATGTCGTCCCACTCGTCGTCCTTCATGCGCATCAACAGGTTGTCGCGCGTGATGCCGGCGTTATTGACGAGGATCGCGATATCGCCGAATTCCTTGCCGACCGCATCGACGATCGCTTCGGTCGCGCCGTCTTCGGTGACTTGCAGACGCAGGCCGCGCCCGCCGTTACCGGCTTCCTTCAGATAGGCACTGATCGCTTCGGCGCCAGCATCCGACGTCGCGGTGCCGATCACGGTCGCGCCCATGCGGGCGAGTTCCAGCGCGATCGCCTGGCCGATGCCGCGCGAAGCGCCGGTCACCAACGCCACTTTGCCTTGCAGACTCATGTTCATTCCTTTCGAGAAGCGGCCGGCGCTTGCCAGCCGGGTTCAAATCAGAGCGCAGCCTTCAGCGCATCGAACGCCGCAAGATCGGTCAGCGCGAAGTGCTGTGCTTCAGCGGCGATGCGCTTGTTCAGGCCGACCAGCACCTTGCCCGGACCGCACTCAGCCATCACGGTCGCGCCGTCACGAGCCATCTTCTGCGCGGTTTCAACCCAGCGCACCGGCTGGTACAACTGGCGCACCAGTGCGTCCTTGATCTGCGCGGAATCGCTGTAGGCGGCGACGTCGGCATTGTGCAGCACCGGGAAAGCCGGCGCGGCAACGGCGATATCGGCCAATGCGGCAGCGAGCTTTTCCGCAGCTGGCTTCATCAGCGCGCAATGCGACGGCACAGAGACCGGCAACGGCAGCGCGCGCTTGGCGCCCTTGTCCTTGCAGATCGCCATCGCACGTTCGACCGCAGCCTTGCTGCCGGCGATCACGACCTGCCCCTGCGAATTGAAGTTCACGGCTTCGACCACCTCGCCTTGCGCGGCTTCGGCACACGAAGCAACGATCACGGCATCGTCGAGACCGAGGATCGCCGCCATCGCGCCCTGTCCTTCCGGCACGGCCGACTGCATGGCCTCGGCGCGCAGGCGCACGAGCTTGACCGCATCGGCAAAGGCTATCGAACCGGCTGCGGCCAGCGCCGTGTATTCGCCGAGCGAATGCCCAGCGGCAACAGCCGGCAGCGCACCGCCGGCCGTTTGCCACGCGCGGAAAATCGCCACACCGGCGGTCAACATCAATGGCTGGGTATTGACCGTGGCATTGATGACTGCGGCGTCAGCGCCTTCCTGGCACATCGCCCACAGGTCCTGGCCCAGCGCGCCGCTGGCCTCGTCAAACGTCTGGCGCACCGATGCATCATCGGCGAAGCCCTTCATCATGCCCAGCGATTGCGAACCCTGGCCGGGAAATACCAAAGCAAAAGTCATTTCTGGCTCCTGTCGGATGCCCGCCGTTCCGGCAGATGCGCCGGTCAGAACAGGCTTGAAGTTAAAACCGGGAGGTTTATAAAATATACATATAAATCAACAAGTTACAATCAAACCCAGTCAGATGGAAATCAGTATTTGACCAGCGCCGCGCCCCAAGCAAAACCGCCGCCGATGCCTTCGAGCAACAAGGTCTGGCCACGCCGGATCTTGCCGGTGCGCACCCCTTCGTCAAGCGCAAGCGGAATCGACGCCGCCGAAGTATTGCCTTGGCGCGCCAGCGTCAGGATCACTTTGTCCATCGGCAGCTTCAGGTGCTTCGCGGTCGATTCGATGATCCGGGAATTGGCCTGGTGCGGCACCAGCCAGTCGATGTCCTGACTGGTCAGGCCGGCATCAGTCAGCGCTTCGGTGGCCGCATCGGCCAGCGCACGCACGGCGAACTTGAACACGGCGCCGCCATCCATATAAATAAACGGCTGACCTTCGATCGCGCCGCGGCTGATCTTACCGGGCGTATTCAGGATATTGCGATAGCGGCCATCGGCATGCAACTTGGTCGACAGGATGCCCGGCTCCTCGCTGGCCTTCAACACCACAGCACCAGCGCCGTCACCAAACAGAACACAGGTGCCACGGTCATTCCAGTCAACGATGTTCGACACGATTTCTGCGCCCACCACAACCGCGCACTTGGCGCCGCCAGCGCGGATGAACTGGTCGGCCACGGTCAGACCGTAGATAAAACCGGCACAGACCGCCTGCATGTCGAAGGCCGGAAAGCCGTGCAAGCCGAGCTTGTCCTGCACGGTACACGCGGTCGACGGGAAGATCTGATCGGGAGTCGTCGTCGCAACGATCAGCAGGTCGATTTCCTCGCGCGCGATGCCGGAGGCGGTGATCGCTGCTTCGACCGCCTTGACGGCCAGATCCGAGGTTTGCTCGTCTGCCGCTGCAATGCGGCGCTCGCTAATGCCGGTACGGGATAAGATCCACTCGTCGCTAGTCTCGACCATCTGCGCGAGTTCGTGGTTGGTCAGCACGCGCTCCGGCAGATAGGAGCCGGTGCCGGCAATGCGGGAATATGGGGTCATTCTGCGCGTCCTCAGGAAGTTTCGCCCGCAAGCGGGCTATTGTTTTCCAGCTCGGCCAACTGGCTCTGGACCTGCTCGGTAATACGCTGGATCACGCCGGCACGCGCCTCATCAGCAGCCTGGCGCAGCGCCCACAGAAACGCGAGTTCATCGGCGCCGCCGTGGCTCTTGATCACGATGCCGCGCAGACCCAGAAGCGTCGCGCCATTATAGCGGCGCGGATCCATGCGCTTCTTGAAGCGGACGAGCACCGGCAGCGCGAACAACGCCAGCAGTTTGGTCCACCAAGCACTCGTGAATTCCTGTTTGAGGAATTCGATCAGCATCTTGGCCAGGCCTTCGGACGCCTTCAGCGCGACATTGCCGGTGAAACCATCGCAGGCGATCACGTCGACCGTGCCTTTGTAGATGTCGTTGCCTTCGACGTTGCCGTAGAAATTCAGCCCTGCCGTCTTCAGCAATTCCGCCGCTTCCTTGACCACTTCGTTGCCCTTGATGTCCTCGGAGCCGACATTCAGCAAGCCAACGGTCGGATCGTCCTTGTGGTGAACCGCGCCGAACAGCGAAGATCCCATCACCGCGAACTGCACGAGCTGCTGCGGCGTGGAATCGACGTTGGCGCCCAGATCGAGCACGCAGGTTTCGCCCCGGTAGGTTGGCAACATCTTCGCGATCGCCGGACGGTCGATCCCCGGAATCGTCTTGAGCACGAAGCGCGCGGTCGCCATCAGTGCGCCGGTATTGCCGGCGGAAACGCAAGCCTGCGCCTCACCCGATTTGACCAGGTTGATCGCGACCCGCATCGACGAGTCTTTCTTGTTTTTCATCGCCGACTGCGGCGATTCGTCCATCTGCACGACCTCGCTGGCCGGCTGGACGCGCAGGCGCGAGGCGGCTGCGGAATCATGAGCCTTGAGCTCTGCCTCAATCACATCGGGCAACCCCACCAGCACGACGTTCACATCAGGCTGGTCGGCGAGAAAACGCAGGGCAGCCGGCACAGTCACATGCGCGCCGTGGTCGCCACCCATTGCATCAATCGCAACGGTAATAGTCATAAACTGAAAAAACCCTTATCTGTCCCCATAATGGCGAACGGCGCAAGCAGGATGACCCTGCTTGCGCCGCATAGCTAACCTATTGGTCAGCAAGGCATTCCGGGAGAATTACTCGCCCTTGGCCTTGATCACGCGACGGCCGCGATAGAAGCCATTCGGGGAGATATGGTGACGCAGATGCGCTTCGCCAGTGGTCGGCTCGACAGCCAGCGCCGGAGCGGTCAGGAAATCGTGGGCGCGATGCATACCACGCTTGGACGGGGACTTTTTATTCTGTTGAACAGCCATGATTTACTCCTTGAAAACCAGTTTGTTTGTCAGTTCGAGTCTTCCGCTTTCCCGGTTTTCAGTTGCGCCAGGACAGCAAACGGATTCGGTTTAGCCTGCGCGGATCTTCCCGCGGCGCCTCCTGCCACATCGCATGTGGCATGAAGCGGCGCGTAGGGCAGCGCCAGCAGTATTTCATCTTCGACGAGCATCTCGACGTCGAGTTCGGGTTCAATCAGGATGCCTTCGAGATCCTCATCCTGCTCGACTGCTTCATCGAGCGTAGCCTCATCGGCAAACTGCGTCAGCACCGTATCCGCATCCACCCGAAACGGCATGGACTTCAGACAGCGCTGGCATACCAGCTCGACGTCCGCCTGAACCCGCAGGCGCAGGAAAGGACGCTCCCACTTGTCGACGCCACCGGAAAGCTGCCACTGCACCTCTCCCGCATCGGCGGCAAGCTGATCAGCCAGCCTCGGCATGTCCCCGAGGACGATCACGCCGCTGATTTTTTCGCCCTCGCGGGCAAATTCCGCGCTGTGAATAACCGTCATGACCTGTCGGCTCGAACCAGAAACCGCGCATGATATAATCCGCGCCCATCCGCTGTCAAAGCATTTTCAAGGCCTGCCCCAGAAAAAACCATGCAAAAACAAACCCGTTGCCTGCTGCTTGCCTCATCATCAATCTACCGCAAGGAATTGCTTTCCCGCCTGGGTCTGCCGTTTGAAACCGCCAGCCCCGACATCGACGAAACCCCGCGCCCCGGTGAGTCCGCCGCGCAAACCAGCCTGCGCCTTGCCGAAGCCAAGGCACGCGAACTCGCCAGCCGCCATCCCGACCACCTGATCATCGGCTCCGACCAGGTTGCCCTGCTCGACGGTATCCAGCTCGGCAAGCCTGGCACGCACGAGCGCGCCGTCGATCAGCTGCAAATAATGCGTGGGCGCAGCATCGAATTCCATACTGCACTGTGCCTGCTGAACGCACAGACCGGGGCCGCGCAGACCGCCGTCGACATCACCACGGTCACGATGCGCGATTATACCGATTCCGAGATCGAGGCCTATCTGCTGCGCGAGCAACCTTACCATTGCGCCGGCAGCGCCAAGACCGAAGGGCTCGGCGTCGCGCTGATCGCCGCGATCGAGAACCGCGACCCGACCGCGATCATCGGCCTGCCGCTGATCGAGCTGACCACCATGCTGAAAAACGAAGGCATCGTACTGCTATGAAAAAAACCGGCACGCTTTATCTGATCCCGACCCCGATGGGCGGCGAACGGCTTGAACACATCCTGCCCGCCGACACGATCGCAATCGCGCAAAAACTCACGCATTTCATCGTCGAAGCGCCCAAGACCGCCCGCGCCCACCTGAAGCTGTTCGGTACGCCGCACGAACTGCGCAGCCTGTGGATGCAGGAACTCAGCGAACATACCAAGGACAGCGAGCTCGCTGCACTGCTCACCCCATTACTCGAAGGCCACGATGTCGGCCTGATGTCGGAGGCCGGCTGCCCCGGCGTGGCCGACCCGGGCGCGAATCTGGTTCGGCTCGCGCACGGCAAGGGCATCCGCGTCGCGCCGCTGGTCGGCCCGTCGTCGATTCTGCTCGCCCTGATGGCATCGGGCGCCAGCGGCCAGCAATTCCGCTTCAACGGCTACCTGCCCGCGCAAGATCCGGCGCGAATCGAAACGATCCGCCGCCTGGAGGCCGATTCGCGTAAGCACAAGCAGGCCGAAATCTTCATCGAAACCCCGTACCGCAACCCGGCATTGTTCGCCGCGCTGCTCGCCGCCTGCCGGCCGGAAACGCAATTGACCGTGGCGCGTGACCTGACGCTGCCGGAAGAATATATCTGCAGCCAGACGATCGCGACCTGGAAAAAAACCGCGTCGCCTGAACTCAACAAACGCCCGGCGGTTTTTGTGCTGTTTGCCGCATAACACTTAAGTCTTTGATTATTAAAGACTTTTTACAACACAGGACCGCAAAGATGAAAATCGCCCTTGCCCAGCTGAACCCGATCGTCGGCGATCTGGCCGGCAATACCGAACTGATCCTGGCCGCAGCTCGCGAGGCGCGCGCGGCCGGCGCCGACATCCTGCTGACGCCCGAACTCGCGCTGACAGGCTATCCGCCCGAGGATCTGCTGCTGCGCCCGGCCTTCCTCGCCGAATGCCGCAAGATGATCGGCCGCTTCATCGACGAGGCCGATGGCATCACGCTCGTTGTCGGCCACCCGTTCGGCGATTCGGTCGAACGCTTCAACTGCGCAACCGTAATCCGTGACGGCCATGTGCTCGGACGCTATGAAAAGATGCTGTTGCCGAACGACGCGGTGTTCGACGAAGTGCGTTATTTCACGCCCGGCTGCTCACCGCTCGTGTTCGAGCAGGACGGAATCAAGGTCGGCGTGCTGATCTGCGAAGACCTGTGGGAAGTCGACCCGGCTTCCGCCGCTGCCGACGAGGGCGCGCAACTGTTGCTGACACTAAACGCCTCGCCCTACCACAAGGCCAAGCAGGACACGCGGCGCGACATCGCCGGCGCGCGCGTCGATGAAAACAGCATTCCACTCGTCTACTGCAATTTGGCTGGCGGTCAGGACGAACTCGTCTTCGATGGCAACTCGTTCGCGCTCGACTCAACCGGCAAGCTGGTCGCGCAACTGCCAGCATTCTCGAGCACGCTCGGCTACGTCGAATACCGCGCCGGCGACCTGCAGCCGGGTGAAATCGCCGCCGATCTCGCCGAGGAAGCCAGCATCTACCAGGCGCTCGTGACCGGCGTGCGCGACTACATCGGCAAGAACCGCTTTCCCGGCGTGCTGCTCGGGCTGTCCGGCGGAATCGATTCGGCGCTGACGCTGGCCATCGCTTGCGACGCGCTCGGCGCCGACAAGGTTCACGCAGTAATGATGCCGTCGCGCTACACCGCCGACATTTCCGTGACCGATTCGCGCGAAATGATCGAGCGTCTCGGCTGCCGGTACTCCGAAATCGAGATATGGCCGATCTACGAAGCATTCATGGCCGGACTCGCGCCGCAGTTCGCCGGCCTGCCGGCCGATACAACCGAGGAAAACCTGCAAAGCCGGATTCGCGGCACGCTGCTGATGGGGCTTTCGAACAAGAACGGCAGCCTGGTGCTGACGACCGGCAACAAATCCGAGATGACGACCGGCTACGCGACGCTGTACGGCGACATGGCTGGTGGTTTTGCCGTATTGAAAGATGTTGCCAAAACGCTGGTCTACCGGCTGTCGACCTGGCGCAACACGCAAGGCACCGTGATTCCCGAGCGCATCATCACCCGCCCGCCTTCGGCCGAACTGCGCCCGGACCAGAAAGATCAGGACTCACTGCCGCCGTACGACATCCTCGACGCGATCCTGCAAGCCTACGTGGAGGAAAACCTGAGCCGCGCCGAGATCGTTGCGCAGGGTTATGCGCAGGAAGACGTCGACCGCGTCGTACGACTGCTGCGAATCAACGAATACAAGCGTCGTCAGGCACCGGTCGGCCCGCGCGTCACCCAGCGCGCGTTCGGCAAAGATTGGCGCATGCCGATCACAAACCGCTTCGGGCTGTAACAAAAAACGGGTGGCGAATGCCACCCGTTTTTTTCGCCTGGCGCCAATCAATCCGGGTTTTTTCTAAGCTTTTCCAGCGCACAGCCGAGATTCAACTCGCCATTGGCGAACTCGAGCAGCGGCAGGAGATTGGCAAGAAGCGCCGACAGGTGCGGGCGCAGCTCATCCAGCCTGCCCTGATGCAACATCGTGAGCGCCTCGTCCAGCTGCGGCGGCGGCGTATGCTCAGCGCGCACAACCGGCATGATCAGCCGGTTCTCGCCAGCCTCCAGACGCAGCCGTGCCATCGCCACGCCCAATAATGCCTCGGCACTTTCGGCTTTGTCGTGCCACGAACTTGCCAACGCGAGGCTCGCCGTTACGTGCAATTGCCCTTCCCGGGAATTGATCCGCGCGTGATCGACGGACTGGCGCAAGCGTTCGGCCAACATCCGCACACCGGACAGCGAACCGGCCGGGCAAACAACCGCGAACAACGCGCCATCAAGCCGGGCGAACGTATCCTCGCGACGCAGCTTGGTCGCAAGCAGCTTGGCCAGCAAGTTCAGCAGCTGGTCCGCCATGCGCGGCCCGAGCTTTTCCGCAAGCGGCTGGAAACGGTCGATCTCGATCAGCACCAGCGTAACCTCGCCGCAGTGACGCTGGGCAAACGCCAGCGCCTGTTCAAGCTGCAGTGTCAGCAGATGCGAGGTCGCTGCGCCGGTTACCGCGTCGGTCGTCGCGGTCTGCGCCTGACTCGCCCGGCTTGCGTCGAGCTCGCGCCGCGTCGCCGAAAGCTCAAGATTGGCTTTGACTCGCGCCTGCATTTCGGCACGATCGGTCGATTTGGTGATGAAATCATTGGCACCAGCATCGACACAATTGCGCCGCGTTTCCTCATCTTCCTCCCCGGAAATGACAATGACCGGCAGATGGCGCAGGCGCAGGTCGCCACTCTCCCGAATCCGGGTCAGCAGACCCAGGCCGTCCAGCTCCGGCATCGAAAGATCGGAAATCAACAAGCTGACCGTTTCATCCGCGAGCAGACGACGCCAACCGGCCTCCCCGTCAGCCTCTTCGATCATGTCGTAGTTTTCTGCTAGATGCTTGCGGACGGTTGCGCGTACGATACGGGAATCATCCACGATCAGAATGCGCGGGCGGCCAGCGAGAGTGTCTTGATCGCTCATAGTGAGAGACTTGCCTGAACAGAGGGAGTGCTGGAAATCTAGCATATCCAGCCAGACACTGCCTCAATCGCCCCACACCACCCATCGTGCACTACAAACTCACGGGAGATTTCCGGTGTCCACCTGCCAGATCGAACTTGCAATCTCTCCGCTCTCCACCCGGGAAGCCGAGCTTGCGCTGTCGGCGCTGCGCAAGACCTGGCAGCAACCCGCCTGCATCCACCGCCATCCGCACCATCAAGCCTGTCTGCTCGCGATCCGCCATGAGGCCGAACTAAAGCCGGGAGACACCCTGCACGGGTTTGTCGAGCGGATCGCTGCAGCGGTCTGGCGCGCCGTCGGTCGCTATGTGCGCATGACGTTCGACATCACCCCGGCGGACGATTCGGCGCCGCAGCAATTCCTGTTCGGGGAAGCCGATCATCAACGTATCATGCGCAGCTTCCGATTATCCTTGCCGGAAAGATAATCAAAAAACATAAGTATTTGATTTATAAATGTTTTTAATAAAAATACCAATAAAAAAGCCCCGCATTGCGGGGCTTTTTCCAAGAAAGTCAGTCTGTAATCAGGCCATAGCCTTGACAGCAGCAGACAGGCGGCTCTTATGACGAGCGGCCTTGTTCTTGTGGAACACGTTCTTGTCGGCCAGACGGTCGATCACGCCAACGGATTCCTGATACACGGACTGGGCGGCGGTCTTATCGCCAGCTTCGATTGCCTTCAGCACCTTCTTGACAGCGGTGCGGAATGCGGAACGCTGGCTGGCATTGTGCTGGCGGGAGGCTTCTGCCTGGCGGGCACGTTTGCGAGCTTGGGCGCTGTTAGCCATTTACATAACTCCTGATGATATTCAGATCAGCCGGCGATCCGGCCGCTTATAAATTCGGAAACCGTGGATAATAGCGACTCTTCCCGCGCTTGGCAAGCTCGACTATGATCTGGCCTCGAATAATCTTTCCCTGCCGCCATGAACCTGCTTAAAGCACTCGCCCAGGTCAGTTCAATGACCCTGGTTTCCCGGATACTCGGCTTCGCCCGCGACGCGATCGTCGCCCGGATTTTCGGTGCCGGCTTTGCCACCGACGCGTTCTTCGTCGCTTTCAAGCTGCCGAACCTGCTGCGTCGCATCTTTGCCGAAGGCGCATTTTCGCAGGCCTTTGTGCCAATTCTGGCTGAATACCGCACGCAGCGCGGCGAAGAGGCAACGCGTGGATTCGTCGCCGACGTTTGCGGTCTGCTCGCGCTGATCCTGTTCGTGGTCAGCGCGCTCGGCATGATCGCCGCGCCCGCGGTGATCTGGATTTCGGCGCCGGGCTTTGCCAACACGCCGGAAAAATTCGCGCTGACGACCGAGCTGCTGCGCATCACCTTCCCTTATATCCTGCTGATCTCGCTAGCCTCACTCGCTGGATCGATCCTGAATGCCTGGAACAAGTTCTCGATCCCGGCTTTTGTGCCGACGCTGCTGAATGTGTCGTTCATCGTCTTTGCATTGTTTCTGGCGCCGTATTTCGACCCACCCGTACTTGCGCTCGCCTGGGCCGTCGCCGCCGGCGGCGTCGCGCAACTCGTTTTTCAGCTGCCGCACCTGAAGCGGATCGGCATGCTCGTACGGCCGCGACTGAACCTGAAGGACGCCGGCGTCTGGCGCGTGATGAAGCAGATGGGGCCGGCGATCCTCGGCGTCTCGGTCGGCCAGATCTCGCTGATCATCAACACGATCTTCGCCTCGTTCCTGGTTTCCGGCAGCGTTTCGTGGATGTACTACGCCGACCGGCTGATGGAATTCCCGACCGGGGTACTCGGCGTCGCACTCGGCACGATCTTGCTTCCCTCGCTGTCGCGCAGCCACTCGAGCGGCAATGCCGAAGAATACTCGCGCCTGCTCGACTGGGGACTACGCCTGTGCCTGCTGCTCGCACTGCCTTCTGCCGTCGCGCTCGCGGTGATTTCCGAACCCTTGATCGCCGCGTTGTTCCAGTATGGCAAGTTCGGCGCGCACGACGCACTGATGACGCAGCAAGCGCTGGTCGCCTATTCGGTCGGACTAATCGGACTGATCCTCGTCAAGGTGCTCGCGCCGGGCTTCTACGCGCGCCAGAACATCAAGACGCCGGTCAAGATCGCACTGATGACGCTGACTGTGACACAGCTAATGAACCTCGCGTTCATCTGGCATCTGCGCCATGCCGGCCTCGCGCTCGCCATTGGCTTCGGCGCCTGCTTCAATGCCACGCTGCTCTATATCCAGCTGCGTCGCCACGACATTTTCCGGCCGCAACCGGGCTGGAAGGCATTCCTCCTCAAACTTATCTCCGCCGTCGTGGTCATGACGCTGGTGCTGTGGGGATTGATGCAGGTAATGCCAGCCTGGGCAAGCGGCCACATGGCCTCGCGCTGCCTGCGCCTCGGTGGTCTGGTCATCGCAGGCGCCACGACTTACTTCGCCATTCTGACCCTGCTCGGCTTTCGGCCTCGCGACTTTTCCCGCCGCGCGGTTTGATCAATGGTTTTCAGCCTCCGTAGGCAAGAGTAAAATCGCGCCCATTCTTCACGACCTGGTCTGAATCCATGCACGCTCTTGCCCAACAATTGAACACCACCCTGCAACAAGAAGCCGCCCCGGTTCTGGACATGCTGTCCAGCCTCGGCCGCGAAATCTACTTCCCGAAGGAAGGCATCCTGTCGCAGTCGGCCGAAGCCGGAAAGCTGGCCAAGAAGTTCAATGCCACGATCGGCATCGCAACCGAAAAAGGCATCCCGATGCACCTGGGCCTGATCCAGGAAACCCTGTCGGCCTACGCGCCGAAAGACATCTACCCGTATGCGCCGCCGGCCGGCAAGCCGGAACTGCGCAGCGCCTGGCGCGCCAAGATGCTGAAGGACAATCCGAGCCTCGAAGGCAAGTCCTACGGCAACCCGATCGTGACCAACGCGCTGACCCACGGCATCAGCATCGTTTCCGACCTGTTCGCCGAAGCTGGCACGCCGCTCGTCGTTCCGAACAAGAACTGGGAAAACTACGAACTGACTTTCGGCGTGCGTCGCGGCGCCGAGATGGTCTACTTCGACCTTTACGATGCGCGCGGCAAGTTCAACAGCGAAGGCATGAAGGCCGCACTGCTCGCGCAACAGGCCGCCGGCAAGAAGTCCGCCGTCGTGCTGCTGAACTTCCCGAACAACCCGACCGGCTACACCCCGACCGCCGCCGAAGGCGATGAAATCGTCGCCGCGCTGAAGCAAGTCGCCGACGCCGGCCTGAAGCTCGTGGTCGTCAGTGACGATGCCTACTTCGGCCTGTTCTTCGAGGACAGCCTCAAGGAATCGCTGTTCGGCAAGCTGGCCAACATCTCGCCGAACCTGCTCGCGGTCAAGGTTGATGGCGCGACCAAGGAAGACTACGTCTGGGGCTTCCGCGTCGGCTTCATCACCTACGCACACCCGTCCGACAAGGTGCTCGCCGCACTCGAACAAAAAACCATGGGCATCATCCGCTCGACGATCTCGAGCGGCCCGCACCCGAGCCAGACCTTCGTGCTGCGCGCACTGCAGGACCCGCGTTTCGACGCCCAGTGCGCCGAAAAGTTTGAAATCATGAAGGCCCGCGCCAACAAAGTGAAGACGCTGCTCGACTCCGGCAAATTCGGCGATGCCTGGGACTACTACCCGTTCAACTCCGGCTACTTCATGTGCCTGAAAATCAAGGGCGCGACCGCCGAAGCCGTGCGCCAGCGCCTGCTGAACGAATACCAGATCGGTACGATCGCGCTCGGCGAAACCGACCTGCGCGTGGCTTTCTCGTGCCTCGAACTCGAGCACATCGAAGAGTTGTACCAGACCGTCTACAAGGCAGTGAAAGAAGTTCAGGCGGCTGTCTGATCGGATATCGCCAATAAAAACGGGAGCCATGTCTGGCTCCCGTTTTTTTGTTCCGGATAAATCCTGCTACTTCTTCAACCCCTGCTGCTCCAGACATTCCTTCCAGCTCGACGCCTTGCCATCGCCGGCGATCAGCGTGCACGAAGCGTTGCCAAAGCGCAGATAGCGCGGGTACGAAGCCGCTTCGACCTTTCCAAGCTTCTTGGCAGATTTTCCCTTCTCAGCTTCTTCGGCAGCCAGCGCCTGAGCTGCAGTCTCCTCGAAGCAAACCAGCCTGCGGCGCAACTCGTCGATCTGTTTTTCCTTGCTCTCTACAATATGCTTGAAGCCTTCAAGCTTCGCTTCCAGCAGTTTGCGTTCGCTCTGCGCTTTCCTGGCCAATTCAGCGACTTGTTCAAGCTGCACGGCATATTGCTCACCCACCAGATTACGCTTGGCGGCTCCCAGCCCAACGCCGATCAGAATGGAAACAATCATCCCGATCGCAATACCCGCCACTAGCAAATGCAGGCGGAAGCGCCTCAGCAATGAAGGCTTCTCGACTGTTTCAAGCTCCACCTCGTCCATTTAAATTCCCGCCACGATTCAATCGCAAAATTCAGCTTTTTTCAGCCGCATCAAACTCACCAGAACCGCCAGTCACATCGCAACCCCATTCAAACCAGTCGTCGCCGAACATCTCGACCGGGTGCTGGGTCCGGTCTGAACCATTACCGCACCGCAACGAATCGGCGGGGCAATACTTGTCGCACCCCCAGCAGATTCGCTCGGGATGGGTTGGGTGTAAGGGAAATTTCTTTGCCATTTCTGTTTGCCAAGTCATCGCAAGCAATCAGCAGACAGCGTACCGCACACGAGGCCAAATATAAATCACCGGCGGAAAAGTACCGCTCGGGAAACACGAATCAGGATGCCTTCGGCCAGCAAACCTCGACCGCCTCCGACCGACTTAAGCTGGCGACAGGATGCGCAGCGCAGCGGCGGCAGCGAAGAAGCCACATGAAGCCGTTACGCATACGCCGGAACCATAACCGGCACACGACAACCCTTGCGGCGCCTCGTCCGCGGCACAAGTTTTCGGACGTTGCAGTGGCTCGGTGGAGTAGATTGCCGTGATGCCAAATTTGCGCTTCGGGTCCCTCGGAAAACCGTGATTTTTTCGCAACTGGGCGCGCACCTTGGAAAGCAGCGTGTCCTGCGTCGTCCTCGCAAGATCGTCAGCGCAAAGTCTGGTCGGATCCTGTTTTCCGCCGGCCGCGCCAGCCATCACCAACGGAACACCGTTTTCCACGCACCACGCCGCCATGGCAACCTTCACTCGCGCCTGATCGATCGCGTCGATCACCACATCATGCCCGGTCAGCAACGCCGCCAGATTCTCGGCAGTGACAAAATCTTCCACGACTCGCACGGTACAAGCCGGATTGATCGCCAGAATGCGATCGCGCATCGCATCAACCTTGGCCTGCCCCCAGACATCGTCAAGCGCGTGAATCTGCCGGTTGGCATTGGACTCGGCAACCATGTCCAGATCGATCAGCGTGATGCAGCCGACAGCGCTGCGCGCCAGCGCTTCGGCAGCCCAGGAACCCACGCCGCCAATGCCCACCACGCACACCGTCGCTTGCGCAAACCGCTGCGCGGCATCTTTGCCATACAAACGCCTGACCCCACCGAAGCGCCGCTCATGGTTGGGCTTCACCTGCTCTTCCGCCATGTATAAACCTTACTCGTCCAGATAGAGGCTAGTTTACAGGCTAACCCACTCGTTGGCTTGATGCCTGTGACCCAATGGTCGCATCAACTGGATAGCGGTCTTGCTGCGGAAATTCAGCTGATCCAGCAAAAGAAAGGCAGGATCATGAGGCAGGCGTCCCGCACCGAACGTCAGTTGCCTTTGCCACACCTACGCATCAATGATGCTATCCGCTGGCGAGAACCCGGTGTGGGTCGCGCAGCAGATGGGACATACCGACTTTTCCATGCTTGTACGCGTGTACGGGCGCTGGATTCCCGAGCAGGCCAGCGACGCTGGCAACAAGGCGGTAGAGAAATTCTGGAGAGGTTACTAGACCGCCGCATCACCACTGCACGGCCCCGGTGGCCGCCTGGGCGGTAATACGGGCGGGATCAACCCCGGCGATCTGGAGTCGGATCGGGCCAGAACAGACAGACGCAGAACCCACGTCGTATGACGAGTCGTATGGGGTCATTTCAGAAGGGGCTCCCGCTGGGAGCCTTTTGTTTTCCTGGGTTCCGCATACCCTTACCCTGGGTAGGTACACAAGACCGCGGAGCCTAACAACCTTTTTTTTTGTACGACGAAACTGCTGAAAAGTTGCTGAACCGTAGCCCAATCCCGCCCCCTCCAACGTAACGACCAGC
>RRZT011566476.1_pt1 | contig 29221 bp, 26 predicted proteins | sample 2165551 | NCBI WGS metagenome assembly RRZT01 (sample SAMN10456910, study PRJNA506462) | wastewater metagenome | biome: wastewater; feature: sludge; material: wastewater sludge; isolation source: wastewater sludge with Escherichia coli K12::gfp cells carrying plasmid... | place: USA: Moscow, Idaho...
GCCCCGTGCCACCCGAGGATCGCCCGTCACCAGCCGGCCCGCCGCCGGCCTACCCGCCGGCCCATCCCCCGGCCTACCCGCCTGCCTACCCGCCCGCTGGCTACCTGCCCGTCGTCTACCCACGGCCACCGCAGCCCATGCCTGGCCAGCCGGTCGAGTACCAGCACCTGCTCACCGGGCCGCGCGCCCGAGCCTGGAAGCCCCCGGTGGCGCTGCTGCTGGCGCTGGGTGCGTGGGCAGCCGGAATCGTGTTCACCGCACTCAGTCTCGTCGTCTACGGGCTGGCCACCGGAGCACCCCTGTCGCAGCAGGCGTCCGGCGATCTGGATCTTGCTGATCCGTTCGTGTTCGGGGTGGGCAACGTCGTGCTCGCCGCCCTCATCCCCACCGCCACCCTGAGCATCTGGGCCGTGCATCGAGTGCGCCCCGGCTATGTCTCCTCCGTCGTCGGCCATCTGCGCTGGCGGTGGCTGCTCAGCTGCGCGGCCCTGCTCGTGCCGATCTGGGTTCCGTACCTCCTGCTGTCCGCGTGGCTGGGCGGCGGCACCCTCGCACTGCAGCCGGAGCCGAAGTGGGCCCTGCTGCTGCCGATCGTCCTGCTCACCACCCCACTGCAATCGGCCGGTGAGGAGTATCTCTTCCGGGGTTGGGTCATGCAGAACCTCGGGGTCTGGATCCGCCGGCCGGGTGCCGCACTCGTGGTGAGCGCCCTCGTCTCGGCGGTCCTCTTCGCGCTGGCGCACGGCTCCACCGACCCCTGGATCCTGCTCGATCTGTGCGTATTCGCTGCTGCCGCAGTGCTGTTGACCTGGCGGACCGGGGGTCTGGAGGCCGCCGTCGCCATGCATGCGGTCAACAACGTCGTCGGGCTGCTCTTCACGATCGGTGCCGGCGGCTTCGCCGACGCGTTCATCACCGGCACCTCGAGCGGCTCACCCTGGCAGGTCCTGCAGTCAGCGGTCGTCGAAGGGTTGGCCGTCGTGCTGCTGCTGAGCCAGGCGCGCCGGCGCGGGATCGACCGGCGCTATCGCCCGGCTGCTGACCCCTCGTCACCGACCGACGCGGCGCTTCCGGCACCGGGATTCCCGGGTATGCCGGGGTTCTCCCCCCGCGGCACGTAGGGCTCGCCGAGCGCGGCGACGGCCGCGGCATACATGCGCTTCTTGATCACCCGCAGCGTCAGCGGGTCTTTGCCGACCAGCGGCGCGGCGACCCCCAGCGCCCGTGGCAGCACCTCCTCGGCCGATGCGAGCTGCTCGATCATGCCCAGCGCCAACGCCTGATCCGCCGGCACCCGCGCGGCGGTCAGCATCGTTGCGGCCGCGGCCTGGGGGGGCAGTTTGGTCTGCAGAAGCGTGGTCATGCCCGGCGTGAAGGGGATCCGCAGGTCGACCTCCGGCAGACACAGGAAACCACGGTCGGCCCGCATGACCCGGGCGTCATGGGCAAGGGCGAACATCGCCCCAGCCCCGAAGGCGTGGCCGGTGATCGCCGCCACGGTGGGCACCGGCAGCGTCAGGGTGCGGGCCAGCAGCTCGTGCACCTGACCGATGTACCACTCGATCCGATCGAGATGAGCCAGCAGCCACGGCAGATCCAGCCCGTTCGAGTAGACCTTCCCCTCGGCGCTGGTGACCAACGCCATCGGCGCCGCGGCGACGATCTCGTCGAAGGCCTTGTGGACCGCGGCCATCCACTCCAGGGAGAAGCGATTCTCATCGGCTCCCAGGTGGAGGTGGGCGATTCCCTCGTCGGAGCAGGTCAGGGCTACGGGCACTCCGACAGCCTAGTTAGTCGACCCCAGCGCGGCGAAAACGGCCGAGGCTCCGTCCGCGCAGTGGTCCGCGGCAGGATCCGGCGGAGTCATTCGGGTCCGCGTTGCAGCAGCTTCTGCCAGAGCACACGCCGACCCAACCGGCCGGCAAACCGGACCCCGACCGCCTTGATCCGCGCCATCGTTCCTTGGGGACGCCACTGGGGATCCAGCGCCGCTCGCCAAACCCCTGTCGAGTTCTGGGCGAGCTCGGCCACGGTCTGTTCGACAAGCGCCCGGTGCGGGGCCAGGTCGGCACGTTGGGTTGCCCGGTAGGCCCGCCAAAGTCCCTTTGCGTCAAGGTTTGCCAGCGTCCGAGCATCGTCTGCGAACTCCTGTGCGGAAGTCCCCTCGTCCACGAGGATCGCCGCAACCAATGCGTCGATCAGCGCTGGGCCACCGTCGTCGAGATGATCGCGCAGGATGGCGCGCGCGAGGGTGACCGCGCCGTCAATCCGGCCCCACCGCCAGTCGTTGACCCGACCGGCCTCAAGCGCGAAGGCACCGAAATGACCCCACCGCTCGCCGATGAGTTTGGTCGTGGCGAGCTGCTGCGCACTCTGCTGAAGCTGGGTGGCGTCGAAGCCGGTGATGAGGGTGGTGGATAGGGCGGCGGGCACCGGGGCGTCAGGGCCGATCACCGAAAGGGTGAACTGCGGTGCCTCGCTGGGAGCGTCTTGCGCCCACGACATTGCGCTGGTGACGATGTCGAGCCGGACCGAGGCGAGCAGCAACTGTTCCGCGGTCACGCCGGGGAAGCACGGAGCCACATCGGCCGCAGCCTGGCTCATGATGCTCGCCAAGAGCGTTGCGCGACTCTCAAATGCGGCGGCCAACTGCGCCCCAATCACCGCCGGCCCCGACTGTGCTCGTTGCAGTTCGGTGATCTGGTCCAACTGGTAGGTGACCCGGCGTTGAGCTGTGGCGAGACCTGCAAATGCCGTGTCCCGATCCGCGCCACCGGCAAACGACCGCGCGGACAAGATGCGGCCCCACCACCGCAGGTACCTGTCAGCTCCGCCTGCGCCCCACAACCACCGGCCTTCGGTGACCGCCTCGATCGTTGTGGGAATCCGCGGACCCGGTGGTGTCCAGGCCCGGCCTGCCCCTGAGGCTTGCGCCGGCGGCACCACCCCGTTCTGGACGTCCATGGCCTGTTGACGAGACCACCGGTATTGCTGGAAGAGCGCTTCAGCGGCGACCCCCAGCTGCTCGTACGTCAATAGCCGCGTGTCCGTAGCCACTTGAGTGGTGAGCACGCCGGCCAGCACTCGCCAGGGGTCGGTCGCCCAGTACTGTGCGGCCTTTCGGGTTTCACGCAGTGCTTCACGGTCCAGCCGATCATCGGGCTCCCTAGACGCATTGAGGACGGCACCGAGCACCTGGGGCCAGGTAGGCACGGCGGTCATCCCGGGTCGGCCCCGGTTCACCCCTGCCGAGACAGTCACGACATACCGGTCGAAGGCGGCATCGGTTGGTCGAGAACGCAGCTCGTCGAGCAACGGCTCCAGCGGAAGGTTGTCCAGGACTCCACCGTCGACGAGGAAGCCCGCCCTTTCGACTCGGGGCGGTTGGGCAAGCCGGGCCAGCTCTTGGGTCTCCGGAATCGCCGAGAAGGCGACCGGGAAACTTGCCGATGCCTGGGCCGCAGTCAAGAGGGGGGCATCCGCAGCAAAGTCATCGACTTCCGGGGCCTCCGCCACGGCATGCCGGTATCGGAAACGGTAGCGGCGGCGGCTGTCGTAGCCGTCCGCGCTCGCTTCGGCGGCGCTCACCGTCGCGCCCACCACGGTCGCCGTGACCAAGAGGGTCACCTCTCGTCTGGCCGCCTCGGTGCCCGGCACAGGGGAGGGGAGAGCCTTCTGGAGTTTCTCGGTGAAGAAGCCAGAGTTGAGCAGGCCGTTCCTCGTGTCGGGCTGGGTGGCGATCAGCGCTCCGGGACTGAGGTCGGCGGCCGTGCGCCAGAGGTCGCGCATCGCCGTGTCGCGAGTGGTTCTGCCTCGGGCGATCGCGGTGGCCAAGAGCGTGCCGTTGAGCCCGCCCGCACTCGTCCCCGCGATGACGTCGACGACGGCCTTGCGGTAGCCCCCCATCGTGAGGATGCGCCGCCAAGCAGTGAGCACAGGGTCCGTGGAGGCAGCTGTGGCGAGTCTCAGGTTGTCGATCTCGTGGCTGACCCCGCCCATCCATACGGCGAGGCTGATCCCGCCCTCGAAGGCCAGGGCCAACCGAAGGTCTCGATCGGGAGTGCCGGGTGTTGGCAGGTTCACGGTCATGGCCGTAGCGCCTCGAGAGCTTTGCGGGCCTGCCCATTGGCCAAGGCCGCTGCGGCTTCACTACTCGGACTAGATGAGGCCGCTATGCTCCCGACGAACTTGTACAGGTCTGCCTTGTAGTGATTGCCCAGCCATTTCGACCCGGCGAGGCCAACGGCCGAGCCGGCGAGCAGCTGGCCGATCGTGGGCACCAGATCGGGTCGGTCATCGACGAGATGCACCGCGGCAATCGGATCGGTCAACGCCCACGAGACGGCGGCGGCGAAACCACCGACGACAAGTGCCTGGATGAAGCCGGGCTCCTGGGGACCCGGACTGCCCTTTTCCTTACGGCGTGGGCCCCCGGGAGCGAGCCAGGCGATCAATCCGCCGATTGCCCCGGCCAGCGCGACGTACACCAAAGATTGCCAGACCACGAGCCCTCCTTCTCGGGAGCCACCTCAGCTGAGGTGAGTATGGCGCCGGGCGGGCCCCTGTGTGGGCGGTTCTTCGCATTTGGCGGAAGTCTGATCCACGGCGTCGCGCTGCCGACGTGCAGACCCGTTATCCGGGCATCTCGGCGCCACCCAAGCTCGCGCTGATCGGCTCACTAGCCCTGGGTCAGCTGGGCGATCTCACGAGGGAACTCCACGAGGGACTGCTCCCGGTTGAGACAGACGATGTCGACGGTGGCCTCGAAGAGCACCTCACCGTCGCGCTCGACCCGTTGCAGGAATCGACCGCGATAGACCGAGGGAAGCGTGAGGCTGGTGACCACGTCGACGACATCGCCGAGCACGGCCGGGCGCTTGAACTTGGCAGTGAGCGAGTGCACCACCATGAGATAGCCGTCGGAGTTCCACTCGGCGATGGATTTGCCTCTGCCGGAGAGATATTCCGACCGGCCACGCTCGATGAACTTGAAGTAGTTGGCGTAGTAGACGACGCCGAGGCTGTCGGTGTCCTCGTAGTAGACCTTGAACGGCAGTCGCTGCTCCACGCCCGGAGCCTAGTGGCCGGGGATGCGCTCCACGAGCCACCACGCGGCATACCCGGGCAGCCACGCCGAGTCGTCGCTGCCGATCTGCACCCGTGACCCGGAGAGCGCATCGACGGACTCGGCCAGCCCGTGCTGGCGCAACAACCACCCCGGCACCGACCGGGGCAGCTCGGTCACGTTGTAGATGCACAGCATGGTCCCGAGCGGATGGTGCCGGGCGAAAGCGAGCACCCCCGGATTCCACACGTCCAGCACGACGGAAGGTACCGACGCATGCACATGCGGCAGCCTGGCCCGCACTTTCGCGAGATGGGCCAGTCCGTCGAAGACCCGGCTCTCGACCGTACCCGTGGTATGCCGCTGCTGCGCCACCTCCCAGTCGATCCTGGGGCGGTGCACCCACCGGTTGTCGTCCTCGTGGCCCGGCTCCTCGGCCCACCCGGCGTCGTTGGACAAGCCCAACTCGTCGCCGCTCCAGATGATCGGCACTCCCCCGAAACCCGCGATGACGGCGTGCCCGAGGAAGATCCGCGCGATCGACACCTCGACGCCGACCGGATCGAGGCCTCGGGTCGAGTCCAGACCCGAGAGCGCAGCGGTCGTGCCGCTGATCCGGCGATCGCCGGTCGCGGAGTTCGCTTGGAAGACCAGCCCGCGCGACCAACTCCCCGGGAAGTCTCCGACATACCAGTCCGAGAGGAACCGGCGGTGCAGGAAGCCATCCCACCCGACGGCCGCCGCATCCCCGTCGTCGATGGCCCACCCGATGTCGTCGTGGCAGCGCAGGTAGGTGACCCACGTCGAGGACGGGTGCACGGGGGGTAGGGCGCGCAGGGCATAGGCGGTCAACCGCACGTCCTTGGTGGCCACCATCGACCAGGCCTGCACCATGAGCGAGTTGTGGTAGGCCAGGTCACTCACCTTGCCGGTGTGCTCCCCCTGTCCGAGATACGGCGGAAGGTCTCGCGGCCCGACGATCGCCTCGGCCTTGAAGGCCAGCGCCGGGCAGGCGATCCGGGCCACCGAGCGCAGCGCCTGGGTCAGCGCATGGACCTCCGGCTGGTTCTGGCAGCTCGTGCCCATCCGCTTCCAGGTGAACGCGATCGCGTCCAGGCGCACCACCTCGACCCCGACATTGGCCAGGAAGAGGATGATGTCGGTGTACTCGACGAGCACATCGGGGTTGGTCCAATTGACGTCCCACTGCCACTCGTTGAAAGTCGTCCAGACCCAACCCTCGAGGTGCTCGTCCCAGGTGAAATTGCCCGGCGCGAAGTCCGGGAACACCTCCGGCAGGGTGCGTTCGTAGGCGTCCGGCATGAGCCGGTCGGGGAAGACGTGGAAGTAGTCCCGGTAGTGCGCCTCGCCGGCCCGGGCCCGTTGGGCCCACTCGTGCTCGCGCGCCACGTGGTTGAGCACCAGGTCGAGCACGAGACTGATCCCTTTGTCGCGCAACGCCGCCGAGAGCCGCTTCAGATCCTCGACATCACCCAGGTCGGGGCGCACCTCACGGTAGGACGCGACGGCATACCCCCCGTCGTTGTCGCCGTCCCGCGGGCGTAGCAACGGCATGAGATGCAGGTAGGTGACCCCCAACTCCTGCAGGTAGTCGATCCGCCCGGCGACTCCTCGCAGGGTCCCGGCGAAGCGGTCGGCGTAGGTCGCATAACCGAACATCCGCGGCTGTTGCAGCCAGTCCGGTTCGAGGATGCGCTGCTGATCCAGCCGGTGCAGGGCCGGGTCGCGATCCCGGTATGCCGCGGCCGCCCGCTCCACGAGCCGGATGGCCACCTCGTCGGCGCGCGGGCCGTAGAGTTCGCGCAACGGCTCGGCCAGCTCGTCCCAGCGGCGCAGCAATCGCAACTCGAAGGCCTCCCGACGCTCCGGTGAGGACTCGAGCAGGGTCTCCATGGCCGCAGCGAGGGCGATCTCACGCGGTGGGCGGCTCATCGGCAAGGTGACCTCGGAGTCGATGCGGTGGAGCGACGATGGGGAGCAGTCACAGCATACGGAAAGCGCTTACAGTCGTCAGCACCCGGGCCCGCGACGTTCCCACGATCCCCATGCCGCGGCCGTTCTCCCGCCGGGGCCCAGAATGGGGGCGTGCAGCCGGAGCGGGGCCCGTCGCCCAAAGACCGATTCATCACCGTCTACGGACGCAATCCCGTCCTGGGGGCCCTCACCGATCGGCAGCTCGTCGTCGACAAACTCCTGGTGGCCGAGGGCGCCCGTGGCCCGCACATCGCCGAGATCATCGCCGCCGCGCAGGCCCGTGGCGTGCCGGTGCACCGGGCCAGTGCGCACCGGGTCAAGCAACTGGCCGGCAACGGCAAGCAGGATCAAGGGGTCTGTGCCGATGTCGTCGCGCCGTCGATGCGCTCTCTCGCGGCGGCCCTCGCGGACGGGCTGCGCGGGCGGTGCTCGTGCTCGATGCGATCACCACCCCGGCCAACGTCGGAATGATCCTGCGCACCGCCACGGCGGCCGGGTTGGTGGGGGTCGTCGTGCCACGCCGGGGGGTCGCCTCGATCGATCCGATGGTGGTCAAGGCGTCTGCCGGGGTCGCTTTCATCGCGCCCGTGCTCACCGCCGGCACCGCCCCGGAGGCGGTCCGGGCGTTACGCGGGCACGGGCATCGGATCATCGGGCTGGGGGCCGGCGCCGCCACGAACCTGTATGCCGCGCCGTTGCCGGCCGACGCGGCATACGTGCTGGGGGGTGAGACCGCGGGGGTGACCCCCGAGGTCGCCGAACAGGTGCATGAGTGGGTGTCCATCCCGATGGCCGGCGGGGTCGAGTCGCTCAATGTCGCCGCCGCCGCGGCGGTGCTGTGCTTCGAGGTGGTGCGCCGCACGCAGTCGCCGAGTGCCCGCGCCGGGAGCGGTCAATGACCTGGGAGCTCCAGGCGCCCGGCCCCGACCCGGCGCACCAGACCGCCGACCCGCGTCTGCCCTGTCGTTGAGACCTCGACGACCAGCTGCGAGGGCCGCTGCACCGCGCTGCCCTGCACGATGGTGATCCGCCGGTCGCTCAGGCCCTCGGCGGCCAGCAACCCGCCGAGGTTGGCCGCGGCCGAGCCGGTGGCCGGGTCTTCGACGATGGCGGTGTCCTGGCTGAAGAAGAGCCGTGCCTCGACCGTGTCGGGCCCGCTCCAGGCCCACACGTAGAGCAGTGCCTCACCGCTGGGGGTCATCGCGTGCCGCAGCACCCCGGGTGGGTCCGGGCGGGCCGCGCGCACGTCGGCGGGCGACTTCAGCTGAAGCAGCAACTGCCGCAGACCCGAGTCCACCCATCGCGCCGGGCCGGTCAAGGCGCTCGGCGAGAGCCCGATCGCGTCCGCAAGGTCCGTTGCGGTGCAGGTGGATTGCTCAATGCGGGCGGCATTCGCGGTGAGGGTCCAGTGGTCACCCACGCCGACCACGGGGATGTCGCCGGCCGGCATCCGCAGGGTCACCCGATCGGTGCCGCGGTCTCGCCCGACGACGTATGCCGTGCCGAGCGTCGGATGCCCGGCGAAGGGCAGTTCCACGCTGGGTGTGCAGACCCGCACGAGAGCATCGGGGCCAATGGCGGCATGTGCGTCGGCGCCGTCGGAGTGCCCAGCGAGGGGCGCCGCGGAGGGAGGCGGCGCGGCATACACGAAGGTCGTCTCGGAGAGGTTGAACTGCCGCGCGATGGCCTGGCAGGTGACCGCGTCGAGGCCGTCGGCACCGCGCACCACGGCCAGCGGATTGCCCGAGAACGGGTCGCCGGCGAGGGCGAAGACGTTGAGCAGTTCGTAGTCGTAACCGGGCATGTCAGGGCAACTCCCAGGTATGCACCGGAGCGTTGCTGTGCATGTTCGCCGCGTACCGCTCGAGCATGCTGCGCAGTGCCTGCGGGCGGCTCTGGCCCCGGCCCTCGAAGTGGGCGACCACGTCGGTCTGCCACGAGGCGCCGTTGTGCCCGGTGAGACAGCGGCCCTCGATCACCGACAGGTAGCGATCCCGCACCGCCTGCGACACGCCCCACTCCCGCAGCCCCTCGTCGGCCAGCGGTAGCAGGTGACGCAGCACGAGCTCGCTCGCCGGCAGATCACCACGGCCGGGCCAGAAGAGCTTGGCGTCCAGCCCCGAGCGTGCTCCTTCGGTGAAGTTGTCCTCTGCGGCAGCGAAACTCATCCGGGTCCAGACCGGGCGGTCCTCGTGGGCCAGGGCGCGCAACGTGCCGTAGTAGAAGACCGCGTTGGCCAGGGTGTCGACGATCGTCGGGCCCGCCGGCAGCACGCGGTTCTCCACCCGCAGGTGCGGTCGGCCCGCGACGATGTCGTAGATCGGGCGGTTCCAGCGGTAGATCGTGCCGTTGTGCAGCCGCATCTCGGCCAACGACGGCACGCCACCGGCCTCGAGCACGGCCAGCGGGTCTTCATCGGTGAGTTCGGGCAGCAGCGCCGGGAAGTAGCGGACGTTCTCCTCGAAGAGGTCGAAGATCGAGGTGATCCAGCGCTCGCCGAACCACACCCGGGGCCGGACACCCTGGTTCTTCAGCTCGGGTGAGCGGGTGTCCGCCGACTGCGCGAAGACCGCGATCCGCGACTCGGCCCAGAGTCGCTGCCCCATGACGAACGGTGAGTTCGCGCCCATCGCCAGTTGCGGTCCGGCGAGCACCTGCGCGGCGTTCCAATGGTCGGCGAAGGACAGCGGTGCCACCTGCAGATGCAATTGCATCGAGGTGCAGGTGGCCTCGGGCGCGAGGGAGTCGAAGTACCGGTCCAGATGCTCGCCCGTCGGACCGACGATATCCAGATGGACGTCCTCGCCCCGGGCCGACAGCACGGCATCGTTGAGGGCGTAGTAGCGCGCGTTGGCGCTCATCCACTCCCCCTGGAAGTCCTCCGCGGTCACCGTGGGCAGCACGCCGATCATGACGATCCGACTGCCCAACGCCGCGGCCTTCTCCTCGGCCCGGTTGAGCGAAGCCCGCAGGTCGTCCTCCAGGACGCGCACTGCGTCGCCGGGGAGGGTCCGCGGCGTGACGTTGAACTCGATGTTGTACCGGGCCAGCTCGGTCTGATACTCCGGGTCGGCGATGGCCTCGAGCACCTCGGCATTGGCCATGCTCGGTCGGTAGTCGGCGCCGACGAGGTTGAGCTCGATCTCCATCCCGGTCATCGGCCGTTCGAAGTCGAAGTGGGAGTAGTGCAGCATCTGCTCGAAGACGTCGAGACAGGCCGTCACCTTCTCGCGGTAGCGCTGGCGCTGCTCGCGGGTGTATGCCGTGGTCTCGATGTCGGCTCCCATGGGCGCCAGTATGCCTAGCTTGGTCAAGATCGGACGCTTCTTTCCCAGACCGAACCGATCCCGACACCGTCACCCCGGTCCAAGACCCCGGCTCGGTCACCTGAGCCATCTCCCCGCGACTTCCCACAGGTTGGTGGCACTTCCATCGCGCTGCACCCTGGTGGAAGTGCCAGCAACCTATGGGCAGTGGGTCCTCGCTCCACCTCGCGCCCCACCTGAACTAACCCATCCGAGGTCTCGACTCCGTCCTCGCCTTGCCCACCCTCCACCGATTCGGCCGAGACCAGATCTTCTGGCCAACACCACAAACCTGACGGACACCGCGCCCGGCGCGGCATACCGAAGCCTGTCGGTGCCCGCGCCTAGCCTGCTGTCGTGCGCATGCTTCACACGTCCGACTGGCACCTGGGGCGCTCCTTCCACCAGGTCGGGCTCGCCGCTGCGCACGCCGCGTTCGTCGACTTCCTCGTCGAGCTGGTCACCAGCGAACGGCTCGACGCCGTCGTCGTGTCCGGTGATGTCTACGACCGAGCCCTGCCGGCCCCCGACACGGTCGCGCTGCTCGACGAGGCGCTGACCCGGCTCGTGGACACCGGGGCCCAGGTCGTGGTCAGCAGCGGCAACCACGACTCCCCCGCCCGGCTCGGCTTCGGCTCGCGGCTGCTCGACCGGGCCGGGCTGCATGTGCGCTGCGCGGTCGGTGAGGTGGGCCGACCGATCCTCATCGAGGGCGTCGCGGTCCATGCCGTGCCCTATCTGGAGCCGGCGGTCGTCGCCGCCGAGCTCGGGGTGTCCGAGCGCAGTCACACCGCGGTCCTGCGGGCCGCCCTCGACCGGGTCCGCGCCGACCTCGCCGACCGGCCCGCCGGCGTCGTACTGGCCCATGCCTTCGTCGCCGGCGGGGTGGCCAGCGATTCCGAGCGCGACATCTCGGTGGGCGGGGTCGGTGTGGTGCCTGTCGAAGTCTTCTCCGGGGTCACGTATGCCGCGCTCGGCCACCTGCATCGGGCCCAACAGGTCACCCCGACGGTCGGCTACAGCGGCTCACCCCTGGCCATGTCCTTCGGCGAGGCCGGCCAGGTGAAGTCGGTCGCGCTCGTCGAGGTGCCGGCGCAGGGCGACCGGCTGCCCCGGGTACAGACCGTCCCGACCCCGGTGCCCCGACGCCTCGCCGTGCTGCGCGGCGAGCTCGCCGCCCTGTTGGCCGACCGGTCGCTGAGCTGGGCCGAGCAGGCCTGGTGCCAGGTGGTGCTCACCGACGCGGTGCGGCCGTTGGGTGCGCTCGACACGGTGCGACGGCGTTTCCCGCACACGCTCAAACTCGACTTCGAGCCGGGGTCGGCCGTCCTCTCGCTGACCGGCCCGACCCGGTATGCCGCGCGCACCGCGGCCCGTTCCCCGGTCGAGGTGTGCTGCGACTTCCTCACGCACGTGCGCGGTGGCGCCGCCGCGTGCGACGAGGAGCGGATCCTGCTCACCGAGGCCATCGAGGCCACTCGCATCGCGCGGGCCGCCACCGACGACCGCGCAGTGGGGGCGGCGCAGGCGGTCGTGGCATGAGACTGCACCACCTCACCGTCCAGGCCTTCGGCCCGTTCGCCCAGCGCGTCGAGGTCGACTTCGATGCGCTCGCCCGGGGCGGCATCTTCCTCGTCCACGGAGCGACCGGCAGTGGCAAGACCAGCCTGCTCGACGCCGTCTGCTTCGCGCTCTTCGCCCGGGTGCCCGGCGAACGCCCGGCCGGCGCCGCGTTGCGCAGCCATCACGCCGACGCTGCCGCCGTGCCGCAGGTAAGTCTCGAGCTGACCCTCGGTGGACGACGGCTGCGGATCACCCGCACCCCTGACCATCACCGGCCCAAACGACGCGGCGCGGGGGTCACCACGGTCCGTTCCACGGTGCTCCTCGAGGAGCACTGCGGCGCCGGATGGGCGTGTCTGAGCACCCGCGCCGACGAGACGGGCGATCTGCTCGCACCGCTGCTGGGGATGCGTCTGGATCAGTTCGCGAAGGTCGCCCTGCTACCCCAGGGCGACTTCGCTGCCTTCCTGCGAGCCACCCCCGAGGATCGTCGGGCGGTCCTGGAGCGGCTCTTCGACGTGCGTGCCTTCACCGATGTCGAGGAGTGGCTCAAGGCCACTCGACGTGACCTCACGGCAACGGCCGACGGCGCGGCGGCCCGGCTGCAGGCCCAGCTCGGGCGGCTCGACGACGAACTCGCCCGGGCGCCGTTCGACGCCGACCAGCCCCGGCCACCCTGGCCCGAGATCGCGCTCGATGACCTCCCTGCGGTCGTCACCGAGCTGACCACCCAGGTGCACCAGCTGGCCGCCACCGCCCTGGCTCATCGCGATGCGGCCGTGGCCGATGCCGACGCGGCCGAGGCCGCGTGGCAACAGGCCAGGGCGACCGACGTGCTGCGCACCCAGGGGGTGCGGGCTCAGGCCGAGTTGGCCCGGCTCGCCGAGGGGGCAGCCGACCGTGCAGCGGCCACCGCCCAGGTAGAACGTGCCGAGCGGGCTGGGCGCCTGGCTGGTGACCTGCGTGCCCTGACCGAGGCTCACCAACGCGCCCGAGCCGCCCACGACGAGGCCGTGAGCGCCGCCCGACGAATCGCCGAACTGGGTCTGGCGCTGCCGTCGGACGTGGCACTCGACAGGCCCGTCGACCTCGGCCAGGCCGACCTCGATGACTTCTTGGCGGTGACCATGGCCGGACTGCGGGCGCACGACACACCGCTGTCCGCAGTGGCCACCTTGTCGCGACGGCTCGCCGACGCGCGGGCGCGAGCCTCGGTCGCCGACGCGGAGGCGGCCACGGCCCGGCACACGCGCCAGGCCCGGGCCACCGACCTCGACAAGGCCGTCGCCGCCGCGGCGACGATCCGCGAACAGATGGCCCGCACGGCACCCGCCGCCGCCGAGGTGGCCGCCGCCGAGACCGCGGTCGCGCGCCTGGCTGCCCTGGTCCGGGTCCGCAGCGAGCTCGACGAGGCCGAGGCGGCCAGATTGCGCCTGCGCGAGCAGTCCGTCGCGGCCGGCGAGGCAGCCCTGGCCGCCGAGCAGCAGGTGCTGGCGCTGCGGCAGCTGCGCCTCGACGGGATGGCGGCCGAATTGGCCGGCGCCTTGCGCGAGGGGGGCCCGTGCCCGGTCTGCGGCTCCTGCAGCCATCCGCGGCCGGCCACTGCCGCCGAGCGGGTCTCGGCCGACGACGTCACCGCTGCGGAGAGCCGCTGTGCCCCGTTGCAGGCCGCCGCGGATCAGGTGCGTCGCGAGCTGGCCGCTGTAGACGCCCTCATCACGGCCCGCGATGCAGATCTGGACGGCGAGCGAGGCAGCATCGTCGAATTGCGCGCCGCGCTCGCCATTGCTCGCGACACCGCGCACTCAGCCGTCACCGCGCAACAGGAGCACGCGCGGCTGACCGAGCACGCCGTGGTCGCCGATGCGCACACCGATCAGTGCCGCACCGCACTCGAGACGGCAGCAACAGTCGCTGCCGACGTCGACGGGCGGTTGGCCGAGCTCACTGCGGCCCGCGCCGCTGACACGGCCGAGGTACGCACGATCCTCGACGCACACGCCCGCTCCTGCCCGTGCGCGGTGTCGAGCCCTGCGGGCGATCTCGACGCAGACCCCGAAGACATCATCGAGGGTCATCGCCTCGCCGTCGCCGCGGTGGCCGACCTGGCCGCCGCGCAGACCAGGGTGCACGCGGCATACCGGCAGGCGGCCGCCGCCGAGACCGCCGCCCACCGACTCTGTCTCGCCGAAGGATTCCGCGACAGCGAGCACGCTCAGGCCGCCCTGCTGAGCCCCGACCGGATCCTGGGCATCCGATCAGCGCTGGGTCAGGACGATCGGTCCGCGGCCGCGGCCCAGGGTGTGCTGGCCGACCCGCTCGTGCAGGAGTCGCTCGCCGGCCCGGCACCCGATCTCGCCGAGGTCCAGACCCGAGCGGTGGCGGCCCGGACGACGCGCTCGCAGGCCGACCGCGCTCATGGGCTGGCCGAGTCGGTGGCCCGCGGCTTCGGGCAGGTGGCCGCGGCCATCCCGGAGCTGGTCGCCCAGGCGCAGCGGACCGCCGAGCGCGCCGACCTCGTCGCCCGGCTCGCCGACACGGTGAGCGGGCTGGGCGCCGACAACGTGCTGCGGATGCGGTTGAGCGCCTTTGTGCTTGCTGCGCGCCTGGAGCGGGTCGTGGCCCTGGCGAACGACCGGTTGGCGCGGATGGGCGAGGGCCGCTACCGGCTCGAGCACGACGACTCCTTGGCTCCGAGCGGCCGACGCAGCGGCCTCGGGCTGCGCGTGCGTGACCTGTGGACGGGTCAGCATCGCGACACCGCCACGTTGTCCGGGGGCGAGTCCTTCATGGCGTCCTTGGCGCTCGCGCTGGGCCTGGCCGACGCGGTGCAGGAGGAGAGCGGCGGCGCCGCGTTGGAGACATTGTTCATCGACGAGGGCTTCGGCACCCTCGACGACGAAAGCCTCGAGCAGGTCATGTCGGTGCTCGACGACCTGCGCGACGGTGGCCGGTGTGTCGGCGTGGTGAGCCACGTCGGTGAGCTGCGCACCCGCATCCCCACCCAGGTGCAAGTGGTCAAGGCCAGCGCCGGGTCGACGCTGCACCAGATCACCGGAGCCGCTTGACCTCCGGCTCGCCCGACTCGGGCTCGTCCACGTGGTCGTGATGGCGCCGCTCGTCGCGATGCAGGATCCGATCCAGCAGACTCGGCTCGTCGTCCTCCGGTTCTTCCTCGTCGTCGGGGTCGGGGCGCTCCCAGGGCAGCAAGGATCGCGGGTGGGCATCCTCGTCGTCGTCTTCGGCGCCGGGTTCGGCGGGACGCACCGGCTCCGGTGCGTGGTCGAGGGCCCACTGCAGATAGGCCTCCTCGGCGATCGGCAACGTGGGGAAGAGCATGTCCTTGCCGATGACGTCGACCACCCCGGCCCGATCCAAGGGCTCGTAGAGATCGAGCTTCACCCGGGCCAGGCCCAGCTCGACACCCCGCGCAGCGAGCTCCTCGGCGAGTTCTCGCAGCCCGTCGGCTGCGGTGATGTCCACCTCGACGTTGGCCTCGACGTTGAGGATGAACCAGCGCACCGGCGTGTCCGGATAGGCCTCGTTCTCCTGGGAGACAAGGTGCTCGACCCGGTCCCGCAGGTCGCCGATATTGGCGAAGAACAACGGCGCGTCATACCGGTAGAAGATGCACCCGGGCAACGTCTCGGCATCCGGGTAGTCGTCGACATCGTGCATGCCGGCCATGCCGGGCACCCGCCCGAGGACACCCTCGTGCGGCCGGGCCAGTCGGTGGATGACCTCCAGCAGGCTGATCGCGATGGCGATGAGCACTCCGGTGAGGATGCCGATGAAGACAGTGGCGAGCATGGTCACGAGGGCGATGAAGAACTCCCGCCGGCGGAAGACCCACAACCGCTTGATCTCCGCCGGGGTGACCAGCTTCCCGGCGGCGTAGAACACGACCGCGCCGAGCGCTGCCGCCGGCAGGTTTTCCAGCAACGGGCCGGCGAAGTAGAGCACGGCGACGATGCACAGCCCAGCGACGAGGGAGTAGACCTGGCTGCGCGCCCCCGAAGCGATCGCCAACGCGGTGCGCGATCCCGACGACGACGACGGGTAACCGCTCATCAGGCCGATCGCGACGTGCACCCCAGCCATCGCGACGAGCTCGGAGTTGGGGTCGACCCGCGCAGACTTCTTCGACTCGCCCTCCTCCAGCGGCGAGGGGAAGCCACGTGCGATGAGCATGTTGTCGCTGAACCCGACGACGGCGACCCCGAGCCCGGCGAGCACCAGCGCCTGGAACTCCTCGGCGCTGACCGCCGGCAGGTGCGGGATCGGCAGCCCGGTCGGCACCGCGCCCACGATGGCGACGCCCGCGTCCGGCAGGTGCAGCAGCACCGAGCCGAGCGTGGCCAGGGCGACCGCGATGAGCGGCGCGGGCAACTGAGGGGCCAACCAGCGCAGGAACAGGATGATGACGAGTGTCGCGCCGGCGACGGCGAGCGTCGGCAGCTTGGTCTGCCCGACCACTCCGAAGAAGGACACCAGTTGGTCGGTGATCGTCTCGCCACGCACCGTGGTGCCGGTGACCTTGCCGAGCTGCCCGACGATCATCAACACGGCACCACCGGCGAGATAGCCCACGAGCAGCGGTTGGGACAGCAGCTCGACCACCACGCCCGCCTTGACCAACCGCCCGAGCAGGCACCAGCCCGCCACGACGAGGCACAGCGCCGCCGACAGGGCCATGGCCCGCTGCGGATCTCCGTGCGCCATCGGCGCGATGGCGGCCCCGGCCATGAGGGCGATCGTCGACTCGGGGCCGGAGGACAGCACCCGTGAGCCGCCCATCACGGCATACGCGATGATCGCCGCGAGTGCGGTCCACAACCCGGCCACCGGCTGCACGTTGACGATCGCCGAGTAGGCGAGCACCTGCGGCACCATGTATGCCGCGACCGCCACGCCCGCAACCACGTCACGGCGCAGGTGCCGACGCGGATAGCGCCGCACCAGGTAGTTGAAGCCGGGCGCCGAGGCCTGCAGCACCTGCAAGGCGAGACTCTCGACCTCCGGGTCGGGGTCGTAGTCCAATGCCTTGCGCCGACGCAGATAGGACGGCAGTCCGGAGGCGCGCGAGTCACCGGCCGGGCGCTGCGGCGGCGCTGCGTCACCTGGCACGGAGTCACCCTCCTGACCGGCAGATGTCACGGGGTGTTCACCCCTGGTTCATCGTCGGCAAGATATCAAACCACGTGGCCGAGAGGGCCGCGCCGGCCCGAGTGGTCGGCACCCGAGTGGTCGGCAGTCGGTTACTGCTCGAAGTCCTCCGGCGGCGGGCAGGAACAGATGAGGTGCCGGTCGCCGTAGGCACCGTCGATGCGTCCCACCGGCGGCCAGTACTTCGCGGTGGCGTCGACCCCGCGCGGGAAGGCGGCTTCCTGGCGCGAGTAGGCCCGTTCCCAGTCGCCGGCCAGCTCGCGGGCGGTGTGCGGTGCGCCGCGCAGCACGCTGGCGGCGGCGTCGACCGTGCCCTTGTGCACCGCCTCGATCTCGTCACGGATCGCGATCATTGCGTCGCAGAAACGGTCCAGCTCCCGCCGGTCCTCGCTCTCGGTCGGCTCGACCATGAGCGTGCCGGCCACCGGGAAGGACATCGTCGGGGCATGGAAGCCGTAGTCGATGAGCCGCTTGGCGACGTCGTCGACGGTGACGCCGGTGTCTCGGGTGATGGCCCGCAGGTCGAGGATGCACTCGTGGGCGACCAGCCCACCCTCACCGGAGTAGAGCACCGGGTAGTGCTCACGCAGCCGGGCCGCGACGTAGTTGGCATTGAGCACCGCGACCTGGGTGGCGCGGGTCAACCCGGCCCCGCCCATTAGGCGCACATACGCCCAGGAGATCGGCAGGATGCCGGCCGAACCGTAGGGTGCCGCGGCCACCGGGCCGACTCCGGTGGCCGGGCCGGCGGCCGGGTCGAGCGGGTGATTGGGCAGGTATGCCGCGAGGTGCGCGCGGACCGCCACCGGCCCCACCCCGGGGCCGCCACCACCGTGCGGGATGCAGAACGTCTTGTGCAGGTTGAGGTGACTCACGTCGGCGCCGAAACGGCCCGGCTGGGCCAACCCGACGAGGGCATTGAGGTTGGCGCCGTCGACGTAGACCTGACCACCGGCGTCGTGCACGAGCGCGCACAGCTCGGTAATGGTGTCCTCGTAGACCCCGTGCGTCGAGGGGTAGGTGACCATGATTGCGGCGAGCTGCGCGGCATACTGGCTGATCTTGGCCCGCAGGTCGGCCAGGTCGACGCTGCCATCGGCGGCGGTCTTCACGACGACGACCTGCAGCCCGGCCATGACGGCCGACGCGGCGTTGGTGCCGTGGGCGCTGGCCGGGATGAGGCAGATCCGCCGGTGGCCCTCGCCGCGGGCCTCGTGGTAGGCGTGGATGGCCAGCAGCCCGGCGAACTCACCCTGGCTGCCGGCGTTGGGCTGCAACGAGATCGCGTCGTAGCCGGTGATCTCGACGAGCCACGCGGACAGTTGCCGCACCAGCTCGCGGCTGCCCTCGGTGTGCTCGGCAGGCGCGAAGGGGTGCAATTCGGCGAACTCGGGCCAGGTGATGGCCTGCATCTCGGTGGTCGCGTTGAGCTTCATCGTGCACGAGCCGAGCGGGATCATCCCCCGGTCGAGGGCGAAGTCGCGATCGGCGAGGCGACGCAGATAGCGCAGCATCGCGGTCTCGCTGCGGTGGTCATGGAAGACCGGGTGGGTCAGGTATGCCGCGTCGCGGGTCAGCGCTGCCGGCCACCCGGCGCCGGCGTCGGCGGCGCCGCTCACGGTGTCGGCCGGGGCCGGCACGCCGAGGCCGGCGCACAACGCGGTGAGGTCGGCCGCGGTGGTCGTCTCGTCGAGGCTCACCTGGACCGTCGTGTCGTCGACCACCCAGACGAGCACTCCCTGCTCGCGGCAGGCGGCCGCGGCGGCCGCCGCATCGGGCACGCGCACCCGGATGGTGTCGAAGAAGACCCCGGTCGGCACGTCGAGCCCGCCCGCGCGCAGCGCGGCCGCCAGGCTGGCGGCTCGGTCGTGCACGTCACGAGCGATCGCGGCCAGGCCCTCGGGGCCGTGCCACACGGCATACATGCTGGCCATGACCGCGAGCAGCACCTGGGCGGTGCAGATGTTCGAGGTGGCTTTCTCGCGCCGGATGTGCTGCTCGCGGGTCTGCAGCGCCAGCCGGTATGCCGGTGCGCCGGCCGTGTCGACGGACACCCCGACCAGCCGGCCCGGCATCGAACGCTCCAACCCGGCGCGCACCGACATGAAACCGGCGTGCGGGCCGCCGAACCCCATCGGCACCCCGAAGCGTTGGGCCGAGCCGACCGCGATGTCGGCGCCCCACTCCCCCGGCGGGGTGCGCAGGGTGAGCGCCAACAGGTCGGTTGCCGCCGTGACGAGAGCACCGGCAGCGTGCACGGCCGCCGCGAGGGCCGCCCAGTCGCGGATCTCGCCGTCGGCGCACGGGTCCTGTACGAGCACCCCGAAGACCGCCCGCCCGCCGGCCGCCGCCGCCAGACCGTCGGCATCCCGCACGTCGGCGAGGTCAGCGACGACGACCGCCAGCCCCAACGGCCGGGCCCGGGTCTGCACGACCGCGAGGGTCTGCGGGAACACCTGGGTGTCGACGAGCAGCACGGCGTCGGCGGCGACCTTCGTCGAGCGGCGCATGAGGGTCATCGCCTCGGCTGCTGCGGTGCCCTCGTCGAGCAGCGACGACCCGGCGATCGGCAGGCCGGTGAGATCGCCGATCATCGTCTGGAAGTTGAGCAGCGCCTCCAGGCGCCCCTGCGAGATCTCCGGCTGATAGGGCGTGTATGCCGTGTACCAGGCCGGGTTCTCCAGGACATTGCGCAACACCACCGGTGGGGTGACCGTGCCGTAGTAGCCCAGGCCGATCATCGAGCGGGCCACGGTGTTGCGGGCGGCCATCGCCCGCAGCTCGGCCAGCACCGCCGACTCGCTCGCCGCGGCCTGCAGGTCGAGAGCCTGCGTGCTGCGGATCAGACCCGGCACGGCCGCCTCAGCGAGGGCCTCGAGCGAGTCGAAGCCACCGTCACCGACGAGCGCGAGCATCGGTGCCAGGTCGCTGTCGCGGGGGCCGATGTGGCGCCCGACGAAGGGGGCCAGGGAGTGGGTGGGGGCGAGCGAGGGCGACTGCGACGGCATACAGGCTCCAACCATGCGAGGACCAGGTGATGCGAGGTCATGGACCGGGTGACGACGCCCCCTCTGTCGGACCCGCCGCGGCGTGCCTCCCAGAGTTGCCTGCCCGCGTGGTCCTGGCGCCTGAGAGGTTCCGGGGTGGTTGCCCCTTCGGCGCCTCGCAGCCGCTGGCTCGAGGACTCTCCCACGCGGGGTGAACGGCAGCGCCGATTCTAGCCCTGGGGCCTGCGCTGCGGACGGGCACGACTTCCCCGCGCGGGCGTGAGTAAGCAGAGATTCCGGGGGCAGCACGAGATTCTGGGTGCGAGAACGCGGCACATACGCCGCGCAACCGCACCCAGAATCCGCCCGGGCCACTGTGGGCCTGGGTCAGGAGACTCGGGTCAGAAGAGTCGGTTCAGGAGATCCGGCGGGCGGCGCGGCGAGCGGACAGCTCGTCGCCGGGGTGCTCGGCGCGGGGGTCCTCGTCGGCACGCTCCGTCGGTAGCTCGGCGAGGGACCCCTCGACCTCGCGCCACACCTTGCCGATGGCGATACCGAAGACACCCTGGCCACCCTGCAGCAGGTCGATGACCTCCTCGGTGGAGGTGCACTCGTAGACCGAGGCACCATCGCTCATCAGGGTGATCTGAGCCAGGTCGTCGACGCCCCGCTCCCGCAGCACGGCGATCGCGGTGCGGATCTGCTGCAGCGATACACCGGTGTTGAGCAGTCGCTTGACGACCTTGAGCACGAGGATGTCACGGAACCCGTAGAGCCGCTGCGTGCCGGAGCCGCCGGCCGTGCGGATCGACGGCTCGACCAGCCCGGTGCGGGCCCAGTAGTCCAGCTGCCGGTAGGTGATGCCCGCAGCCCGACACGCGGTGGGCCCGCGGTAGCCCTCGTCCTCGCGCAGCTCCGGCAGGTCGTCGGTGAACAGCAGTCCCTGCGCCGCCTGCACCGTCGCGGGATGGGGCCGGTTCGTCGGCTCGCTGCTCGGGCTCACGGTTCCTCCTGTGGCGGTGCGGCTGGTCGACGGCCATTCCGCAGGTCAGCCGAGGCGTGCGGTGCGGCGGGTGTAGTTACAGCCGTGGTGTTCTTCGACGGTAGAGGGCGCGACGGTCAGCGTCAATCACCGGTTCACCTTTATTCCGTCGTGTCGCACGAGTCACTCTCGTCACATCAACCTCTAGTCTAGCTTTAACCTTGAGCACGTCAGGACCTGGGCTCGACGTCGGCATGTCTGCGGTCGAGTGCCGGTCACGCCTCTGGTGACGGTGCAGGGCCCTCGAAGTCTTCCGGCGACACCTGGTCCAGGAACTCCCGGAACCGCTCCACCTCGTCGTCCTCCTCAGGTGCCATGGTGATCCCCGCGGCGGCGAAGACCTCCTCGGCGACGACGATGGGGGCCCCGGCGCGTAGGGCGAGGGCGATGCCATCGGAGGGGCGGGCGGAGACCTCGGTGACCCCTCGCCCGGCGCGCTCCAACGCGGTGCCCGCGCCGGCCACCCGCCCGATCTCCAGCGTCGCGTAGAAGACCCGGTCGCGCAGCTCGTCGACCCGCACCCGCAGCAGCGACTGCCCGAGTGCCGTCACGACGTCCTTGAGCAGGTCGTGGGTGAGCGGCCGTGGTGGCACGACGCCCTGCTGGGCGTAGGCGATCGCGGTGGCCTCCGCCGCGCCGATCCAGATCGGTAGGTAGCGGTCTCCCGAGCGCTCCCGCAACAACACGATCGGTTGATTGGTGGGCATCTCCACGCGGACGCCGAGCACGTCGACTTCGATCACATCGCCACGCTACCGTCAGCCGCGGCGCAGCTCGGCCTTGACCAGGGCGGTGTGCAAGGCGAGGCAGTGACGCAGCACGTCCGGTGTGGGGTCCGGTGACCCGGCTCGGGCGGTGAGCGGCGTGACGATCTGCTGGACCAGCCCCACCTCCCGCTCCGCCGCGGTGCGGAACTGCCGCAGGTGCCGGGCCTCCACCCCGTATGCCGCGAGCGCGGCCGCCGCGCTCGCCACCGTGAGCGCCGTCCGGTCGTAGTGACCGGAGGCGTCGGGGCGCAACAGGCCGTAGGTGCGCAGTGAGGCCAACAGCTCGGGAGCCAGGCCGGCAGCTCCGGCCAGTTCGCTCTCGGTGAGCCGCAGGGCGTCGGTGGCGACGAGCTCGGCGGCGCTCGGCAGGTCGGGGTCCGGTGCTGGCGGCGGCACGATCGGGCGGGCATCCCCGCCCGTGCCCCCGCCCTGGCCGGGTGACCCGTCGGAGCCCGGGGTGAGGCCGCGCTCGAGGGCGTCGAGGGCCTCGGCGATGACCTTCAGCGGCCAGAAGCGATCCCGTTGGGCCGTGAGGATGTAGCGGAGTCGCTCGATGTCGCCCGCGGCATACAGGCGATATCCGGAAGGGGCCCGCTCCGGAGCCAGCAGCCCCTCGGCCTCGAGGAAGCGGATCTTGGAGATCGTCAGGTCGGGGAACTCCGGCTGCAGCTGCTGCAGCACCGCACCGATGGTGGCACCACGACGGCGGGCGGACACACGGACTCCCGAGTCGGCTGGCTGGGCCGGTCAGCCGGTGTAGTAGACGAAACGGTACTTGCCGATCTGCACCTCGTCGCCGTTGCGCAACGTCGCAGCGTCGACGGAGCGGCGGTTGACGTAGGTGCCGTTGAGCGATCCGACGTCCTTGACGTCGTAGCCGGCTGGGGTGCGCACGAAGACCGCGTGCCGACGGGACACGGTGACGTCGTCGAGGAAGATGTCGCTGTCCGGGTGGCGACCGGAACTCACCTGCGCGTCGTCGAGCAGGAAGCGGGCGCCGTTGTTCGGGCCACGCATGACGACGAGCAGCGCCGTGCCGGGGCGCAGCGCCTCGATGGTCGCCTCGTCCTCGGTCGTGAGGCCGTGCTCACTCTCGACAGCATCGAGATCGGCGGGCGAGCCGACCCCACGCAACCGCATCGTCGTCGGTTCGCCGGAGCGTGGCACGGGGGCCCGTTGGGTCAGGCCGGAGTCGAGGGGATCGTCCTCGGCGGGTCGGGTGGGGGCCATCGTGTCTCTTCCGGTTGGGTCGCAGGGGCCGGCTGGGTGGTCCCCCGATGTGCCCCCGCCTGCCTCGCGGATCGAGCCACGAGGCGCCTGGGCACCGTCCGGGCAGGATACGCCAACGACCGCGCCGGAGTGAATCCCGTCCGGCGCGATCGGTCCGCTCTCAGCTGTGCGCGGCCGTCAGCCGATGCTCTCGGCGTATGCCGCGGCGTCCATGAGCCCGGCCAGCTCGCCAGCGTCGCTCAGGCGCACTTCGTAGATCCAGCCCTCGCCGTAGGGGTCGCTGTTGATCAGCTCGGGTGACCCGTCGAGGGCATCGTTGACGGCCGTGATCTCGCCGGAGACCGGAGCGTAGATGTCGCTCACCGACTTCGTGGACTCGACCTCACCGCAGCTGTCACCGGCGGCGACGGTGTCGCCCACGGTGGGCATCGAGACGTATACGACGTCGCCGAGGGCGTTCTGGGCGTACGCGGTGATGCCCACCCGGACGGTGCCGTCGCTGCCCTCGCGGATCCATTCGTGGTCGCTGGTGTAGCGCAGGTCGTCGGGGTAGTCCAGCTCGCTCATGTGGTCCTCCACTGCGTCAGGGCCGGGATGGCGCCGGGGTCGGCTCGGCCGCCGGCTGAGCGTAACGAGCCGTCTTGGGGGTGTGCAACGCGTCGATGTTCACGCGGGGTAGTTGTTCCACGGTGGCGGTGCCGCCGGCCCGGGAGACCGTGTTGACGATGCCTCCGGGGATGTTCATCGCCGAGCCGAGGGTCTGGGCGTCACCGATCGCGAGGATGACGAACGGCCGCGGCAGGGTCTGCCCGTCGAGGGTGACCGAGCTGCCGGCATCGCTGAACGCGGATTCGGCGACGACCCGCACCGCCCCGACCTGGATGACCTCCGCTCCAGCGTCGCGCAGCTCCTGTAGCACGTCGAGCAGCAATGGTGCTTTGACCCCGCTGTTCGGGTCGGCGATGGTCAGGCGGATGCCGGGGCCCTGGACCGGCACGGTGCCGGCCAGGACGGAGAGCTGGTCCAGACGTCGTTGGGCCTGGGCCGCGGCGGCCGCGGTGGTGTTGGCGCCCGATGTGAGCGTCTCGCGTTGGCTCTCCAACTCGCGCACCTGCTGGTCGAGCCGGGCCGCCCGCTGGTTGACGTCGTCGAGCACCCGGACCAACTCGTCCTGGCGCAGGTTGGCCAGACCGGAGACCGAGTTCTGCCGGATCTGGGTGGCGATGGCGAAACCCAGCACGAGGGTGAGGACGGCCGCGAGCAGGTTGGCCCGGGTGAATCGCGGCGCCCCCATCCGGCGCAGCCGTCGCCAGGTCACCTCGCGGGGCTCCTCGAGGGCGTCATGCCGGGGGGCCGGTGCGGTGTCTGGCATGTCAGGCCTTGAACAGGTGCCGGCGGATCGCGGCGACGTTGGAGAAGATCCGGATACCCAGCACGACGACGACGCCGGTGGTCAGTTGCGAGCCGACCCCGAGCTGGTCACCGAGGTAGACGATGAACGCCGCGACGAGGACGTTGGACAAGAAGGACACGACGAAGACCTTGTCGGAGAAGATGCCGTCCAGGACCGCCCGGACCCCGCCGAAGACGGCGTCGAGGGCCGCGATGACGGCGATCGGTAGGTAGGGCTGCAGCCACAACGGCACGGTGGGGTGCAGCAACAGGCCGAGGATCACTCCGATGAGCAGACCGATGGCCGGGATCATCGTGGGGTCGCTTTCGAGGTCGTGGGGCCCGGTCGGGTGGTCCGGGTCTTGGTCGGGGTGGACGTCGGGGTGCTCGACGTGGTCGTGGCGGGGGCCGGGGTCGGTTGCGAGGAGGGTATGCCGCTGGGTCGCGGCTGCGCGTAACGCAGCTCCGCGGTGGAGCCAGGCGGGCAGGTCAATGAGGGCGACGTCGCCATCCGGACGATGATGCCGAAGTTGTCGTCGAGGGCCTTGAGATAGCTACCCGCCGGGGAGTTGCCGAAGCCACTGGTCACCGAACTCGGGTCACCGATCGCGGTGATGACGTACGGGCGGGCCAGCGCCCGGAAGTCCACGAGGATCGCCTCTCCGGCGAACCGGATCGCCGATCGGGCGGTGAGTCGTTGCCCGTTCACCGAGATCGCTTCGGCCCCCGCCGCCCAGAGCCCGTTGACGACGATCTGCAGGTCGGCCGCGCTGACGCGGTTCTTGCCGAAGCCGGAGCCGCCCCGCGGTTGGGCACCGGCATCGGCATCAGCGGGGGCCGCGTCGTCGAGGGTGATGACGACCCCCGGGCCGGTCACGGCCAGCGTGCCGGCGGCCAGCTGCAGTCTCGTGACCTCGGCCAGCAACCCGCCCTGGCCGGACTGGCCCAGAGCCGCTGCCTGCGCCGCATCGAGCTGGGCCTGCAGCAGCGCGACCTGGGCCGCCTGAGCGTCACCGTGCTCCTGTTGGGCCGTGACCCGGTCGATGAGCTCCGTGCGGGCTCGGGTGACCACGCTGCCGGTGGACCGCACGTTGGTCCAGGCCATGGCGAACAGCAGCCCCATGGCCAGGGCGACCGACACGGTCGCAACGCTCGAGTGGGGTCGGCGACGCGGGATGCCGGGCGGGGGGCGCCGGGCCGCGGCTGCGGCGTAGCTGGGCTCCAGACCACCGTCGAGGAAGTCGGTGAGCAGCGACATCGAATACCGTCGCGGCGGCGCTGGTGTGGTCGCAGAGTTCGGCGCTACGGCCGGTGCGGGGGCGGCGTGTGGGGTCGGTGCCGTGGCGTGGCTGTCGCTCATCGTGGCCGCCGTCCGGCGCGCAGCAGCGGGGCGGCCTGCGCGGCATACAGGATGGCGGCGATCCAATAGAGCGCGATACCCCACCACGCGAACGCCCACCCGATCGGCCGCAGCCAGGTCACCGACTCGCCGAGCAACAGGACGGGGAACGCGTAGAGCAGGTTGAAGGTGGCCGCCTTCCCCACGAAATGGACCGGCAACCCGATGGTCCCGACCCGTTGGAGGGCGAGCATGAGCGCCGCCATGAGCACCTCACGACCCAACAGCAGCCACACCACCCACCACGGGATGACCTCGCGCCAGGCCAGGCCCACCACGGTGGCCGCGATGTAGAGCCGGTCGGCGATGGGGTCGAGCAACTGCCCGAGGCGCGACTCCATGGCGAACGCGCGGGCGATCTTGCCGTCCAGGTAGTCCGTGACCGCAGCGGCCACGAGCACAGTGAGCGCCCACCCGTCGGCACCACGCAGCAGCAGCCATAGGAACACCGGCACCCCGACCAGGCGCAACGCCGACAATGCGTTCGGGATCGTGAGGATGCGCTCGCTCGGCTCGGCGGCCTCCGGCCCGGTCGGGCGACGCGGGGCGGCCCCGGGCTCGCGGTCCGTCTCGCGCGGCTGCACCGGATCAGCCTAACCGCCGTAACGAATCCCGGCCGATCACGATGGAAGCGCTGTCGAGGTGTCGCCCGAACCACGAGCGGGTGACACCTCGATCCATACGCACACCGGAGGGGACCGCTCAGATGATCACCGTGACTCTCAACAAGGCAGTCGTTGCCGCCGTCGGCGCAGGCGGCCTGCTCATGACGGGCATCGCGGTCGCTGCGGCGTCGCCCGACTCGTCACCGGACACCATCGCCGTGGTCAGCGAGGCGGCGGTGTCGAGCACCGCCAGCGCGACCGGCACCCCGCACGACGACGCCGACGACGCCGACGACGCCGACGACGCAGCCGATGACGCGGACGACGCCGACTCGGACGCGACGGGCACGCACACCGCCAACCCGGCCAGCACCCTCAAGGGTGACAACGGCTGGATCCACTCCGAGGGCCGCAACTCCGTCGGCGCGTCCCGGCGTGACGGCCTGCCCAAGCCCACCTCGAGCAAGACCCACGACAGCGACGAGTCCGCCACCGACGACGACAGCAGCGACAGCGGCCGACCGTCGACCTCGAAGCCGGAGCGCACCTCCCCCCGCCAGGGCAAGGGCCACTGACACACACAGTCCGTATGCCGCTGGGCCACCTCGCAACGATGCGGGGTGGCCCAGCCGCTTCTTCTCCGTGACGACCGAACGCGCGGCCGTCGAGCCCTGGCGGCATGGGAGCGTCGACCTCACCCTGGGACAGGCACTGGTCACCGCCGCCTCGCGAGAGGATGGCCCCGGCGCCGCCCAGGTCATGATCTGCGGGCTGGGCGACCTCGAGTGGGTGGTGATCGGAACAGGGGTGTGGTGGATGGGCTGGCAGGTTCAAGGCGGCATACCTGGCGCGGCGGTTGCTTGTGCGACTGCCGAACAAGTGCTCGCTGTAGTCAGCGGCTGGCATGTCGCGTTGCAGGGCGACACCCCGTGGTACGTCATCGTCTGGCGAGATGGGGTCACGGAGCCGCACCTGATCGTCTTCGCCGGCGCCGAGCTTGGCCCCGTCTTCTGGAACCTCGAAGGCTCCAACGCCCAGTCCATCGGCGAGCTGCCACCGCGGCAAGCTGCTGCACCAAGAACGTGGAAGTGGCCGAACGGCAATGCGCCTTCAGATCCCGACGACCTGCTCTGGGCCGACTACAACGCGTGGGTCTCCAAAGGCTGGGAAGAGGCTGGGGATGAGGACGAACTGACCTTCCGCATGGCCGGCGAGTGGGAGAACCCGGAGCCCGAGACGCTCATCCCCTACCAGCAGGCGTTCGACGCTCTGGCCGAGTTCCTGGTGATCGGGATGCGGCCGACGAACGTCGCCTGGGAAGACCTATGAGATCTACCTGACAAGGGCGCGAGGAACGAGCGCCCCCTTCATGCAGTTCAGGCGAGGCGCCATGTCAACGCAAGTGCTCGAAAGTCTCCTCGCCCGGCCGCCAGCACATCCATTCGCTGGGCTGATCGAGTTCGGGTCTCCCCGAAAACTTGAGCAGCGCTATCTCGAAACCCACTTCGTCCAGCGTTGGGTTGATGTGAATCTCGCCTGTGGTCAACCCGATTCGGAGGCCGTCCCCGGTCCTCTCGGAAGTGGTCACCACTGTCCCAGCGCACATCCGACGCAGCGCGTCGGCGTAGCCGAGGTCGGATGCGTTCCACGTGCGCCCATGGTGAGTGACCTCCGGCCAGACCTCGACGTTCATGTTCGCCGCGTCGAACTGCATCAGCAGGTAGCAGTCCAACACGAAGGTGACGGCCACGAGTCGGTCTCCGACGAGTCGCGACAGCAGTTCGTTCGGCACGTAGGTCATCGGACCCCTCCATGGTGGCGTTTGATGTGGGGGAGCCCAGACTCGTCCCGTCCAGGGGTGCCCTCCCCGGGAGCGGCCCGGCTCAGACGGGCTGTCACCCTCGCCCTGATACGGGCGGGACGCACCCTCACCGGCTAGATGCGCCTTGAGCGGGTTCACGCCAAGGGTAGACCGCTCCGGTTTCCGATTTCCGATTGCCTGGCCGAATAGCGTTGTCACGTGGCCCACCTTGCCCGTGCCGTAGCCTCCCTGAGGATCATTGGCGAGCATCTTGTCGTCGCCGACGTCTCGGCGTTGCTGGGATGCGAACCCACCGAGGCCTGGGCGAAGGGCGACCCACTCCCTTCGCACCGAGTGGGCAGGAGGAAGTTCGGTATGTGGATGTTGGCGGCCAAAGAGACAGTACCCGGCGACCTCGATGCCCAAGTCGCGGGGATCCTGAGTCAGCTGACGTCGGATGAGCCCGTGTGGGCCGCCCTGTCCGACAGGTACAAGGTCGAGTTGTACTGCGGATGGTTCATGCGGTACAGCAATGAGGGGGTGTCGATCGCACCCGAAACCATGTCAGCGCTCGGGACGCGCGGCATCTTTCTCGACATCGATCTCTACCGCGGCGGGGGCCACGAGACGCCCGACTGAACATGGTGCCCACGGGGAGCGCGCTCGTGGGGATCGGTCCCGTCGGACCACATGGGTCCACGTCAGACACACTGGCCTCGTAATCCAAATCCCGACGCCCGCTTCTGTTTGCTATCAGTTTTCCGTCGGGCTGACAGGATTTGAACCTGCGACCCCTTGACCCCCAGTCAAGTGCGCTACCAAGCTGCGCCACAGCCCGTGGCTCGCCCCCGGCCGGCTGACGGCCCGCGAAGCGACTCGCCACCCTACCGCACGGCATACCGGC
>RRZT011067126.1_pt1 | contig 29182 bp, 22 predicted proteins | sample 2165551 | NCBI WGS metagenome assembly RRZT01 (sample SAMN10456910, study PRJNA506462) | wastewater metagenome | biome: wastewater; feature: sludge; material: wastewater sludge; isolation source: wastewater sludge with Escherichia coli K12::gfp cells carrying plasmid... | place: USA: Moscow, Idaho...
CGAGATCAAGGACGTGCTTGCCTGGCTGCGGCTGGTCGCCAACGAGGACGACGATCCGGCCTTTATTCGCGCGGTGACGACGCCCAAGCGCGGCGTCGGCAATACGACGCTCGAACGCCTCGGCGCATGGGCCGCGCAGCAGCAGGTGTCGCTGTTCGCGGCGGTTTACGAAGACGGGTTTATCGAACAAGTGCAAGCCGCGCAATACCGGCCGTTGCGCGAGTTCTGCGAACTGATCCATTCGATGCAGCACCGCGCGCCGCGCGAGGCGGCCGGGCCGCTGCTGCGCGAATTGCTGGCGGCAATCGACTTCGAGGTCTGGCTCTACGACAGCGACGAGCCGCGCCCGGCCGAAACACGCTGGAAGAATGTCCAGGAACTGGTTTCGTGGATCGGCAAGAAGGGCGAGGAAGATGGCAAGAGCCTGATCGAGATCACGCAAACGATTGCGCTGATTACCCTGCTCGAAGGCCGCGACGAGGAGGAGGGCGACGCGGTCAAGCTGTCGACGCTGCACGCGTCGAAGGGGCTTGAATACCCACACGTGTTCCTGATCGGCTGCGAAGAAGAAATCCTGCCGCATCGCGAGTCGATGGAGCAAAACGGCATCGAGGAAGAGCGGCGGCTGATGTATGTCGGCATTACGCGCGCGCAGAAAAGCCTGACGATCACCTACTGCGGCAAGCGCCGCCGAGCCGGCGAATGGCAGATCGTCGAGCCAAGCCGGTTCCTGACCGAGCTGCCGCCGGGCGATATCCGTGTTTCCGGCCGTCTTGCCGGCGACAAACCGCAGTCGGCCGTCACCAAGCAGGAAGGCCGCGCGATGTTGGCTGGGTTGATGGCCAAGCTGGGTTGATCAGCCGGTCAGCGCCCGCCAGGCGGCGAGTTTTTCCACAAACGGCTGCGTATGCGCGGGGCTCGACGAAGGCAGTTGCACGATCCGGTGGTGATTGGCCAGCGGGCCGAGCTGGCGCAGGCCGATCCGCGCGGCGGTCTTGCCGTTGAAGGCAATGACTTCGAGTTCCGGCAGGCGCTGGATCAGCCCGGCCAGATCGTTGCCCTCGGCGTTGCGGATCCGGCTATCGAGGCTGCCGGCGCGCTGCGCCTCGGCGACGACATCCCACAGGCCGATGCGATGGCGCAGCAGCGTCTGCAATCTCGGCGCATAATCCATTTCTTCAAGGTTTTCCCCGATCACCGCGCCGACCAGTGCCCAGAAACGGTTGTGCCGGTTTGCGTAATACTGGCCGTGCGCGAGCGAGATCTCACCGGGCAGGCTGCCGAGGATCAGGATGCGGGTGTCGGCATTGACGACCGGGGCGAAGCTTTGCTTGCGGGGCAGGCTGGGAGGGTTCATGCCGGCCTCTAGGTGGTTTTGTGTAAAAAGTTCATATAAATCAACAGGTTGTGATTTGTCGCGGCGTGGTTGCGCTGGCGCTGGATGGAGGCATTGTATGTTCGCAGATCTGAGAAACAAACGCGTGCTGATTACCGGATCGACGATGGGGATTGGTCTGGCGGCGGCGCAGGCTTTTGCGCGCTGCGGCGCGAAAGTCGGCATCAATGGCCGGCGTGCGCCGGAAGGGCTGGATTCGCTGCTTGCAGCCATGCACGCAGCAGGCGGCGAGGCCGAGTTTTTTTCCGCCGACCTGTCGTGCAGCGCCGATTGCGAACGGCTGGTCGGTGAGTTTGTCGCGCGCTTTGGCGGGATCGATGTGCTGGTCAATAACGCGGGTGGCTTGGTCGGCCGCAAGCCGTTGCCGGAAATAGACGATGAATTCTTCGATGCGGTGATGGGTTTGAACGTGCGCTCGGCGGTGATGATGACGCGTTTCGCGTTGCCGCACCTGAAGGCTGCAGCCGAGGCGAGTGGCGGAACGAGCTCGGTGATCGGCGTGGGTTCGATCGCAGGCCATACCGGTGGCGGGCCGGGCGCCGGGCTGTATGGCGTCGGCAAGGCTGCGCTGCACAACATCCACAAGAACTGGGTGACTTACCATTCGCAGGATCGCATCCGCTTCAATATTGTCTCGCCCGGAACGATCGATACGGCGTTCCATGCCGACAAAAGCGACGAGATCAAGACGAAGATCGCCGCCGGCATTCCGCTGGGCCGCCTCGGGTGCGCGGAAGATTGCGCTGCGTCATTCCTGTTCTTCGCCTCGCATGCGTTGAGCGGCTATATCACCGGCCAGATCCTTGATGTGAACGGCGGTCAGTTCATGCCTTGAAGTCGAAATGGCCGGGCGGCTTTGGATCGGTCGAGCGCCGGCCTTCATGTCGCCGGTCATGGCCGGAACGGGTATCGAGCGGCGTGGCGTGTTGTTCGTCACGGCGGTTGTGTTGGCGCTGGTCTTCGCCGGAGCGGCGTTCGACACCATCCCAGCTTTCGCTGGCGTGGTTGTCCTGTCCCGACGATTCCAGACGATGCAGCGTGCGCGGTGCTTTTTTGCGCGCGAGCCGCTCGCCGATGGCTTCGCTGGGATTAGCCGGGCCAAGCTGTCTGACGGTCAGATCGTCTGGCGTCAGTGGAAAGAAGAGCTTCATGCGCACCTCCGCGCAGTAGCTGCTGCCTGTAAATGAATTATCGTCTTTTTTTCCCGCAACTTGAGGATCTAGTATGCAAGTTGCTGTTTTGGACGGACTGCCGGAGGGAGGGGGCGGGATTGCGTCCGACCCGGTTGACTAATGGTCATGGCGGTTCCTGGCAAAAAAGATATTTTTCCCATATCGGAGTGCGGAAAAATGTGGCCCGTTCTGGTATCTTCCACGTAGAGCGCAAAAGAGCCGGTTTTTCCGGCCGCGCAACCGGATTTTCATGCAAGGAGCTTAAAAATGTCCCGTGTGTATAACTTTTCTGCCGGCCCGTCGGTCCTGCCGGAATCGGTCCTGCAGAAGGCCGCCGCCGAAATGCTCGATTATCAGGGCACAGGCCAGTCCGTGATGGAAATGTCGCACCGCTCGAAGCCATATGAAGCGATCATCAACGGCTGCGAAGCACTGATCCGCGAAAACATGGGTATCTCCGACGACTACCATGTGCTGTTCCTGCAGGGCGGCGCCAGCCTGCAGTTCTACATGCTGCCGCTGAACTTCATGACGATCAACAAGAAGGCCGACTTCACGCTGACCGGCCAGTGGGCGCAGAAAGCGATCGCCGAAGCCAAGGCGCTGGGCCAGGTCAATATCGTCGGTTCGTCGAAGGATCAGAAGTGGTCGTGCCTGCCGCAGATTTCCGGCCTCGACAAGGACGCCGACTATTTCCATATCTGCTACAACAACACGATCGAAGGCACCCAGTACCACGAGTTGCCGGATGTCGGCAGTGTGCCGCTGATCGCTGACATCAGTTCCGCGATCATGTCCAAGCCGCTCGACGTGAGCAAGTTCGCCGTGCTGTACGCCGGCGCACAGAAGAACCTCGGCCCGGCTGGCGCCACGCTTGTGATCATCCGCAAGGACATGATGGAACGCATCCCGGCCAACCTGCCGGCGATGATGAGCTTCAAGACCCACGTCGACGCCGGTTCGATGTACAACACCCCGCCGTGCTATTCGATCTACATGATGAAGCTGGTGCAGGAGTGGATCAAGGAAGAGGGCGGCCCGGCCGCGATCTACCAGCGCAATGCCGAAAAGGCCGCGCTGCTGTACGACTTCCTCGACAATTCGAAGTTCTTCTACAGTCCGGTCGAGAAGTCGGTTCGTTCGCTGATGAATGTGCCGTTCATCCCGCGCGAAGCCGATGCCGAGAAGGTCGATGCGATCAACAAGAAGTTCGTCAAGGAAGCCGAGGCCGCCGGTCTTGTGAACCTCGCCGGTCATCGCTCGGTCGGCGGCATGCGCGCTTCGATCTACAATGCGATGCCGGTCGAAGGCGTCAAGGCGCTGGTCGCATTCATGAAGGATTTCGAGGCCAAGAACGCCTGATCATTCAATCATCCGGGTCGGCCAAGCGGGCGGCCCGATTATTTTTGAGAGTCCGCAATGTACAAGATTCAAACCCTGAACAAGATCGCCGCCTGCGGCCTGGATCGCCTGCCGCGCGATAACTACGAATCCGCTACCGAAATCGTCAATCCGGACGGCATCCTGCTGCGTTCGGCCGACATGCACAGCATGGAAATCCCGGCTTCGGTCAAGGCGATCGCTCGCGCCGGTGCTGGCGTGAACAACATTCCGCTCGACAAGTGTACCGAACGCGGCATTGTCGTGTTCAACACGCCGGGCGCCAACGCCAATGGCGTCAAGGAGATCGTGATCGCCGCACTGCTGATGTCGTCGCGCAATATCCACGAAGGCATCACCTGGACCAACAGCCTGAAGGGCAAGGGCGCTGATGTTCCCGCGCTAGTCGAAAAGGGCAAGTCGCAGTTCGTCGGCCCAGAAATCCAGGGCAAGACCCTTGGCGTGATCGGCCTTGGCGCGATCGGCGTGCTGGTGGCCAATGCCGCTTCCGCGCTGGGAATGAAGGTCATGGGCTACGATCCGTTCGTCAGCGTCGATGCCGCCTGGAAGCTGTCGCACAACGTGAGCAAGTGCACCAGCCTCGACACACTGATCGCCGAGTGCGACTACATCACGATCCATGTCCCGGTGAACAAGGATACCAAGAACCTGTTCAACGAAGAGCGCATCGCCAGTATGAAGAAGGGCGCGCGCCTGCTGAACTTCAGTCGCAACGGCCTCGTCGACAATGCTGCGATCAAGGCCGCGATCGCCTCGGGCCATATCGCCGGCTACGTGATCGACTTGCCGGAAGACGAGCTGCTCGGCGTCGACAAGATCCTGTGCGTACCGCACCTCGGCGCTTCGACTCCGGAATCGGAAGACAATTGCGCGGTGATGGCTGCTGACGAGATTCGCGAATATCTTGAACGCGGCAATATCAAGAACTCGGTCAACTTTCCGGCCTGCGAAATGGCGCCGTCCGGCAAGACCCGGATCACGGTCAGCAACAAGAACGTGCCGAACGTGCTGTCGAACCTGACCGCGGCGATCGGCGCAACCGGTCTGAACATCGACGACATGTTGAACAAGAACAAGGGCGATGTCGCCTACAACATCATCGACGTATCCGGCGCGGTGGCGGACGATCTGGCCGCCAAGCTGCAGGCGGTTGAGGGCGTGATCGCGGTGCGTGTGATTCCGAACTGCCAGTAATGCGTTGATCAGGCTTGCCGCAAGCCGGCCGGGCATCCTCTGGGTTGCCCGGTTTTTTATTGGCGATATTGAATATTGTTCTCATCCTCCCTCTTGATTCTCCCTATGCCGGCCTAATTTGGCTATGATGGCCCAAGAGCGTGATGGAAAAAGGAATGCAATGCAACGTGTTGATGATTTCCGGCTTTGCTTTGGCAAGCAGGAGCTGGTGCCAATCGTGATCGGCGGCATGGGTGTGGATATTTCCACGTCCGAGCTGGCGCTCGAAGCTGCGCGCCTGGGGGGTATCGGCCATATTTCCGATGCGATGTCGCCGACGGTGTCCGACCGGCGCTTCAATACGCGCTACGTGAAAGACAAGCTGCAAAAATATAAATACAACGTCGCCAATTCGGACAAAACCGACGTGCGCTTTGACCTGGGCCTTTTGGCCGAGGCGGCGCGCACCCACGTTGAGCAGACGATGGCAGCCAAACGCGGTTCCGGGTTGGTGTTTATCAACTGCATGGAAAAACTGACGATGAATGCACCGCAGGAAACGCTGCGCGTGCGGCTGCGCTCGGCGCTCGACGGCGGTATTGACGGCATCACGTTAAGCGCCGGCCTGCATCTGGGTTCGTTTGCGTTGATGGAGGATCATCCGCGCTTTCGTGATGCGAAGCTTGGCATCATCGTCTCGTCGGTGCGCGCGTTGCAACTGTTCCTGCGCAAAACTGCGCGCCTGAACCGGCTGCCCGATTTCATCGTCGTCGAAGGGCCGCTTGCTGGTGGGCATTTGGGTTTCGACATCAAGGACTGGGCCAAATACGACCTGCGCACGATCATGCTTGAGGTGCTGCAATACCTGAAGAATGAGCAACTGGCAATTCCGGTGATCGCGGCGGGCGGCATTTTCACTGGCGGCGATGCGGCCAGTTTTCTCGCTGATGGCGCGGCGGCCGTGCAGGTCGCGACGCGCTTCACTGTTGCCCGGGAGTGCGGCCTGCCGGAAAAGGCCATGCAGGAATACTTCAAAGCGAGCGAGGCCGATATCGAGGTCAATACCATATCGCCGACCGGCTATCCGATGCGGATGCTGAAATCGAGCCCAGCGATCGGGTCGGGCATCCGGCCCAATTGCGAAGCTTACGGGTACCTGCTCGACGGCAAGGGAAACTGTTCGTACATCACGGCCTACAACAAGCAGGTTGAACTGCATCCCGATGCGAAGAAGATCGCGGTATTCGAGAAAACCTGTCTGTGCACGCACATGCGCAACTTCGATGTCTGGACCTGCGGCCATTACACGTACCGGCTCAAGGATACGACGAACCGGCTCGCCGATGGCAGCTACCAGATCCTGACTGCCGAGCACGTGTTCCGGGATTACCAGTTCAGCACCGGCGAGCAGATCTCGCTGCCAGAAGCCTGAGTTGTGGCAAACGAAAATAGCAGGCGCAAGCTTGCTGTTTTTTTGTAACATGTTGATTTTTATGATATTTTTATTTGGCCGGATTAAAAAAACGGGGTGACAGCGTCACCCCGTTTGGTTTTCCGGTGCCGATCAGTTCTTGAAGATCGGGTGCGGGATCAGCTTCCAGTAGTCTTCCTGGGTCGCGTCGTTCATGCACGCCTCGATGATCTTACGGCCGAGCGGGTCGAGCTCGTCGGTCAGGTAGGCCGCCAACTCGCGTTTGAAGAACTCGCGCCACTGGCGGTCGGCTTCGGCGTAGCCGTCCGGGCCGAGTTCGCGCTGCGTGTCCACGTGCAGGAAGATCGGCGGCACCAGCGAGCCTTCGACCTTCATCTGCTTCGGCGTGTAGCCGAGCAGCGGACAGCCGCATTCCTTCAGTTGGTCACGTTGGAAACGGGCGCTGCCGCGGCGGGCCAGGTATTCGCGCGAGATCCATTCAGCCATGAAGCCGACGTGCCAGGCGCCGATATACTGGTTCGGAATCAGCACGTGGCGGGTTTCGGTGTTCTCGACGATCTGGCGCAGCAGCAGGTTGGCCTGGTCGACCCGCTTGCCGGTACAGAACGCCCAGTACGAGCCGACGCCTTCCGAATGCATGCCCTTCGAATCCTGGATCGACGGATTGGCGTGGCCGCGCGGCGCGACGAGGCGCCACAGCCAGGCCAGCGCCGGCGACAGGATGTGCATCATGCCGATGATGCCGTACTGCTGGCTGTCCTTGTGCGTCGGCGGGCAGCGCACGCCGAAGCTGCGCACGTTGATCGAAACCGGGCCGGTCGTGATGCCTTCGATCATTTCGCGCGGGATGATTACGCGTGGGTTCGTGCACAGTTTACCCGGCGCATCCTCGATGTGTTCCCACAGCAGGCACTGGCCGCCCGGGACGATGTAGTGGTTCAGGAAGATCAGCGGGCGGCCTGGGTTCATGCACAGCTTTTCCAGGTGCGGATCAGTGCCGTAGCCTCTGATGTGGTCGACGCGAACGAACCAGCCGTCTTCGGCGTCGGAGATCGTCAGGCGATTCTGGCCGTCATCGTAATCCGGGTGGGCGCAGGCCATGTCATCGGCCATCGGGTTCAGGTGGCAGGCTTCCGGCAGGTTCAGCGTACGCTCTTCGCCGGTCACGACGTTCTTGCCAAGCAGCAGGCGGCCGTCATCCATGCGGTGGATGTGCTCGGTCATTTCGCTCTTGCCGCCGCCCGACGCGCCCTCGTGCATGATGATCAGCTGGTTGTCGTACGGGGTCAGCACACCGACTGCCGAGCAGTGGTTGGTCGTCCAGCCTTCGCGCTCGCCGATGTCGAGCAGCATCGAGTAGACACCCTTCTTGGCCGACGGGCCCGGGTACAGGTTGTACGCGTAGATTTCCTGATGCGTGTGCGTGCGCGCATGGACGACGACCTGCTTGCCGTCGAAGTGCGTGTGGCGGAACGGCGGAGCCATGAACAGCACGCCGCCGGACAGCTTGAAGTTGGCCGGAACCTGGCTGTTCGGGATCATGCCCTGCAGGTCGGCCAGTGCACCGGCGAAAAAGCCGGCCTGCTTCGGGCAGATCAGTAGCGCGCCGTAGCCGAGTTCGTCCGGGCCGGCGAAGAACGGCACGACGATCAGTTCCTGGGTTTTCAGCCAGTCGAGCGTCTTTTGGCGGGTCTTGTCGAACTTTTCGCCGAAGCGTTCGAAATAGGTCGGTTTGTCGGTCGGCAGGTTGTCGCCGATCACCATTGCATCCGGGTCGCGGCGGCGCATGGCCGGGTCGACGAAGTTCACGGCGATGCCGTTGCGCGCCTTGGTGACGATCGCTTCGGCGACGCGGCCAATACCGGGAACCTCGAAGGCGGCTTCGTACTCGCCCTTGTCCTCGCGGTTGCTGTGGCTCCAGTCGGTGGCGCCGGCTTCGCGGCCGAGTGCCCAGTTCAGCAGATCCTCGCGCGATTCGGCCACGTAGAGGGCCGGAGCGGCGCTGAGCACTTCCATGATGTGCGCCGGCAGGCCCAGCGAGGTCCAGTCATTCTTGAAGTCAATGGTTTTGGTCTTTTGATCCATGGCGCGGGCCTGCTGCAAAAATAAGTGGACGAAAACCCCGGCTTGACAAGGCAAGATCGGGGAGCAAAACCCGATTATTCTAACTGCTAAGTGGGTTTCAGGCCAGTATTCTTGGGCAATAATATTGACCGACTGACAAAGGAGTGCGGCACGCGGTCGCGCGCTGTTTTATTCCTGCACCAATCCGGCGCCGGCGCTAGAATTGCCGGGTATTCCAACCGTCCCCCCGTAGCCGCTTATGCACAATGTCGATTTCGTTGAATGGTTCCGCCAGGTTGCGCCCTATATCCACGCGTTCCGTGGCCGAACTTTCGTGATCGCGCTCGGCGGCGATGTGGTGCGCGACGGCAAGTTCTTTCAGCTGACCTATGACATCAACCTGCTGACGAGCCTCGGCGTGCGCCTCGTCGTTGTACATGGCGCGCGGCCGCAGATTGACGCGCGGCTCGAGGAGAAGGGACTGGAAGCGCGCTATCACCACGGTGTACGCGTGACCGATGCCGTCGCGCTTGAATGCGTGACCCAGGCGGTCGGTGCGGTGCGTTTCGAGATCGAATCACTGTTGTCGATGGCGATGGCGAATTCGCCGATGGCCAATGCAGACATCCGCGTTTCGGCTGGCAACTTCATCACCGCGCAGCCGGCCGGCGTGCTCGATGGCGTCGACATGATGTACACCGGCGAAGTGCGCAAGGTCGACACGACTGCGATCCGTTACCGGCTCGATGACGGCGAAATGGTGCTGCTGTCGACGATCGGTTATTCGCCGACCGGCGAGATATTCAATCTGCCGCTCGAGGATGTTGCGACCAGTGCGGCGATCGCGCTGAGAGCCGACAAGCTGTTATTCCTGCTCGACCCGCCTGGCGTGACGACTCCCGAGGGTGAGCTGCAAACCGAACTGACTGCGCAGCAGGCCGAGCAGTTCCTCGCCCGGCATCCGCAGCAACATGAGGATATTCGCCTTTATCTGCCATGCGCGATCCGTGCGGTGCGCCAGGGAGTGAACCGTGCGCACCTGATCAGCCACCATGTCGATGGCTCGGTGCTGACCGAACTGTTCACGCGCGACGGTATCGGCACGATGATCTCGCTGGAAACCCTGGAAAACCTGCGCGAGGCGACGATCGACGATGTGGGTGGCATGCTGCAGCTGATCGAACCGCTCGAAGAGGACGGCGTGCTGGTCAAGCGCGGGCGCGAGCTGATCGAGCGCGAAATCCACCGCTACTCGGTACTCGAATACGACGGCCGCATCATCGGTTGCGTCGCGATGCACCCGTTCCTCGAAAGCCGCATGGCCGAGATGGCCTGCCTGGTTGTTGATCCGGCTTATCGCGAGCAGAACTGCGGCGAACAGTTGCTGCGGCACATCGAACAGCAGGCCAAGGGTCTTGGGGTGCGCAAGCTGTTCGTGTTGACCACGCGCACCGCGCACTGGTTTATCGAGCGCGGTTTCGCTCCGGCAACGGTCGACGACCTGCCGATCGAGCGCAAACGGCTGTACAACTATCAGCGCAAGTCGAAGGTATTCATCAAGCAGATTGCGATTTGAATGATAAAAATATCATAAAAATCAACAACTTACATTTATTTTCATAAATTGGTCGAGGCCGCAGCTTGCCGCGGCTTCGTTGCATGCAGCCCGGCCATCGCGATGAGCAGCAGGGCGCCAAAGCCGGCGGTCGTTTGCAGCGGATTCAGCAGCGTATCGGTCAATCCATACAGGCTGGCCATTGCGAACATCAACCCGTTTTCGGCAAAGTTCTGCACCGCGATCGCATGCCCGGCGCCGACCGAACGGTGACCGCGCTCCTGCAACAGCGCATTCAGCGGCACGACGAAGAACCCGCCGGCAGCGCCCATTGCGACAAGCAGCGCTGCAGCGAGCCACAGATTGGTCGTTCCGGCCAAGAGCAGCACCGGCAGACCGAGCAGCAGTCCGCCGAGCAGCGCCCGTCCGACCGTTTCCAGCGTGACCCATCTGGCCGCCAGCGCAGCGCCGGCGACGATGCCGATCGAGACTGCGCCCATCAGATTCGCGGGCGTCTGTGCGTCGTGCTGGCCGAGCGCGAGTGGCACCCATGCGAACAACAGCAGACGCAAGGTCGAGCCGCCGCCCCAGAACAGGCTGGTGCCGAGCAGTGACAGTCTCGCCCACGGATCGCGGAACAGCGTGACGAGCGCCTTGCCGAAGTCGGCGGCGAGAATCGCTGGGTTGAAATGATCGAGCGGATGCTCGGCCGGCAGCTTCGGGATCAGCAGCGTCAGTGCGGCGGCCAGCGTATAGCCGCCGGTGATCGCGAGCAGTGCCTGTTGCAGCGAGTGATCGACGAGCCAGCCGCCGGCGAGCACGCCGAGCAGGATCGCGACGATCGTCGAGCCTTCCATCAGGCCATTGGCTTTAACCAAGAGTCTGGAACCGAACAGTTGGGTCAGGATGCCGTACTTGGCCGGCGAGTAGATCGCGGCGCCGATGCCGGCCAGCGCGTAGGCGGTCAGCGGCAGCCAGGCAGGCGCTGATCCTTGCGCGCACAGCACCATGCCGATTCCAGCGACGACCTTCACGAGGTTCGCAATTAACATCACGCGCCCCTTCGGCTGGGTATCGGCGAACGGCCCGACCAGCGCGGCGAATACGATAAATGGCAGTACGAAGCTCGCCTGCCGCCACGGAACGAGCTGATCGCCACCGGCCAGCAGCTTGACGAGGCTGATTGCGGCGATCAGCAGCGCGTTGTCCGCGAGCGCGGACAGGAACTGCGCAACGAGCACCGCGAGCATCGCCGGAGTCAGGAGTCGGCCGTTCATCGTGCGGGCTCCGCAGCGAGCTTGCCGAGCGCGAGGCTGTCGACCTTGCCGCTGCCGAGCAGCGGCAGCGCTTCGACCCAGCGGATGTCCTTCGGTACGGAGAGCGACGGCAGATGATGTTCGCGCGCAGCCTCAACCAGCTTGTCGGTGCTCAGTAGCCGGCTGGTCGTGAACAGCACGAGCGCTTCGCCTTTCGCCTCGTCCGGACGGTTGCTTGCCGCGTGCTGGCCGGTCGGGTCGACGAGCTGGGCGAGTTTTTCGACGGTTTCGAGCGAGATCATTTCGCCGGCGACCTTGGCGAAGCGCTTGAGCCGGCCCTGGATCGTGATGAAGCCTTCCGTGTCGATTGTTACGATGTCGCCGGTCGAGTACCAGCCGGGGCCGTGGCTCGAAGCGGTCGGCTCGAGGATGCCGGGATTGCTGGCCTTCAGGTAACCCTGCATCACGTTCGGCCCGCGGACATGCAGAATGCCGCCGTCGGTGATTCCGGCGACGGGTTCGAGCCAGTATTCAATGCCGGGCAGGAACTGGCCGACCGTGCCGGTCTTGTAGGCCATCGGCGTGTTGACCGCTAGCACCGGCGCGGTTTCGGTCGCGCCGTAGCCCTCGAGGATGCGGATGCCGAACTTCTCGAACCACGCTTCGCGCACGGCCGGGGAAAGCCGCTCGGCGCCGGCGACGACATAGCGGATGCGGTAGAAGTCGTACGGGTGCGCGTGTTTCGCATAATGGCTGAGGAAAGTGCTGGTGCCGAACATCACGGTGCAGTCGCGGTCGTAGGCGACTTCCGGGATCACGCGGTAATGCAACGGTGACGGATACAGGAAAACGCGCGTGCCGGTCATCAGCGGCAGCAGGCCGCCGGCGGTCAGTCCATAGGCATGAAACAGCGGCAGCGCGCTGAGGAACTTGTCGGACGCGGTGAATGCGATGATCGAACGCAGCTGCGCCATGTTTGCGAGCAGGTTCTGGTGCGTCAGTACGACCCCTTTAGGGGTGCCTTCCGATCCGGAAGTGAACAGGGTAACCGCGGCTTCCTGCGGATCGCCCTTTGGCAGGCAGCGGCGCGGCAGGCAAAGCGCCGCGAACAGCCAGAGCTTGTCGGTCAGCGTCAACATTGCGCGCAGGTCTTCGAGGTAGACGACGCGGCGTTTCGCCGCGAGCCCGGTGGTGATTTCCTGCAGGCGTGCGGCTTCCTCGAACGCGCGCGAAGCGATCACGACCCGGACATCGGCGACCGTGCAGGCCGATTCCATCCCGGCGAGCCCGGCCGTGTAGTTCAGCATCGCCGGAACGCGGCGCTGCGCAGTCAGGCCAAGAACCAGCGCCAGCGTTGGCGTGACGTTCGGCAGCAACAGGCCGATTCGTGCACCCTCAGGCGCGAGCTTGGCCCCGAGCCGCCCGAGCGCCAGCGCCATTTTCAGCAATTCACCATAGGAATACTGGATTTGGCGCATGTCCTCGATCAGCCGGTGGCGGCGGCCCCAGACCGCGATCGAATCGAGCAGTGCGTCGAACAGCGTGCCGATCGGGCGCGAGGCGAACAGCATGTGCTGCATCAGCTTGCGCAAGGCTTCGCCGGCCAGGTGTCGGCGTTCGTGCGCAGTTCCGCCATCGGGAATCTGGATGCTTTCGAGCGACATGAAAGTCAGGCGCAGCTTCGGCAGAAAGTGGCGCGGGTGTTCGCTGCCCATGCGACTGAAATAGCTGAGGCTCGGACCGTCGAGCCGGATCGGCAGCACGGCCGCGTTCGTGTGTGCGGCGATGAAAGCCGGGCCGTCGTAAACCTTCATCAGCGAGCCGGTGGTGGTGATCCGGCCTTCAGGAAAGATTGCGACCGGGCGGCCAGATTCGACCAGCTTGACCACCTGCTTGATCGCCATCGGACAGGTCGGATCGACAGCGAGATGCTCGATCAGCCGGACGATCCGGCCGTAGAACCAGTGCTGGGCGACCCAGGTGTGCACGACGAAGACCGGGTTGACCGGCAGGAACAGCGCGAGCAGCATGCCGTCGAGAAACGATTCGTGGTTCGCAACGATCAGCAGGCGTTTGGGCAGGCGTTCGGGCCATTGGCCGTGCACTTCGACGCGAAAGACCAGTCGCAGCGCCAGACGCAACAGCGGTTTCAACAGCGTTTTCAGGCAGTTTTTCATGATGGGGGAATTCCTGTCGGACAGAGGCGATCGGAGGCGGCAGGGCGGCATTTCATTCGCCGGGCGATGGTCTCCCCGTCGTTGAATGGTGTCAAGCTGGTAATATCGGCCTATAAAAAGATACGGAACCCTTGGTGCTGCCGGCGCCAGAGCGCGATTCCGCGGCCGAAACCTTCCATCCGGAGTTCATGTTGCAATTGCCTTTGCTGAATTCGCTGCGCACCCGCTTTATTGTCGCCAGTATCCTGGTGCAATGCACGGTACTTGCGGTGTTGTTGTTCAATACCCATCGCATCTGGAACGACATGGTGCTGCGTGATGCCCGGGAGCGCAGCATCGAACTGGCCCGCCTGCTCAATGTGGCTTTCGCCGTGCCGCTGGCCGCCGGGGATATTGAGAAGACGGCGGATCTGTTCGATGGCATTCGTACGCCGGAAGGCATCGATTATCTGGTGTTGCTGGACGAAACCGGGCGCATCATTGCCACGCGCGGCTGGGATGTCTCCCGCCCGCTTCCTCCCGTGGACAAGCTCGAAAAGCTTCAGGACATCACGCCGCTGATTCACTCGGCAACACCGTTGGAGCAGGCCGGGGAAAAGCTCGGCGAGCTGCGTTTCGGCATTTCCACCACCATCATGAGCCAGGAAGGTGAACGGCTCATGAGGCTGAATGCGGTGGTGTTGCTGGCCGGAATTGCTTCGCTGTCCCTGTTGTCACTGGGTATCGGCATCTTGGTTTCGCGGCACCTGCGTCGCCTGATCCAGTCGGTTGAGCGTGTCGCTGCCGGTTCCTACGAGGAACTGCCTGTTCCTGCTTCGTGGGACGAAATTTCGCAGTTGACCCAGCGCTTCAACGAAATGACCCATTTGATTCGCGACCGGATGCAGGTGATCGAACGGCGCGAGGAAAAATACCGGCTAGTGGCTGATTGCAGTCACGGCGTCGAATTATGGCTGAATGCAGACGGCAAGCTGGCGTGGGTCAGCGCTTCGGTGGCCAGTTTTTCCGGCTATACGGTCAATGAATGCCTGCTGCTGGAGGATTTTCCGTTGACGCTGGTGATGCCGGAAGAGCGGGATCGTCTGGCGGCGACGCTGGCGGAGGCGCTGGAGTTGCGCTCCTCGGTACAGGATTACGAATTCCGTGCGCTGCGGCGCGATGGCGCGCCGTTCTGGGCTTCGCTCGCGTGGCTGCCGCTGTTCGATGGCCACGGCGCCTATCTGGGGCTGCGCTTGAGCTTGCGCGACAACACCGCGCTCAAGGAGGAACGCCTCGCGCTGAGGAAAAGCGTCGTCGAACTCAGACAATTGCAGGCGATCGGCCAGAGCAGCCTGTCCCGGGCCGAGAGCGAGCGGGCACGGCTGATGGCGTTGCTGTCAGCGATGCGTTTCGGCGTGCTGTTCGTCGACAACGATAACCGCATCGTGTTCCACAACCCGGCGTTCTGTGACCTGTGGGGCATCCCGGTCGACTTCTCGCTGGGTGGTCGCGCGATGGGGCAGGTGCTGCAGCAGGCTGATAACCGGCCGGCGTTGACCGATTCCCTGACCGGCTATCGTGACGAACTGGCGATGATGGAAGATCGCTCCGATTACGGCGAGATCACGATGAACGATGGCCGGACGATCACGCGGCACTGCTACCGCGTACCCGATCTGCTCGGCGTTGGCCATGGACGCATGTGGTTGTACGAAGATGTGACCCAGCAGCGCGAACTGGCCGAGCACATGATCAGCTTGGCTGAGCGCGATGCGCTGACCGGGCTTTATAACCGGCACCGGTTCCAGCAGGAACTCGAGCGCATGATGTCTGACACCGATCGTCGGCAGACCGCGATGGCATTGCTGTTCTTCGACCTCGACGAATTCAAGCACGTGAACGATACGTTTGGTCACGGTGTCGGTGACCAGTTGCTGCAGATAATCGCGAGCGAGGTCGGCAAACAGGTGCGCCGTCACGAAGTATTTGCGCGTCTGGGCGGAGACGAATTCGCGATCCTGGTTCCGGATTGCAATGAGTACGAGGCCAGCCGCCTGGCAGAGCGGATCGTGCAGACCGTCGCGCGAATTTCCTTCTCTGCCGATAGTCACAGCCTGCACCCGGCGATCAGCGTCGGCATATCGATGTTCCCGCGTCATGCCAGTAATCGGCAGGATCTGATCGCGCGCGCCGATGTGGCGATGTACCAGGCCAAATCAGCCGGCAAATCGACCTGGCGGCTGTATCGCGAGGAATCCGACCAATCACGTCAGGCCATCGCGCGCCTGTCATGGAAGGATCGGATCGTCGAGGCGCTCGGGAACGACGGCTTCGAGTTGCATTACCAGGGTATCTACCATACGCACGACAAGAGCCTCGCCCATCTGGAGGCGCTGATTCGTATGAAGGATACCGGCGCGCCCGGCGGGGTGGTCATGCCGGGCAACTTCATCTCGCATGCGGAGACGACCGGCAAGATCATCGATATCGATCGCTGGGTGCTCGAGCAGGTCGTCGGCCTGCTTGGCCGTCGCCCGGATATCCCTTCGATTGCGTTGAATATTTCCGGCCGCTCGTTTGACGAACCGGATCTACCGGACCGGATCAGCAGCATGCTCGCTGCGCACCAGGTTGATCCGAGACGCCTGCTGGTCGAATTGACCGAAACCGCCGCGGTTTCCGAAATCCGCGATGCGCAGCGTTTCATCGATGCGCTGCGCGCGACGGGTTGCACGGTCTGCCTTGACGACTTCGGCACCGGTTTTGCGTCGTTCGCTTATCTGAAGCAGCTGAAGGCCGACGTGCTGAAGATCGACGGGTTGTTTATCCGCGATTTGCCGACCGACCACGACAGCCAGATTTTTGTCCGCGGCATGGTCTCGATGGCGCGCGAAATGGGCAAAGTCACGATCGCGGAGTTCGTCGAAAACGAACAGATCTTCCGCATGCTTGAAGAAATCGGCGTCGACCAGGTGCAAGGGTATTACATGGACAAGCCGACTCGTGAACATCCGAGCCTGATGCGGGCTACTTGATTGGCTTGACCGATAATATCACTTAAAAATCATTTAAAATCAACAGCTTATGATTTTGCATCGGCGAGAGGCTAGCGTGTCACGATCGCGTTGAGCTTCTGTCCGGTCAGTTTTTCCGCTTCGGCCAGCGCGGTCGCACGGTCCGGGAACGGGCCAAGCCGGACGCGGTAGAGCGGGCCGGCCTGGTGGATCACCAGACGGGCCGTCTGCGGATCGTCGAGTTCGCGAGCGAGATGGGCATGGAAGTTTTCCGCGTTTGCGCGCGAGCCGAACGCGCCGAGTTGCAGGAATACTTCATTGCCGGTTAGCTGCGTTGCCGGTTCGTTTCGGGTCGGCGCTGGCAGTGCAGAAGTTTCAGCTGGCGCCGGTTTTGCCGCGATCAGCATGGTCGGCCCGGGCATGGCTTCTCCCGGCGCCAGACTGACGACTTCAACCTCGGTGCTGCCGTTCATTGCATAGCCGAGCCGGCAGGCGGCGAGGAAGGAGAGGTCGATCGCGCGGCCTTTCAGGAACGGGCCGCGATCATTGATGCGCACGATCACGCTGCGGCCGTTCTTCAGGCTGGTCACCCGGGCGTAGCTCGGGATTGGCAGGGTCGGGTGCGCGGCGGTCATCTGGAACATGTCGTAGGTTTCGCCGCTCGAGGTTTTCTGGCCGTGGAACTTGCGCCCGTACCACGAGGCAGTGCCGCGCTGCCGGAGTTCGCCGACGGTGCGGGTTGGCGTGAAATCCTGTCCAAGCACGCTGTACGGGTTGTTGGCCCAGCGGTGCAACGGTTCGGCGCGCGGTAGTGGCTCGGGGATGTCGTTGATGCCGGCCGGCAGGTCAAGCGGACCGTCATCCTTGTAGAAACCGCCGTTCCCGCGCGGCGTGTAGCTGCATGAGTACGGAGAGGGCTGGCCGGCGGCTTGTGGCGTCCATCCCGCGACCGGCGCGGGCTGACGCGGCGCGCTCGAACACCCGGCCAGTAGCAGCAACGCCAGCAGCAGCGTTTTCCGATCTCCGATCCCCGATTTCCAATTGGCCATTTTTTTCCCCTTCATCAGTGTGCGATCCTTGTGCACGCTCATCAGGATGCCGAATCCGGCAAGTAGTGACACCATGGCGGTGCCGCCGTACGAGAACAGCGGCAGCGGGACGCCGACCACGGGCAGGATGCCCGAGACCATGCCCATGTTCACAAACGCGTAAGTGAAGAAGGTCAGCGAGATCGAGCCGCAGATCAGGCGGCCGAACAGGGTCGAGGCACGGCTCGCGATCATCAGTCCTCGTCCGATCACGAGCAGGTACATCACCAGCAGCACGATATTGCCGAGGAGGCCGAATTCCTCGCCGAGCACGGCGAAGATGAAGTCGGTTGTGCGTTCCGGGATGAAGTCGAGGTGGGTTTGCGTGCCGCCGAGCCAGCCTCGTCCGAACAGGCCCCCCGAACCAATGGCGATTGTTCCCTGGATGATGTGGTAGCCGCTGCCCAGCGGATCTTCCATCGGGTCGAGCATCGTTGCGATGCGCTGGCACTGGTATTCGTGCAGCATACGGTTGCAGGTGTCCCAGTCGAGCACGGCAAAGACCAGTGCGCAACCGGCGACGATCATCGCGACGAGCAGTTTCCAGGATAGTCCTGCGAAATACAGCACGTAGAAACCCGCTGCAGCGACCATCATCGCGGTGCCAAGATCGGGCTGCTTCAGGATCAGTCCGACCGGAATCACCATCAGAACCGTTGCGACGAGGAAGTGTCGCCAGTTCAGCGAGGCTTCGAAGTGGTGGAAGTACCAGGCCAGCATCAACGGCAGGCCGATCTTCAATAGTTCTGACGGCTGGATGCGGATGCCGATGTCGAGCCAGCGTCGTGCGCCTTTGCTGACATCGCCGAATAGCGCAACTCCGATCAGCAGCAGCACGCCGACGATGTAAATGATCGGCGCGAGCCGCATCAGCGTCTGCTGCGAGATGTTCGCGATCAGCCACATGACGCCACAGGCGAGCGCCAGGTGGGCGAACTTGTTGAGCACCCGGTCGAAATCGCGATTCGAGGCGCTGTAGAGCACAATGGCCGAATAGACAAAAACCAGCAGCGTGAACAGCAGCAGCCACGGGTCGATATTGCGGGTCAAACGTTGCCACAAGTGTCTAATCATGGGCGTGGCCCTCTTCGTCCGGCGCCGAGGCATCCTCCTGCGCCGGTTGCGCGGGTTTCTTGCCCAACAGGTGGTAGTCGAGCACCTGGCGCGCGATCGGCGCGGCAGCCTGCGCGCCGAAACCGCCGTTCTCGACCAGAACCGCGAGCGCGATCTTTGGCGCTTCTGCCGGGGCATAGACGATGAACAGGGCATGGTCGCGTAGATGCATCTTGGTCGACCCTTCGTGATACTTGGCGCCTTTCAGGCTGAACACCTGCGCGGTGCCGGTTTTGCCGGCCGAGGTGTAGCCTGCGTTGGCAAAGGCGCGCGAGCCGGTGCCCTCCGTGTTGACGCCGGCTAATGCCCGCTGGATCGTGTCGATGTTTTCCTGCTTCCAGGGCAGCGTCTTGATCGGCGTCGGTTCGATCGGCCGCTTTGCGCCGTTCTGGCTGTTTTCGACATACTGGACCAGATGGGGCTTGAACATCACCCCGCGGTTCGCGAGCGTCGCAGTCGCATGGGCAAGTTGTAGCGGGGTATAGGCGTTGTAGCCTTGGCCGATGCCGATCGAGACAGTTTCACCGGCATACCACTTCTGTTGCGCCGGATTCTTGAAGCGTTTTCTTTTCCATGCGGGCGAGGGCAGGATGCCCGGGCGTTCACCGTCGATGTCGATGCCGGTCTTCTTGCCGAAATCCAGGGTTTCCATGAATTTGGCGATATTGTCGATACCCATCTGCGTCGCGAGCGAGTAGTAGTAGGTATCGCACGACACGACGATGGACTTGTACATGTCGACCGAGCCGTGTCCGCCAGGCTTGTCGTCGCGGAAACGGTGGCCGCCAAACAGGTAATAGCCTGGGTCGGCGATCGTAGCGGTCGCTGAACGGAAGCCGCCTTCGAGCGCCGCGAGCGCCATGAAGGGCTTGAACGTCGACCCTGGCGGGTATTCGCCGCGCAGCGCACGGTTGTTCAGCGGTTTGTCGGGAGAATTGTTCAACTCGTTCCAGTTTTGCGGATCGATGCCATCGACGAACAGGTTCGGGTCGAAACCGGGTTTCGATACCAGGGCAAGCACGCCGCCGGTGGACGGCTCGATCGCGATCAGCGCTCCCTTGCGGTCGCCGAAGGCCGATTCAGCGATCTTTTGCAGTTCGATATCGACCGACAGGATCAGATTCCTGCCCGGCGTCGGCGCGGTGCGCTTGAGCGTGCGAATGGCTCGTCCGCCCGAGTCGATCTCGACTTCTTCGAAGCCACTGATGCCGCGCAACTCCTTCTCGTATTTCTGCTCGATGCCGATCTTGCCAATATGGTCCTCGCCGCGGTAGTTCGGCAGCTGGCCCGACTCTTCCAGTTCCTCGCGGTCATTGGTGTTGATGCGGCCGATGTAGCCGATCAGATGCGAAGCCACTTCTCCAAGCGGATAGTGGCGGAACAGGCGGGCCTTGACCTTGACGCCGGGAAACTTGTAGCTATACGCGGCAAAGCGCGCGATTTCCTCGTCGGACAGGCGAGTGCGGATCGGCAGCGATTCGAAATCCTTGGTTTCGTCGAGCAGCTTCCTGAAGCGGCGGCGATCCTTCGGCTGGATGTCGATGATCGTCGAGAGTTCGTTGATCGTGTCTTCGAGACTGTTCACTGCGGACGGCGTGATTTCGAGCGTGTAGGCGGAGAAATTGTGCGCGAGCACGACACCGTTGCGATCCTTGATCACGCCGCGTGGCGGCAGAACCGGTACGAGCGAGATGCGGTTTTGCTCGGCTAGCGTCATGTATTCGCCGTGGCGGACAATCTGCAACCAGGCAAAACGCGCGGCCAGCAGACCGAAGAGACCGAGAATGAACAGTGCGGCAACGATCAGCCGCAGCTGAAATGCATAGTGGTCCTCGATCTGGTCTTTCAGTTCGTGGCCTCGGACTCGCGGTTCGTACGAGCGGTTGCCGCGACGCTGGTGGAACAGCTTCTTCATAGTTCGTCAGGGACTTCGCGGCGCTGGTGCAGCAGCATCAGGTTGGAAAGCGGCGTCCACAGCAGTGCGGTCGCAAATGGGCTGATAAAATAACCCCAACCGACGAATGGCGCACCAAGTGCAGCGCGAACGGTCTGCATCGCGAGTTGCGACAGAAGCAACAGCAGCAATGCACCGAACGCTTGCTGCCAGAATGGCGCGATGGCCATCTGACGTTGTCGCCACAGCGTCAGGAATGCAATCAGCGAGTAGGCAAGCGCATGCTGGCCGAGGATGGCGCCATCTCCGACATCCATCAGTAGTCCAAGCAGGAATCCCGCGCCGACGCCGATCCGGCGCGGCTGGTTCAGCGACCAGTAGATCAGCAGCAGCGCGACGAAGTCCGGCGCGAAGTCGGCAGTCGCGGCCTGCCACGGCAGCAGATTCAGCAGCATCGCGCCGAGCAGGGTCAGGAGGATTCGGCCAAGGCCGATCGGGCGCAGGATCTGGCGGGATACTGGCATCAGCGTCCTTTCACAGGCGTGTTGCCGGCTGGTGCGGAAGCGATTTCCGGATAGGGCGGCAGTTTGGCTGCAGGGTCGAGGATCAGCAGGAAGCGGTGCTGGTCGATCGCGGCGATCGGCGCACAAAGGACGCGGGCGAAAGCGGGCTGCCGGTCGACTTGAGTGACCTTGGCGACCGGCAGTCCCGCCGGGTAGAGACCGTCGATGCCGGAAGTGACCAGCGTGTCACCGGGCTGGATGTCGACGTTGCGCGACATGTTGCGAACCTCGAGCGGCTGCTGGCGGCCCATGCCGTAGACCACGGTACGGAGCTGGTTGCGCGCGACCATGACCGGAACCAAGTGGTCGCGGTCCGAGATCAGGCGGACTTCGCTCGTCAGAGGCTGTACGCGCACGATCTGGCCGACAAGGCCGGCCTGGTCGGTGACAATACTGCCCTCGATGGCGTTTTGCCGTGATCCCCGGTCGACGATCAGCCGTGCGGTGAACGGGTCGCGGCCGGTGTAGAGCACTTCCGCGAGTTGGGACGGCTTGGGCAGCGACCGGCGCGCTTGTGTCAACTCACGCAGGTGTGCATTTTCGGCTTCGAGCTGCTTCAGTTGCATTGTCTGCGTCGCAGCAGAAAGCCGGGCGTTGTTCAGCTGGCGGTTCTCGTTGAGTAGCTCGGCTTGGCGGGTGAAAAAGCTGCCGGCATGCTGCGCGAGCGTGAATGGCATCGTGGCCAGCCATTGCAGCGGGTAGAGTGCGACGGAAACCTGTTCGCGCACGCGGCCGAGCATGCGATAGTGGGCGTCGCCGACCATCAGCATCAGCGAGAGCAGGGCGAAAACCGTCAATCGCGTCAACGGCTTCGGCCCCTGCTTGAAAAAAGCCGGTTGGGAGGAATGCATAGGCATCAGGGAGTCGTGAGCCGGGATGAACTGCCCGGCTCACGCCCCCCATTCCCTTTCAGGGATCAGTCGTTGGCGAAAATCGTACCGACCTTGTCGAGCTTTTCCAGCGCCTTGCCGGAGCCGCGTACGACGCAGGTGAGCGGATCGTCGGCGACGATCACAGGCAGACCGGTTTCTTCCATCAGTAGACGGTCGAGGTCGCGCAGCAACGCACCGCCGCCGGTCAGCACCATGCCCTTTTCGGCAATGTCTGCGCCGAGTTCCGGCGGGGTTTGTTCGAGCGCCTGCTTCACGGCCTGGACGATCTGGTTCAGCGGTTCTGCCAGCGCTTCGAGGATCTCGTTCGACGAGATCGTGAATGAGCGCGGAATGCCTTCGGCCAGGTTGCGGCCCTTGACTTCCATTTCACGAACTTCGGCGCCCGGGAATGCGGAGCCGATGCGTTTCTTGATTTCCTCGGCAGTGGTTTCGCCGATCAGCATGCCGTAGTTGCGACGGATGTAGCTGATGATCGATTCGTCGAACTTGTCGCCGCCGACGCGTACCGAGCTGGCGTAGACGATGCCGCCGAGCGAGATCACTCCGACTTCGGTTGTGCCGCCGCCGATGTCGACGACCATCGAACCGGTTGCTTCTTCGACCGGCAGGCCGGCGCCAATTGCAGCGGCCATTGGCTCCTCAATCAGCGCGACCTTGTTTGCGCCGGCGCCAAGCGCCGATTCGCGGATCGCGCGACGCTCGACCTGGGTCGAACCGCATGGCACGCAGATCACGATGCGAGGAGGGCTCGAGAACAGTCGGCTCGGGTTCACCTTCTTGATGAATTGCTTGAGCATCTGTTCGGTGATCGTGAAGTCGGCGATCACGCCGTCCTTCATCGGGCGGACCGCGTTGATGCTGCCTGGCGTGCGGCCGAGCATTTTCTTGGCTTCGGTGCCGACCGACAGGATGGTTTTTTTGCCGCCAGGGCCGCCTTGTTGCTGGATGGCGACGACGGATGGTTCATCCAGCACGATGCCTTTGCCCTGCATGTAGATCAGGGTATTGGCCGTGCCGAGGTCGATGGCGATATCGTTGGCAAAATAGCCGGAGAGAAGTCCAAACATTCCAGTATCTCTTTCAAGCGTTGTCTGTGGCGCAGACCTTGGTCTGCTGCCGGGAATCCGGGCCCCGCGGTTGGGGGAGCAAGCCGGATATGATACCCTACGATCCTTGTTCCAAGAAGGCTTTAACAGGGAAACCTGCCATGTCACTGACCATTGACGACGTACGGCGTATCGCCAGGTTGGCGCGTATCGCTGTGACTGACGACGAGCTTGCGGCAACGCAGCAACAATTGAACCGCATCCTCGGTCTGATCGAGGAAATGCGCGCTGTAGATACCGCCGGCATCGAACCGATGGCGCACGCCCAGGATGTCGCGCTGCGACTGCGCGACGACGTCGCGACCGCCCCGAACCGCCGCGCCGAATTTCAGGCGGTTGCTCCGGCTGTCGAGGCCGGCCTGTATCTGGTTCCGAAAGTTATTGAATAAGAATAAGGAGAGGGGGCAGGGCGATGAAATTCCATCCTGCCCCGGCAACGGCATGCTGAACAAAACCCTGAAACAACTCGCCGCCGACTTGGCCGCGAAGCAGGTTTCCGCCGTCGAACTGGCGACAGAATATCTGGCGCGCATTGATGCGCTGAATCCGCAACTTAACGCGTTTATCACGCTTGGCCGGGAAAAGACGCTGGCGGAGGCCGCTGCGGCCGATGCGATCCGCGCTGCTGGCAATGCAGGTGCGCTGACCGGCGTGCCGCTCGCGCACAAGGACATTTTCTGCCAGCAGGGCTGGAAGACCTCGTGCGGATCGAAGATGCTCGACAACTTTATCTCGCCGTACGATTCGAACGTGGTCGAACAGTGCCGCAAGGCGGGCCTCGTCACGCTTGGCCGAGCGAACATGGACGAATTCGCGATGGGCTCGTCGAACGAGAACAGCTTTTACGGCCCGGTCAGGAATCCATGGGATCTGAATGCGGTTCCTGGCGGCAGTTCGGGCGGCTCGGCTGCGGCGGTGGCGGCCCGCCTTGCTCCGGCGGCGACCGCGACCGATACCGGCGGCTCGATCCGCCAGCCGGCAGCCTTCTGCGGCGTGACTGGCATCAAGCCGACCTATGGCGTCGTCAGCCGCTTTGGCATGGTCGCGTATGCGAGCTCGCTTGATCAGGGCGGCCCGATCGCGCAGACCGCCGAGGACTGCGCGCTGTTGCTGAACGTGATGGCCGGTTTTGACGAGCGCGATTCGACCAGCCTTGAACGTACCAAGGAAGATTACACCCGCGACCTGAATGCCCCGCTCGCGGGACTGAAGATCGGTTTGCCGAAGGAATATTTCGCCGAAGGTCTTGCCGGCGATGTGGCTGCCGCTATCGAGGCCGCGATCGCTGAATACAAGAAGCTTGGCGCCGAAATCGTCGAGATCAGTCTGCCGAATACGAAGTTGGCGATCCCGGCTTATTATGTGATCGCGCCGGCCGAGGCTTCGAGCAACCTGAGCCGTTTCGACGGCGTGCGCTACGGCCAGCCCGCCGCAGAATATTCCGGCCTGAATGAGATGTACGAAAAGTCCCGCGCCGAGGGTTTTGGCTGGGAAGTCAAACGCCGCATTCTGACCGGCGCCTATGTGTTGAGTCATGGCTATTACGACGCCTACTACCTGCAGGCGCAGAAGATTCGCCGCATCATTGCCGAAGACTTTCAGAAGGCTTTCGCTCAGTGTGACGTGATCATGGGCCCAGTCGCGCCGCATACCGCGTGGAACCTTGGCGAAAAGAGTGCCGATCCGGTGGCGATGTACCTTGAGGATATCTACACGCTGGGCGTGAACCTCGCCGGCCTGCCCGGAATGAGTGTTCCGGCCGGCTTTGGCTCCAATGGCCGACCGGTCGGCCTGCAGATCATCGGCAACTATTTCGGCGAAGCGAAAATGCTGAACGTCGCGCACCAGTTCCAGCAGGTTACCGACTGGCACCAGCGCGCGCCCGTGATCGCCGGATGACGTTCTCGACCTGGCTGACCTTTTTCGCTGCGGGCTGGATGATCAGTCTTTCGCCCGGCGCCGGGGCTATTTCGTGCATGAGTGCGGGAATGCGCTACGGCTATCGCAGAGGCGTATGGAACATCCTTGGGTTGCAGTCCGCGATCGTGCTCCTGATCGCGATCGTTGCGCTGGGGCTTGGCGCTGTGCTGGCGGCATCGCTGCTTGCGTTCAATGTGATCAAGTGGCTTGGCGTTGCCTACCTGGTCTGGCTTGGTATTCAGCAGTGGCGTAGTGAGACGAAACCGCTGCAGGTGAGTGATGAGACTGCGCACGCCCTGCGCCAGCTGTTCGTGCAGGGTTTTTTGGTCAATGCGAGCAACCCGAAAGGGATCATTTTCATGCTCGCTGTGCTGCCGCAGTTTATCGATCCGCAGGCGCCGCAGTTCATGCAATATGCGATCTGCACGGCGACGCTGATGGGGATCGATATCGTGGTCATGAGCGGCTACACGCTGCTTGCGTCGCGCGTGCTGTCCGCGCTGCACGAGCCGGCGCACATCTGCAGGCTGAACCGGCTGTTTGGCGGGATGTTCATCGGCGCCGGGCTGTTGTTGGCTGGATTCAAACGATAGTCAGGGATTTGGGAGTGGGGGCGAGAATGAAAACCTGGCCCCGCTCCGGAATGAATTTGTGATTGGCAAACCATGTGGAGTGCCGGCGGCTCGGGTTGGGTGACTCCCCCATTTGCCACTCCCCACTCCCAGCTTTAAAGAGATAACACCTATGCAATGGGAAGTCGTGATCGGGCTGGAAGTCCATGCCCAGCTCTCCACCCAGTCGAAGATTTTTTCCGCAGCGAGCACTGTGTTCGGCGCCGAGCCGAATACGCAGACGGCAGTGGTCGATATTGCGCTGCCGGGTGCTCTGCCGGTGATGAACCGGGCGGCGGTTGAGAAAGCCATCCGCTTCGGCCTCGCCGTCGGCGCCGACATCAACCGCAAGTCGGTTTTCGCGCGCAAGAACTATTTTTATCCGGATCTGCCGAAGGGCTACCAGATCAGCCAGTTCGAACTGCCGGTGGTCGAGCACGGCGACATTACGATCCATGTCGAGCTTTCGCGTGGCGAAGCCTATGACAAGGTCGTCAGGCTCACGCGCGCCCACCTTGAGGAGGACGCCGGCAAGTCGCTGCACGAAAACCTCGAGGGCGTGACCGGAATCGACCTGAACCGTGCTGGTACGCCGCTGCTCGAGATCGTTTCCGAACCCGACATGCGCTCGGCGGCTGAGGCGGTTGCGTATGCCAAGGCGCTGCACGGCATCGTGACCTGGATTGGCATCTGCGACGGCAATATGCAGGAAGGCTCGTTCCGTTGCGATGCGAACGTGTCGGTGCGTCCGGCCGGTCAGCAGGAATTCGGCACGCGGCGCGAGATCAAGAACCTGAACAGCTTCCGTTTCCTCGAACAGGCGATCAACTACGAGGTGAACTGGCAGATCGAGCAGATCGAGGACGGCCACAAGATCGTCCAGGCCACCGTGCTGTTTGATCCGGATACCGGCGAAACCCGCATGATGCGCACCAAGGAAGACGCGCATGATTACCGCTATTTCCCGGATCCCGATTTGCCGCCGCTGGTGATCGGCGAGGACTGGATCGCGCGCGTGCAGGCCGAAATGCCCGAGCTGCCGACGGATATGCGCGCGCGTTTCGAATCACAGTATGGCCTGTCTGCGTATGACGCGGGCACGCTGACCGCAACGAAGGATCTGGCGGCCTATTTCGAGTCCGCTGTCGCCGCCGGCGCCGACGCGAAGCTTGCCGCGAACTGGATCATGGGCGAAATCTCGGCGCAGCTGAATCGCGATGAAAAGGCTATTGCAGCTTGCCCGGTTGGTCCGGAACGCCTTGCGCTGATGATCAAGCGTATTTCCGACAACACGATCAACAACAAGTCGGCCAAGGATGTGTTGAAGTGGATGTGGGAATCAGCGAAGACCGCCGACGAACTGATCGACGAGCACGGACTGAAGCAGGAAACCGACACAGGCGCGATCGAGGCGCTGATCGATACGGTGCTGGCTGCGAATGCCGCGATGGTCGACGAATACAAGTCGGGCAAGGACAAGGCGTTCAATGCACTGGTCGGTCAGTGCATGAAGGCTGCGAAGGGCAAGGTGCCGCCTGCGGTCGTCAACGAAATCCTGAAGAAAAAGCTCGGCTGAACATTGCTTCAGGTAAAAGCCGCCCGCGGGCGGCTTTTAATTTATCATATAAATCAATATGTTATCTTGCGTAGTTGGTGATCTCTTCCTCAAGCTTGTCACGCAGTCCTGCGGTCACGTCGCTGGTCTTTTTGCGCTTGCCCTGGCGAGTGTCGTGGAAAACCTGCGCCGTCAGCCGCAAGCCATCTTTTTCGGGCGACAGCGAATAGATCATGCGCGCTTCGGCGGGCGGATTCGATTTTGGCATCGCCATCGACAGTTCGACGCGCTGGCTGTCGCGCGCGACGAGCTTCATGCCTTTCTGCGTGCGATAACGGACGATTTCATCGAGAATCTGTGCCGCGCGCCGGTTGCGGATCAGCACGGATGGCGCCGTTTCCTCGATCTTCGCTGGCGGTGTGCTAGCGACTGGTTGCGAGGTGGTCGGCTGTGGTGTTGTCGAGCAGCCGGCGAGCAGGATGACGCTCAACAGCAGCGCTAGCCAGCGCTCAGACCGGATTGGGCAGATCGATGTATTCATGTGCGATTCCGAATTTTTCCGCAAGATGCGCACCGAGCGCGGCGATGCCGTAGCGCTCGGTTGCGTGATGGCCGGCGGCCAAAAAGCCGATGCCGGTTTCGGCGGCCAGATGCGTGACGAATTCCGACGCTTCGCCGGTCAGAAAACAGTCGATGTCGAGCCCGGCGGCTTCATGGAAAAAGCCTTGCGCGCCGCCGCTGCACCAAGCGACTCGACGCACCCGTTTGTCCGGATCGCCGAGCGCAAGCGGTTCGCGTTGCAGCGTTCGACCAACCCGGTTGGCGAAGGCCGAGAGCGGAACCGGCTCGGAAAGTTCCCCGATCCAGCCCAGATCCTGATCGCCGAAACGCCCGGTCGGGCTCAGGCCGAGCTTTTGTCCGAGCTGCGCGTTGTTGCCGAGTTCGGCGTGCGCATCGAGCGGCAGGTGGTAGGCGAACAGGTTCAGGTCGGTTGCGAGCAGGCGCGCGATGCGGGTTTTCTTGGGGCCGGTCAGGCACGGATTTTCGTTTTTCCAGAAGTAGCCGTGATGCACGAGCAGCGCATCGGCGTCGCGCTCGATTGCAGCTTCGACCAACGCGAGCGAGGCGGTCACGCCGGTCACGATACGAGAGATGCGTTCGCGCCCTTCGACCTGCAGACCGTTTGGCGCATAATCCCGGAAGCGTTCGACGACAAGCAGTTGTCCGATATAATTTTCCAGTTCACGACGCGCAATCGACATATGGTTTCCAGATGAAAAAGCTTTGGCTGATTTTCGCACAAACCACGACCATTGGCCTGGCAGCCTGGTTTCTGGTTTCCGCCTTGCGGCCCGACTGGGTTTCGCGCCCCGCGCCGGCGATTGCCACGGTCAAAGAGGTCGTTGCTTCGGCGCCAGCCGCGCTGCCGTCGTACCGTGCCGCCGTCAAGCGGGCAATGCCGGCTGTGGTCAATATCTATACGGCGAAGGAAATCCGCCAGCGGCGCTCGCCGCTGTTCAACGATCCGATTTTTCGCCGCTTCTTTGGCGACGAGCCTGCGCAGAAGGCTTCGAGCCTCGGGTCCGGCGTGATCGTGTCGGACAAGGGCTATATCGTCACGAACAACCATGTGGTCGAGTCGGCCGATGAAATCGAGGTGGCGCTGGCCGACGGCCGTACCGCCGAGGCCAAGATCATCGGCACCGATCCGGATACCGACCTGGCGGTGATCCGGATCGACCTCGAGAAACTGCCGGTCATCGCGTTCGGCGATGCCGACAAGGCGCAGACCGGCGATGTGGTGCTTGCGATAGGCAACC
>RRZT011923694.1_pt1 | contig 29178 bp, 29 predicted proteins | sample 2165551 | NCBI WGS metagenome assembly RRZT01 (sample SAMN10456910, study PRJNA506462) | wastewater metagenome | biome: wastewater; feature: sludge; material: wastewater sludge; isolation source: wastewater sludge with Escherichia coli K12::gfp cells carrying plasmid... | place: USA: Moscow, Idaho...
CTGGGTACGGAAATCCACCCCCGGACGTGCGTAAGACCCACACTCGGCGAAGAAGCCACACACGAAAAAGCCCGGCCCCGCGAACGGGACCGGGCTCTTCCGACCAACAGGACTTAGAAGTCCATACCGCCCATGCCACCGGTCGGGTCGCCAGCAGGTGCGGCGGCCTTCTCCGGCTTGTCGGCGACGACGGCCTCGGTGGTCAGGAACAGCGCCGCGATGGACGCCGCGTTCTGCAGCGCCGAGCGGGTGACCTTGACCGGGTCGGCAACGCCGGCGGCCAGCAGGTCCTCGTAGACGTTGGTCGCGGCGTTCAGGCCGTGACCCGAGGGCAGGTTCGACACCTTCTCGGCGACGACGCCGGGCTCGAGGCCCGCGTTGAAGGCGATCTGCTTCAGCGGAGCCGACAGCGCGACACGCACGATGTTGGCACCGGTGGCCTCGTCACCCTCGAGCTTGAGCTCGTCGAGCGCCGGGGCCGACTGCAGCAGAGCCACGCCACCACCGGCGACGATGCCCTCTTCGACAGCCGCCTTGGCGTTGCGCACGGCATCCTCGATGCGGTGCTTGCGCTCCTTGAGCTCCACCTCGGTGGCAGCGCCGGCCTTGATCACCGCAACACCGCCGGCCAGCTTGGCCAGGCGCTCCTGCAGCTTCTCGCGGTCGTAGTCGGAGTCGCTGTTCTCGATCTCCTGGCGGATCTGCGCGACGCGACCGGCGATGGCCTCGGAGTCACCCGCGCCCTCGACGATGGTGGTCTCGTCCTTGGTCACGACGACCTTGCGGGCCTGACCCAGCAGCGAGACGTCGGCGGTCTCCAGGGACAGCCCGACCTCTTCGCTGATGACCTGGCCACCGGTGAGGATCGCCATGTCCTGCAGCATTGCCTTGCGGCGATCGCCGACGCCCGGCGCCTTGACGGCAACGGACTTGAAGGTGCCGCGGATCTTGTTGACCACCAGGGTCGACAGGGCTTCGCCCTCGACGTCCTCGGCAATGATCAGCAGCGGCTGGCCGGCCTGGATGACCTTGTCCAGTAGCGGCAGCAGATCCTTGACGGTCGAGATCTTCGAGCTGACCAGCAGGATGTAGGGATCCTCCAGGACAGCTTCCTGACGCTCGGCGTCGGTCACGAAGTAGCCCGAGATGTAGCCCTTGTCGAAGCGCATGCCCTCGGTGAGCTCGAGCTGCAGGCCGAAGGTGTTGGACTCCTCGACGGTGATGACACCCTCGTTGCCGACCTTGTCCATGGCCTCGGCGATCAGGTCACCGATGGTCTGGTCACCCGCGGAGATGCCGGCGGTGGCAGCGATCTGCTCCTTGGTCTCGACCTCTTTGGCGGAAGCCAGCAGGGTCGAGGTGATTTTCTCCACGGCCTTCTCGATGCCGCGCTTGAGGCCGAGCGGGTTGGCGCCGGCCGCGACGTTGCGCAGACCTTCGCGAACCAGAGCCTGAGCCAGCACGGTGGCGGTGGTGGTTCCGTCGCCAGCGACATCGTCGGTCTTCTTGGCAACTTCCTTGACCAGCTCGGCGCCGATCTTCTCGTAGGGATCCTCCAGCTCGATCTCCTTGGCGATGGACACACCATCGTTGGTGATCGTGGGGGCGCCCCACTTCTTCTCCAGGACGACGTTGCGACCCTTGGGGCCCAGCGTCACCTTGACCGCGTCGGCGAGGGCGTTCAGGCCCCGCTCGAGGCCGCGACGGGCCTCTTCGTCATACGCAATTGTCTTGGCCATTGCGAAGTGTTTCCTCCGGAATAGGTTTGTGCACGTCAAGAGCGACCGCTTGACGGGTCACTCCATCGAAAGCTGTGGTCGGGTCAGTGCCCGCGACGGACGACCGGCCTGTGCTGCCCGGTCTCACCGCTCCGACCTAGCACTCACGAGTCGAGAGTGCCAACAGCATTTTTAGCACTCTGGCAAGGCGAGTGCAAGGCTCGCCCCGGCCCTTACGCTGACAGCGATCCCGGGCCACGCCCGGTCGTGGTGCCTCCCCGATCGCCCGCGGTGTCGCAGGAAACTCGACCTCGGCGGGCGTGTCTCGAGCCTTGCACAGCCCTCGGCACCCGGCCCGGACTTCGTCGGAATCGCCAGTTTTCGAGCCTCGCTCATTCCGTGCGGAGCGGAATATCCAGATCGAACGCCAGCACCAGGGCGACCGCCAGCTGGCGCTCCTGGGCAGCGGAAAGCTGACCGATGGTCCTGCCGAGGTTCGCCGCCGGAATGGTCACGACGTTGTCCAGCGAGATCGCACCTGCCGCGTCGAGTCCGTTCTCGGGCCCGACGGGCACTTCGCTGCTCAGCCCCTTCACGGTCGACGTGATCGGCGCGACGGTGACCTTCGTCATCGCCGGGCGGGTGAGGGCGCGCGTCAGGACCACGACGGGCCGGGTCTTGTCGAGCTTGGCAAGGCAGATCGGGCGTGGACTCATTCCTCGACGCCGACGTTGCCGGCGGTCCAGCCGACCACGGCATCGAGGTCGTCCTCCGGGCCGACCGCACGCAGGGTCTCGGCGTCGGCCTCGGCCGCCAGTCGGCGCAATTCCCGTTCGAGGGCGGCCTCGACGAGGGATGCCCGGCTACGCGCACGACCCGAGGCGACCACCCGATCGAGCGCCACCACCAGCGAATCGGAGAGCCTGACGGCGATCTGCGTGCTCATCTGCCGAGGGTATCAGTGTCGAATCCCATGTCGGGATGCAGTCAGTGCGCGACCGCAGCCCCGGGCAGCGGCGGGAGCACGAACTCCCACCCGCCGTCGAGCATTGCCGGGATCGCGGCGCCCAGCCCCGCCGCGGTGCCCGAACGCGGGTGGTTCAGGTGCGCGATCACCACCGAACCGGGCAGCGCCCGGCCCATCGCGGATCGGACCGCAGTCGGCCCCGCCGTCGCCCCGTTGTCGGCGTTGACGGTGAACCCCAGCGGCGTCAGGCCGAGGCCGTGCACGATCTGCACCGCGACATCGTCGTAGTGGGCGGTGGCGGCCCGGAACCACACGGGCGCCCGCCCGGTCAGCCGGACCAGGCGCTGCTGATTGGTCCAGACCTCGGCCACCACGTCGGCCGCCGACCGCGTGCCCGTGATGCCGTAGGCGCCGCGCCCGGTCACCGACAACGGCACGTGGCGCGTCCCGTGGTTGCCGATCTCGAGGAGCGGCGAGGCTGCCAGCCGTTCGACCCGGCCGGGGTTCGCGTCGATCCACTTCGAACAGACGAAGAGGACCGCGGGCACCCGGTAGCGCCCCAGGGCGGCCAGCAGCGCGTCGTCGCAGGCGCCGTCACACGCGTCGAGGGTCAACGCGAGCTGGCGCCCGTCGGCCGGGAACGTCGACACGACCCCCGGCATCGACATGCCCCACCGGGAAGGCGCGAGTCCGGCGTAGCGCCGGGCAGCCTGGGCCGGGTCCACCAGTGGACCGGCGAACGCCCGGGGCGCGCCCAGTGCACCCGCCGCAGTGGCGCCGGCCAGGGCGGCGAGGAACATCCGGCGCGTGGCCACGGACGAAGATTAGCCGGGTTCGCTGGCCGCTTGCTGGGAGCCGTCCGAAACGCGGAACCGGTCCGCGCAAGACACGCCGCGACGAAGTGCGTTCCCGGAATCCGTTCACGTAGAGTCCTTTCCGGCCACGCCGCGTGAAGACGGCCCGAGGCCGGGAGGAGTCACAGGGTGCGGGCTGACGCAGCGCCCAGCACCCAGACTTTGCGGGGCTGGCAGCGGCGGGCGCTGGTGAAATACCTGGCCGCCCAGCCACGGGATTTCCTCGCGGTCGCCACTCCAGGATCCGGCAAGACCACCTTCGCCCTGCGCATCGCGGCCGAACTGCTGGCCGAGAACTCCGTCGAGCAGGTCACCGTCGTGGTACCCACCGAGCACCTCAAGGTCCAGTGGGCGCAGGCGGCCGCCCGGGCCGGCATCGCGCTGGACCCGAAGTTCTCCAACTCCAACGCGCAGACCTCCTCGGAGTATCACGGCGTCGTCGTCACCTACGCCCAGGTGGCCAGCCACCCGACGCGGCACCGGGTGCGCACCGAGAACCGCCGGACGCTGGTGATCTTCGACGAGATCCACCACGGCGGCGATGCCAAGAGTTGGGGCGAGGCGATCCGGGAGGCGTTCGACGATGCCACCCGGCGCCTGGCGCTGACGGGGACGCCGTTCCGGTCGGACGACAGCCCGATCCCGTTCGTCACCTACGAACCCGACGCCGCCGGCTTCCAGCGCTCGCAGGCCGACCACACCTACGGCTACGCCGAGGCGCTGGCCGACGGCGTCGTGCGGCCGGTGGTGTTCATGGCGTACTCCGGTGAGGCCCGCTGGCGCGACAGCGCCGGCGAGGAACACGAGGCCCGGCTGGGCGAACCGCTGAGCGCCGAGCAGACCGCCCGGGCGTGGCGCACCGTTCTGAACCCGGCCGGCGAGTGGATGCCGGCGGTGATCGCCGCGGCCGATACGCGGCTGCGGCAGTTGCGCGAGCACGTTCCCGACGCCGGCGGCATGATCATCGCCTCCGACCAGACGACGGCGCGGGCCTACGCCGAGTTGCTCAGGGAGATCACCGGCGAGGCGCCGACCGTGGTGCTGTCCGACGATCCCGGTTCCTCCCAACGGATTTCGGAATTCTCCGCGGCGTCCTCGAGGTGGCTGGTCGCGGTGCGCATGGTCTCCGAGGGTGTCGACGTGCCGCGGCTGGCGGTCGGTGTCTACGCCACCAGTGCGTCCACCCCGCTGTTCTTCGCGCAGGCGATCGGCCGGTTCGTGCGGTCCCGCCGGCCCGGCGAGACGGCCAGCATCTTCCTGCCGTCGGTGCCCAACCTGCTGCAGCTGGCCAGTGAGCTCGAGGAACAGCGCAACCACGTGCTGGGCAAGCCGCACCGGGTGTCCGAGGAGGATCCGCTCGACGAGGAACTGCGCGAGCAGCGTCGCGACGAGCCCGGCGAATTGGACAACGGCTTCGAATCCCTTGGCGCACAAGCGGAGTTGGACCAGGTAATCTTCGACGGCTCGTCGTTCGGCACCGCTGCCGCGGTCGGCAGCGACGAAGAGGCCGACTATCTCGGCATCCCCGGACTACTGGACGCCGGGCAGATGCGGGATCTGTTGTCGCGCCGGCAGGACGAGCAACTGCAGCGCAGGACGGCCTCCGGTGAGGTGCCGCGGCCATCGACCCATGGACAATTGCGCGAGCTGCGTCGGGAACTCAACGCTCTGGTGTCGGCGACGCACCACAAGTCCGGCAAGCCGCACGGCTGGATCCACAACGAGCTGAGGCGCCGCTGCGGCGGTCCGCCGGTGGCCGCGGCGACCCGGGACCAGTTGGCCGAACGCATCGAAGCGATACGCGTGCTACACCGCGAACTCTGAGTGATTTCGGTGCATTTCCCGTCGGTCAGCGACGGCTATTGCACCGAAATCGCGGCGGAGCGGTCGGCGTTGGTCGGCATGCGGTGATCATCCCCCGATCAGGCATCGGCCGGAATCAACACCGGGTAGAGATCGGGACTGTCCCGTACGCCCTTGAGGTCGACCTCGCGGGCACCACCGAGCTCGATCCCCGGGATGTCCTGGACGGCCCGGCGCACCGGTTCGGTGACCAGGATCTCCCCACCGCCGGCCTCGTCGGCCACCCGCGCGGCGATGGCGACATTGCGGCCGAACAGATCATCACCCCGGCGCACCGAGCTGCCCATGTGCATGCCGATGCGCACCCGGATCGGTGGCCGCCGGCCGTTGCCGCCATCGAGGCCCTGCTGAATTCCGATGCAGCACAACACCGCTCGTCCCGCATCGGCGAACGCGATCATGAAACCGTCGCCCTGGTTCTTGACCACGTGCCCGCCGTGCGCGGCGACCAGATCGTCGACCAGCCTGGTGTGGCGCTCGAGAACCTTGACCCACTCGCGATCGCCCAGCTCCTCGTTGAGCTGAGTGGATCCCTCGATGTCGGAGAAGGCGATCACCACGTCGCCGTCGGCGGTCAGCCGGGCCAGATCCGGCCGCTCCACCCGCGCCCAGCCGGCGAGGTCCTCGATCGAGTTGCGCACCGTGGCCCCAAAGCCCTTGTTCAGCAGCGAGTCGGCCGTCTGCCACACCGTCCGGATCGCCAGCGGAGCGACACCGAGCCGCCGGCGGCGACGACCCTGCTGCTCCCGCAGCGATTCGAGCTCACCGCGCACGTCGCGCAGGTGCTGGCGAGCGACGATCAGCAACACGCCCAGCGCGACGACGGCCGCCAACAGCGCGATCCCGACGGCAGCGGTCAGGACCAACTCCGTCGTCATGTTCAGGACACTACAGCCCGAGCAACTCCGGGAGGTCGGCGACCGAGTCGATGACGTGGTTGGGCTGCATCGCGAATTCGTCTGCGGCCCAACGATCCAACGTGTCCTGCCGGAACTTTCCGGTGCGCACCAATACCCCGGCCATGCCGACGACCTGGCTGGCGATGACGTCGTTGTTCAGATCGTCGCCGACCATGTACATCTCGTCCGGTTCGACCCCGAGACGCGCTGCCGACGCCAGGAAACCCGCCGGGGCCGGCTTGCCGACGGCGGTGGCGTGTCGCCCGGACACCTCCTCCATGCCCAGCAGGTACATCCCGGTGTCGATGCGCAGACCGTCGGTGGTGGTCCACGCGGTGCTGCGGTGCATGGCCACCACTGGCACCCCCTGGGCCATCCAGTCGTACACCCAGCTCAGGGTCACGTGGTCGTACTCCGGACCGGCGCCGCCGAGGATGACGACGTCGGGGACGTCGGGTGCGGGGCCGCCGTGGGTGTCGATGGAGGAGACGATATCGAGCCCGGGCATGTCGGCGGCGATGTCGCCGCTGTTGACCAGGAAGCAGCGCGCGTCCGGGTACCGGTCCCGGACGAAGTCGGCGGTCAGGACGGCCGCGGTGATCACCTCATCCGGCGCCACCGCCATGCCCGCGTCGGTCAGCAGTTGCGCAATCTGCACCCGGGGCCGGGTGGTGGTGTTGGTTAGGTAGGACCGCGCGATCTGGTGCCCGGCCAGGGTCGCCAGGGTCCGGCTGGCGCCCTCGATCGGCATCCACGAGGTCACCAGGACCCCGTCGATGTCGAAGAGGACACCACCGACCGCCATGGTGCGACAGTAAACGCAGTTGCGGCGCGTGCAACTCGAGGCGGCCCGGGCCGTTCCGGCGCGGGACCGGGCCACAGTATGTTCGGAACCATGAGCAAATGGACCGAGGCCGACATCCCGGACCAGACCGGCCGCATCGCGATCGTCACCGGCGCCAACACCGGGCTGGGTTTCGAAACCGCTCGCGCCCTGGCCGAACACGGCGCGCACGTCGTGGTGGCCGTCCGGGACACCACCAAGGGCACGGCCGCGGCCGGCCGCATCGCCAAGGCCGCGCCGAAGGCCAGCGTGGAGGTGCACAAGCTGGACCTCGGCTCGCTGGACTCAGTGCGCACGGCGGCCGGCGAGCTGGCCGCGAAGTACCCGCGGATCGATCTGCTGATCAACAACGCCGGCGTGATGTACCCGCCCAAGAGCACCACGGCCGACGGGTTCGAGCTGCAGTTCGGCACCAACCACCTGGGTCACTTCGCGTTCACCGGACTGCTGCTGAACAACCTGCTGCCGGTCGAGGGCTCGCGCGTTGTGACCGTCGCCAGCATCGCGCACACCGCGGCCAAGCTCGACGTCGACGACCTGCAGTGGGAACGCCGCCGCTACGACCGCCCCGGCTCCTACGGCGCGTCCAAGCTGTCCAATCTGCTGTTCAGCTACGAGTTGCAGCGCCGCCTGGCCGCCAAGAACGAACCGACCATCGCCGTGGCCGCCCATCCCGGCGTCTCGAACACCGAACTGATCCGGCACATCCCCGGTTCCGCCCTGCCGGGCGTCAGCTTTCTGGGCGACCTGGTGGTGAACAGCGCGCAGAAGGGCGCCCTGGCGACGCTGCGCGCGGCGACCGATCCCGCGGTCACAGGCGGGCAGTACTACGGCCCCGACGGCTTCCGCGAACTGCGGGGTTATCCGAAGCTGGTGCAGTCCAACGCGAAGTCCCATGACCGGGAGTTGCAGGCCCGGCTGTGGACGGTGTCCGAGGAACTCGCCGGCGTCACCTTCCCGGTGTAGCGGTGCGCACCGTCGAGGAACATCAGCGCGTCGTCGCGGGCCTGATCACCGCGCGTCCCGCCGTCACCGTGCCGTTGACGGCCGCCGAGGGCCTGGTGCTGGCCGCCGACGTGATCGCCCCGCTCTCGTTGCCGGGTTTCGACAACTCCGCGATGGACGGCTACGCCGTGCTGGCCACCGACGTTGCGGGTGCGGGTCCCGAATCACCGGTGAAACTTCCTGTCGCCGAAGACATTCCGGCCGGGCGTACCGATGCGTTGACCCTCGCGCCGGGTACCGCGCACCGGATCATGACCGGGGCGATGCTGCCGGCGGGCGCCACCGCCGTCATCCCGGTGGAACGCACCGATGCCGGCACCGACATCGTGACCATCTCGACGGACGCCCGGCCCGGCCAGCACATCCGGCGCGCCGGCGAGGACGTCACGGCCGGCACGACGGTGTTGCGCGCCGGCCAGGTCGTCACCCCGGCCGCGCTGGGTCTGGTGGCCGCCCTGGGCGTCGCCGAGTTGACGGTCCACCTGCGCCTGCGGGTGCTGGTGATGTCGACGGGCACCGAACTCGTCGCACCCGGCACTCCGTTACAGCCCGGCCAGATCTACGAATCCAATGCCGTGATGCTGGCCGCGGCGGTCCGCGACGCCGGCGGCGAGGTGGTGGCCGCCCCGATGTGCGGTGACGACGTCGCCGAGTTCCGCGCCGCGCTGGACCGCCATCGGGGGCAGGCAGATCTGATCATCACCACCGGCGGCGTGAGTGCCGGCGCCTACGAGGTGGTCAAGGACGCCTTGGGCGGGGAGGTCGAATTCGTCAAGGTGGCGATGCAGCCCGGAATGCCGCAGGGCGCCGGCCGGATCGACGCCGGCACCCCGATCATCACGCTGCCCGGCAACCCCGTCAGCGCGTTGGTGTCGTTCGAGGTGTTCCTGCGCGCGCCGCTGCGCGCCGCCATGGGCCTGCCGGTCCCGGACCGGCCGAGACGCCCGGCAACGCTCACCGAACCGCTGAACTCACCGGCCGGCAAACGTCAGTTCCGCCGCGGGGTGCTCGAGGACGACCACGTGATCAGCTACGGGCCACCGGCCTCCCATCACCTGCGCTGGCTGGCATCGGCCAACTGTCTGCTGGAGATCCCGGAGGACGTCACACAGATCGAGGCCGGAACGGCCGTACAGGTGTGGGACCTGTCTACATAGAATGGCGCAGTGGCCCGACGCCCCCGCACGTCCGACGCTCCACCCCTCGACGCCAGACACGTCGCGCAGCTGATCCGCTCCCAGATACCGCCGATGCACCCGGCGGGCCTACCGTTCGTCGGCGGCAGCCTGGTGCTGGCCGCCCTGGGCCGCCGGCGCCGCTGGGCGTGGACGGCCGGTCTGACGGCGGCAGCGGTCAACGCCGGGTTCTTCCGGCACCCGCCGCGCGTCCCACCGACGCGGCCCGGCGTCGTCGTCGCCCCGGCCGACGGTCAGATCTGCCTCATCGAGGGCGCCGTGCCGCCGCCCGAGCTGGACCTGGGTGACACCCCGCGGCCCCGGGTCAGCATCTTCCTCTCGGTGCTGGACGCGCACGTGCAGCGCGCACCGGTCGGCGGCGAGGTGGTTGGCGCGGTGCACCAGCGCGGCCGGTTCCTCAGCGCCGACCTGCCGGAGGCCAGTTCCGCCAACGAACGCAACAGCGTGGTCATCCGCACCCCGGAGGGCCACGACGTGGTCGCCGTCCAGATCGCCGGCCTGATCGCCCGGCGGATCGTCTGCGACGTGCGGGCCGGTGACAAGCTCGGCATCGGCGACACCTACGGCCTGATCCGCTTCGGCTCACGCCTGGACACCTACCTGCCCGAGGGGTCGCAGCTGCTGGTGACGCTGGGACAGCGGGCGATCGCCGGCGAAACCGTCCTGGCCGAGCTGCCATGAGACGGGACGCTCCCGACGGACCGTTGCGGTTCGTTCCCAGCGCGATGACGGTGCTGGCGATCTGCCTGGGTCTGACATCGATCAAGTACGCGCTGGAGCATCGCCCGACCGAGGCGATGGCGCTGATCGCCGCGGCCGCCATTCTCGATGCGCTCGACGGCCGGGCCGCCCGGATGCTCAACGCAACGTCGAAGATGGGCGAGGAGATCGACTCGCTGGCCGACGCGATCAACTTCGGGGTGGCACCGGCGTTCATCGTCTGGGCGCTGCTGCTGGAGGGCACCCGGGTGGGCTGGATCGTGGTGCTGCTCTACGCCGTGTGCATCGTGCTGCGGCTGGCGCGCTACAACGCCCTGCTCGACGAGGACCTGCCCGCCTACACCAAGCAGTACTTCGTCGGCATGCCCGCGCCGGCCGGCGCCATCGGTGCGATCGGCCCGCTGGCCGCGCGGATGCAGTGGGGCGACGGCTGGTGGACCTCATGGTGGTTCGTGTCGCTGTACCTGATCCTGTTGTCGCTGCTGGTGGTCAGCCGCATCCCGATGCGCAAGATCCACACGTTCGCGGTTCCGCCGCGGCTGGTCGCTCCCCTGCTGGCGGCGGTGGCCATCGTCGCCGCCGGTGCGTTCGTGTTCCCGTACCTGACCATCCTGGTGATCATCGTCGCCTACGTCTGCCACATCCCGTTCGCGGTGCGCAGCAAGGCGTGGCTGGCCTCGCATCCGGAGGTCTGGGAGGACCAGCCCAAGCAGCAGCGGCAGGCCCGGCGCGCGATCCGGCGTGCGCAGCCGTCCCGGCGCGGGGCCGCCGCTCGACGCTCGGCCCGGCTGCGGCTGCGCCGCCCGGGGGGCGACGGGTGAGCCAGCTGACCCTGACGGCACGGCTGAACACCTCCGCACTGGACTCACGTCGCGGTGTGGTCCGGTTGCATCCGGAAGCCATTGCCGCCCTTGGCATCCGCGAATGGGATGCGGTATCGCTGACGGGATCGCGGAGCACCGCCGCGGTAGTCGGGGTGGCCGGCCCGGACACGCCGGCGGGCACCGCCCTGCTCGACGACGTGACGCTGTCGAACGCCGGGCTTCGGGAGGACACCACGGTGATCGTGGCGCCCGTGACGGTGTACGGGGCCCGTTCGGTGAGCGTGACCGGATCGAACCTGGCGTCGCGCTCGGTGCCCCCGGTCACGCTGCGCCAGGCGCTGCTCGGCAAGGTTCTGACGGTCGGCGACACCGTGTCGCTGCTGCCGCGCGACCTCGGCCCGGGCACCTCGACGTCGCAGGCCAGCTCCGCCCTGGCCACCGCGGTCGGCATCACGTGGACCTCGGAACTACTCACCGTCACCGCCGTCGACCCGGCCGGACCGGTTAGCGTGCAACCCAATTCGGCGGTCGGCTGGGCGAACGGCAAGGACCTGCCGGTGCCCGCGCCGGAACCGACGGTTTCCCCGGCGCAGCCCCGCGACACTCCGGTCGCCACCGTGGCCGAATCCGGTCAACCGGCGATCACCTACGACGACCTCAAGGGCAGCCACGTGCAGGCCGGCAAGCTCACGGAGTGGCTCAAGCTGTCACTCGACGAGCCGCAACTGTTGAAAACCCTTGGTGCGACAGCCAATCTGGGCGTCCTCGTCACCGGCCCGCTCGGGGTCGGCAAGGCGACGATGGTCCGGGTGGTGTGCACGCACCGCCGGCTGGTCGAACTCGACGGGCCCGAGATCGGCGCGCTGGCCGCCGACGACCGGCTGCGCATCGTCAAGAGCGCGGTGGCCCTGGTGTGCAACGGCGACGACAAGGGAAGCGTCTTGTTGATCGCCGACGTCGATGCGCTCCTGCCGGCCACCCCCGAACCGGTGGCCTCGCTGATCCTGGCCGAGCTGCGCACCGCCGTCGCCACCGCCGGGGTGGCGTTCATCGCGACGTCGGCGGTGCCCGATGCGGTGGACGCGCGGCTGCGCGCACCCGATCTGTGCGACCGCGAACTCGGGCTCACCCTGCCCGACGGCACCACCCGCAAGCAGTTGCTGGAGGTACTGCTGCGCGGGGTACCGTCGGAGGGTCTGGATCTGGATGAAATCGCCGGCCGCACACCGGGATTCGTGGTGGCCGATCTGCAGGCCCTGGTGCGGGAGGCGGCACTGCGGGCGGCGTCACGGGCCAGTAGCGCGGGCGGTGACCCGAAACTCACCCAGGAGGATCTCGTCGGCGCGCTGTCGGTGATCCGGCCGTTGTCCCGGTCGGCCACCGAGGAGGTCTCGGTGGGGTCGGTGACGCTGGACGACGTCGGCGACATGGTCGCCACCAAGCAGGCCCTGACGGAAGCCGTGCTGTGGCCGCTACAACATCCGGACACCTTCGAGCGCCTGGGCGTCGACCCGCCGCGCGGGGTGCTACTGTACGGCCCGCCGGGCTGCGGCAAGACCTTCGTGGTGCGGGCGCTGGCGTCCTCGGGCCGGCTCTCGGTGCACGCGGTCAAGGGCGCCGAGTTGATGGACAAGTGGGTCGGGTCCTCGGAAAAGGCTGTGCGCGAACTGTTTCGGCGGGCCCGGGATTCGGCGCCGTCGCTGGTCTTCCTGGACGAGATCGATGCGTTGGCGCCCCGGCGCGGCCAGAGTTTCGACTCCGGTGTCACCGACCGCGTGGTGGCCGCCCTGCTGACCGAACTCGACGGCATCGAGCCGTTGCGCGACGTGGTGGTGCTCGGCGCCACCAACCGGCCCGACCTGATCGACCCGGCCCTGCTGCGGCCCGGCCGGCTGGAGAAGCTGGTGTTCGTCGAGCCGCCCGATGCCGATGCGCGCCGCGACATCCTGCGCTCGGCGGCCAAGTCCGTGCCACTGGCTCCCGACGTCGACCTGGACGGTCTGGCGGGCGAATTGGACGGTTACAGCGCCGCCGATTGTGTTGCGCTGCTGCGCGAGGCCGCGCTGACCGCGATGCGCCGTTCCATCGACGCCGCCGACGTGACCGCCGCCGATGTCGCGGCCGCCCGTGAGACGGTGCGCCCGTCGCTGGATCCGGTTCAGGTGGAGGCCTTGCGGTCCTTCGCCGATAGCCACGGCGGCTGAACCCTTTTCGACCCGCAGGCGGCGACGTTGTGCGAGTGCACTTCGCCGGGGGCGCTGGGTCAATGGGCGATCGGGATCATGGCGCCTCGGGTCACGGCGCCTCGGCCAGGGCGGCCAGCCGGTCCAGGGAACGGGCCAACGACTCCGACGTCGTCGCGCGGGCCCTCTTCAACCGGTTAGGGTCGTTGAGGTTCGACCAGTCGTAGGTGTGGGCCACCAGGGTGTGCCCGGGAGGCTCACCGCCGGGTTCCGACGGCAGCCACGCGATCCGGCGGCCCTCCTCGAATTCGACGATCCGGTTGACCCGGTCGGCCCCGTTGGTGAGCGTCATGGTGAACGCGTCACCGACGCGGTGCACCCGCTGCCCCGGCGCGGCCTGCGCCAGGTTGTCGTTGCCGTCCCAGCGGGTCTGCTCGGCGGGATCGGCGATCAATTCGAAGATCGCGGCCGCCGATGCGGCGACCTCGCGGCTCGCGCTGACGATCCGGGGTTCGATCATGCATCCAGCCAACCGCAGCCGAACGCGTCGCGGAACACCAACCCGTAGACTGCCAACCGATGCTCGCCATCCTGATCGCTCACGCGATCGCCACCGCGGTGGCCCCATTGCTGGTGCATCTGTGGGGGCGACGGGCGTTCTACCCCTTGGCACTGGTCCCCCTGGGATCGCTGCACTGGGTGGCCACCAACTGGCCGGCCGATCAATCCGATGCCCGTGTCTACCGCCTGGACTGGGTGCCGCAGCTGTCGATGAACATCGACCTGCGGTTCGACACCCTGGCCGCCATCATGAGCATCCTGGTCCTGGGCATCGGCGCGCTGGTCCTGTTCTACTGCGCCGATTACTTCCACCATCATGACGGCCACACCGAGAAACGGCTGCCCAGCTTCGCCGCCGAACTCGTCGCCTTCTCCGGCGCCATGTTCGGCCTCGTCACCAGTGACAACATGCTGCTGCTCTACGTCTTCTGGGAACTGACGTCGGTGCTGTCCTTCCTGCTCGTCGGCCACTACGCCGAACGCGCCACCAGCCGCCGCGCCGCCACCCAAGCCCTGATGGTCACCACGCTCGGCGGGCTGGCGATGCTGATCGGCATCGTGGTGCTGGGCCATTACAGCGGCACCTACCTGCTGTCCGAACTGGTGGCGAAGGCCGCCGACCACAGCCTGGCGGGCACCGCGATCAATGTCGCACTGGTCCTCGTCCTGATCGGTGCGCTGTCCAAGTCGGCGATCGTGCCGATGCACTTCTGGCTGCCCGGCGCCATGGCGGCACCCACCCCCGTCAGCGCGTACCTGCACGCCGCTGCGATGGTCAAGGCCGGCGTATACCTGGTGGCCCGCCTGACGCCAGGGTTCGCCGACGCGCCGCCGTGGCGACCGATCGTCGTCGGGCTCGGGCTGCTGACCATGCTGCTGGCCGGCTGGCGCGCGGTCCGCGAGTACGACCTGAAACTGATCCTGGCGTTCGGGACCGTCAGCCAGCTCGGCCTGATCACCGTGCTGGTCGGCTCGGGCGGCGGCGACCTCATGCTCGCGGGACTGACCATGCTGTGCGCGCACGCGATGTTCAAGGCCGCGCTGTTCATGGTCGTGGGCATCATCGACCACGCGACCGGTACCCGGGACATCCGCCGGCTGGCATGGCTCGGCCACCGGATGCCGGCGCTGTTCGTGATCGCCGCCGGGGCAACCGCGAGCATGGCCGCCCTGCCGCCGTTCCTGGGCTTCGTCGCCAAGGAGGCCGATTTCGAGACACTGCTGCACAGCCCCTCGCTGGGGCCGTGGGCGCCGTGGGTGCTGGCCGGGGTGGTGGCGGCGTCGGTGTTCACCACGATCTACAGCCTGCGGTTCTTGTGGGGCGCCTTCGCGCGCAAGGGTTTACGCAGCCCGAGTGCCCGCGTCGCGCAGCTGCACCGCGCGCCGATCAGCTTTCAGTTCGCCCCCGCCGTGCTGGCCGCGGCGGGCCTGTTCTTCGGCATCGTGCCGGGTCTGCTGGAACGGCTGCTGGATCCGTACGCGGAGTCCCTGCCGGGTGGCGCGCACTACCACCTGGCGTTGTGGCACGGGTTCAACCTGCCGCTGGTGCTGTCGGCGGCCGTCCTGCTCATCGGCGCCGCGTCGTTCGTGGCCCGGGCCCGGCTACCGCGCGCGGGCGGCCGGTGGCTGCCGCTGGGCAACGCCGACCGGATCTACGACGCCACCCTGCGCGGCCTGGAGTTCGTCTCGATCAAGGTGACCGGTGTGACGCAACGCGGTTCGCTGCCCGCCACCCAGTCGGTGATACTGCTGACGCTGGTCGCGCTGCCCGTGACGATGCTGGCCCTGGGCGCCCGCGACCGGCCCGAACTGCGGCTGTGGGAGGGTCCGCTGCAGCCGGTGATCGCGCTGCTGATGGTCGGCGGGGCGCTCGGTGCCGCCGTGATGCGCAACCGTCTGGCCGCGGTGCTGCTGGTGGGCGTCACCGGGTACGGCTGCGGCGCGATCTTCGCGCTGCACGGTGCGCCGGACCTGGCGCTGACCCAATTCCTGGTCGAGACACTGACTTTAGTGTTCTTCGTGCTGGTGCTGCGGGTGCTCCCCGCCGAGGCCGACGCCGCGAACATGCGGCGGGCCCGACTGCCCCGCGCCGTGCTGGCGGTCGTGGTGGGCGCGAGCATCACCGGCCTGGCCGCGTTCGCGATGGCCGCCCGCTACACCATCCCGATCTCGAGCCTGCTGCCCGACGCCGCCTATCTGCGCGGTCACGGGGCCAACACCGTCAACGTCATCCTGGTCGACATCCGCGCGTGGGACACCCTCGGCGAGATCTCGGTGTTGGTGGCGGCTGCGACGGGGGTGGCGTCGCTGGTGTTCCGGCACCGGCGCTTCGGCGCCGCACCCCGCGTCCCGGACGCCGGCGGGCAACCGGAGACCACGTCGAACATGCCGTACAGCCCGGCGGTCGGTGACATCACCTGGCTGCGCGGCAGTGAATACCGCGACCCGCGCTACCGGTCCCTGGTGCTCGAGGTGGCCACCCGCGTCATCTTCCCGTTGATCATGGTGCTGTCCTTCTACTTCTTCTTCGCCGGACACAACACACCCGGCGGTGGTTTCGCCGGCGGGTTGACCGCTGGGCTGGCCCTGGTGTTGCGCTACCTCGCCGGCGGCCGTTACGAACTCGGCGAGACGCTGCCGCTGGACGCCGGCAAGATCCTGGGCGCCGGCCTGGGACTGTCCGCGGCGACCGCCACCGCGTCGCTACTGCTCGGGGCGCCCGCGCTGTCCTCGGCGCTGATCGAACTCGACGTGCCCGTTCTCGGGCACGTGAAGTTCGTGACGGCGCTGTTCTTCGACCTGGGCGTGTACCTGATCGTGGTGGGCCTGGTGCTCGACGTGCTGCGCAGCCTGGGCGCCCGCCTCGACGAAGAGATGATGGCGGGGCCGCGCTGATGACCGCCGCCCTCACCGTTCCGCTCATGCCCCTGATCCTGATCGGGGCGCTGGTCAGCTGCGGGGTGTACCTGCTGCTGGACCGGAACCTGACCCGAATGTTGTTGGGCCTGTTGCTGATCGGCAACGGCATCAACCTGCTGATCCTCACCGTAGGCGGACCGTCGGGCAATCCCCCGATCCGCGGACGCACCGGTACCGCCCACGCCACCACCGCCGACCCCCTGGCCCAGGCGATGATCCTGACGGCGATCGTCATCACCATGGGCGTCGCCGCCTTCGTGCTGGCGCTCACTTACCGCTCGTACCGGCTGAACACCGACGAGGAGGTCGACGACGACATCGAGGACACCCGGGTCGCCGAGGAAGCCCCCCAGGGTGACCCGGAGGAAACCGGTGACGCGGCAACGCATCCCGACACCGACGAGCCCGACGAGCTCGACGCCCTGCCCGGCCGCGAGGGGTCACGATGATGTCGGCGACCGAACTCGGCCACGTGCTGACACCGCTGCCGGTGCTGGTGCCGCTGATCGCCGCGGCCCTGACGTTGATCGCCGGCCGCCGGCCGCGCCTGCAGCGCTTCCTGACCCTGACCGCACTGACCGCGGTGACCGTAGTGTGCGCGGTGCTGCTGTACCTGACCGACCGGCACGGCACCATCGCGCTGCAGGTCGGCGGCTGGGGGCCCCATCGACCCGGCTTCGGGCCGCTCGGCATAACCCTTGTGGTGGACCGGCTTTCGGCGCTGATGCTGGTGGTCTCCGCGGTGGTGCTGCTGGCGGTGGTGTGCTACGCCATCGGGCAGGGCATCCGCGACGGCGACGAACGTCAGCCGGTGTCGATCTTCCTGCCGACCTATCTGGTGCTGTCGGCCGGCGTCTGCAACGCGTTCCTGGCCGGTGATCTGTTCAATCTGTTCGTCGGCTTCGAGATCCTGTTGACGGCCAGTTTCGTGCTGTTGACGCTGGGTGCCAGCCAGGACCGGGTCCGGGCCGGAATCGCCTACGTCATGGTGTCGATGGTCTCGTCGCTGATCTTCCTGCTCGGCATCGCACTCGTGTACGCCACCACGGGTTCGTTGAACATGGCCCAGATCGCCGTCCGGATCGACACGGTCAGCCCCGGCACCCGGACCGCGGTGTTCGCCGTCCTGCTGGTGGCGTTCGGCATCAAGGCCGCGGTGTTCCCGCTGTCGACCTGGCTGCCCGACTCGTATCCCACCGCGCCGGCGCCCGTCACCGCCGTGTTCGCCGGGCTGCTGACCAAGGTCGGCGTCTACGCGATCATCCGGGCCCATTCGCTGTTGTTCCCCGGCGGCGCGCTGGACAACGTGCTGATGGTCGCCGGGGTGCTGACGATGGTCATCGGCATCCTCGGCGCGATGGCCCAGAGCGACATCAAGCGGCTGCTCTCGTTCACCCTCGTCAGCCATATCGGCTACATGGTGTTCGGGGTGGCGCTGTCCAGCCGGCTGGGTATGTCGGGCGCGATCTACTATGTCGCGCACCACATCATCGTGCAGACCACCCTGTTCCTGGTGGTCGGTCTGATCGAGCGGCAGGCCGGCGCGTCGACGCTGCGCCGCCTCGGCGGCCTCGCGGCGGCCAGCCCCATCCTGGCGTTCGTCTTCGTGGTCCCGGCACTCAATCTTGGTGGCATTCCGCCGTTCTCGGGCTTCATCGGAAAGGTCGCCCTGCTCCAGGCCGGCGCGCAGAACGGCTCGGTGCTGGCCTGGATCCTGGTCGCGGGATCCGTGTTGACCAGCCTGCTGACCTTGTTCGTGGTGACCCGGGTGTGGACCAAGGCGTTCTGGCGGGCCCGCGTCGACGCACCAGAGGGCGAGCTGTCGGCGGCCGCTCCGATCGCACTGCTCGAGGATGCCGGCGACATCGCCTTCGCCGACCGCGACGACGTCGGCCGGATGCCGGCAGGCATGCTGATCCCCACGTTCGGGCTGATCGCCGTCGGTCTGGCGCTGACGGTGGCCGCCGGGCCCATCTTCGCCTACAGCGAGCGGGCCGCCGCCGAGGTGCTCGACCGCGGCCAATACATCACCGCGGTGCTCGGAGGTGGTGCACCGTGACCCGACCGACAAGGCGTCGCAACCTCCGCGCGTCCGCTCTGCGCATCTGGGTGCCGATCTGGCTCACCTTCGTGTGGATCCTATTGTGGGGCAACATCTCTGCGGCCAACATCCTGAGCGGGCTGGTGGTCGCGTTGGTGATCACCTACCTGTTGCCGTTGCCGCCGGTGCCGGTCGAGGGCCGCGTGCACCCGATTGCCCTGGCGCGCTTGGCGATCCTGGTGAGCTGGTATCTGCTGTGGTCCAGTTTCCAGGTGGCGTGGCTGGCCATCCGTCCCGGTCCGCCGCCGCTGACCGCGGTGCTGAGGACCCACCTGAACATCAAGTCGGATCTGGTGCTGGCACTGGCGGTCAACATCATCAACCTGATCCCCGGGTCGATCGTGCTGGAGATCGACCAGGTGCGCCGGATGATCTACGTGCACCAGCTCGATGTCGGGTCCGACCGCTCGGTCAAGCAGTTCTACCACCAGGCACACCAGGTCGAGCGGCTGCTGGTGGCCGCGTTCGAGCGGGACGTCGAGTGGCAGCCGGCCGCCCGAACCGGAGAGGTGGACGCGTGACGAAGCCTGCACCCCCGCCGAGCGTCCGTGTATGTACACGACACGCCGAGTCGGTCCGTACAAACACGGCCGCTCGCTGGAGAATTCGCGCATGAGTGGCGTCTGGATCGCAGCGAGCATCATGCTGGTCCTGGCCGCCGGCACCACGATGTTCCGGCTTTTGGCCGGCCCCAGCACGCTGGACCGGCTGGTCGCTCTCGACACCCTGATCGCGGTCACCATGTGCGGGGTGGGCACGTGGGCGGCCTTCAGCCTGGACGCCACCGTCACCTACAGCCTGGTGGCGCTCGCTCTGATCAGCTTCGTCGGGTCGGTGAGCATCGCCCGATTCCGGGTCCGTGACATCGAACCGACCGGAGACGCGTGATGGGGTGGGCCGACATCGTCTGCGCTGTACTGATTCTCGCCGGTTCCGCGCTGGCGCTCACCGCGGCCATCGGCGTGGTCCGCTTCCCCGACACCTTGTCGCGCATGCATTCGGCGACCAAACCCCAGGTGCTCGGTCTGCTTCTGGTGCTCGCCGGTGCGGCCATCCGGCTACGGGGACACCCCGACGTCGGAATGATCATCCTGACGGGCCTGTTCACACTGATCACCGCGCCGGTGGTGGCCCAGCGGGTGGGCCAGCTGGCGTACCGGGAACAGAACCTGCAGGATCAGCTGGCCATCGACGAATTGCACTCGCCGCCAACCGAATAGGATGCCATAGGCCAGTGCGACTGTGAGCTCGTGGGCAAAGATCTTGATCATGTGCTGGACCGCGATCTCGTTGCGCCCGATCAGCAGGTGGTCGTGCTGGCCGTGGCGCACCCCCTCGCCGCACTGGGGCAGCATCGCGAAGTCCTCGGCCCGGCATGGTCAACAGCTCACCGGTGTTCTTGTACGTCCACGCGTGGTACGGACACACGAAGCGGCTGGCGGTGCCGGATCCGCACGCCGGCATCGCGCCGCGGTGCCGGCAGTAGTTGAGGAGCACGTGCGCAGCACCGCGGCCGTCGCGGGTGATCAGCAGCGAATCGCCGAGCACGGCGCGCACGACGTAGTCGTTCGTCCCGGCCACCTATGCCGACGGGAGGACCGCGAGGGGAACCCGGCGCAAGATCTGTGATTCCTCGGGCGCCACCGCGATGTCCGCGGTCGACGGCTTCTTCGACCGGCTGGCCGCGCGGCTCGGGTCGACGACCGAGCCCGCCGAAGCGGTGGTCGAAGGTATCGCCGACACCTTCGAACAGCTCTCCCACGACCACTACCTCAGCCTGGTCCTGCAGCCGGGCAAGGCCAGCGCCTTCACCGCTGGCGTGACATCCGACGACGCCATCACATTCGGTCGGTCGATCCTGCAGCGATTCGATGTCGATTGGGCCGCAGCGGGGCCGCGCTGCGGCGGTTCCTGCACGACTGGGTGGCGCCAGCGGTCGACGCGCACCGGGCTTCAGCCGTCGGACAACTGGAACCGCACCATGGCGGTGACGGTCTCGACCGCCTCGCGTAAAGCCGCCAGCCGCTGCACCGGTCCGGGCGCCGCGAGCACCTCGTACTTGTCGGCCGGCCCGATCGGCACCCGGGCGGCCAACCCGTACAACCGGTCGCCGGCCTCGTCGGCCAGATCACCGAAGATCTCGTCGCGGGGACGCAACCGGATGTCGCGGGCACCGGCGATCAGTTCGAGCAGCGCCCACGCGTCGTCCTCGAGCGCGCGGACGTCGGCAGCGGCGACGTCGCTGGGTTCATCGGGCCAGTCCAGCAGCAGGGCTCGTGGATACGGATCGTCCGGCAGCCACTTGGTCACCCGAAAACGTTCCTGCACAAGACATTTCAGCTTATATCGGCCAGCACCGTGACCGGCGAACTCCACGATGCGGGCCAGGGCGCCGACGTCGTGGCGCTGGTCGCCACCACCGACCTCACGACCGCGGGCGATCAGCACCACCCCGAACGCCGGATCCTCGGTGGCCAGACAGTCCTCGACCAGCGCTCCGTAGCGTGGTTCGAACACCCGCAGGGGCAACGCCTCACCGGGCAGGACGGCCGACTGCAACGGGAACATCGGGGTGGGCGCGCTCATCACGGCCACGATAACGCACCAGGGTTCGCGAGCGGGGATTCCCTGACACGGGTGAACAGCGCTAAGACCTGCGAAACCCATTCGCTGGGGTGGGTGCCCCGTTGCCCGCTGGGATTTGGCTGTTCTTGCGGGGTCGAACGTCGGGTCAGGGTTGTTCATGGGTTCTGTCCGCATGCCGGAAACGTCGAAGTACGCCTGCTACATCGGTCGGATAGGCACGCTGGACGCCGCGCTGGGCATCGGGTTCGCGGCGATCAGTGGTCCCGCACCGGCGTCGGCCAACCCGGACACCGGCACCGCGTCCTCCGACGGCCGCGGGAAAAGTCTGACCCCGCCGAAGGCCGACCCCACTCAGTCGTCGGATCCCGCCGAGGGCGCCGACGATCGGGATCCCACCGCCGATCCGGAACCGGCCGACCCGTCTGCGTCGAAGGAGCTGGCCGAGGAGACCACCGGACCCAGCCCGACCTCCGAGAGCCCGCCGCCGACAACGGAGGTGCCCGCGCCTTCCCCCGTCACCCACACCCCGGAAGCCGATCCGGTGGGACCGCCAGTAACAGGCTGACAATCCCCGCGCCGCAGGCGATCACGACCTGAGTCAGAGGACGAGTTCGGCCACCAACGCATCGACCACGGCGCGTAGGTCTCCGTCATGTTCTTCGGCCACCCGACGCTGCCGTTGGTAGGAAGCACCCAGCCGCGGGATGTCGGCGACCCAGGCCAGCTCATCGGAGCAGTTCAGCTGTCGCGCAACGGGTTCCATCCGGTTGAGCACATCGATCAGATCTTCGGTGACCAGCCGCTCGTTGCTGGCGGCGTCCAGGATGATCTCCGCATCAAGGCCGTATCGCGCTGCGCGCCACTTGTTCTCCTGCACGTGCCAGGGTGGCATGGTGGGCAGCGATTCACCGGATTCGAGCCGGCGGTCCAGGTCCACGATCAGGCAGTGGGTCAGTGCGACCAGAGCGGACAGCTCCCGAATGTTCGAAACGCCGTCGAAGATGCGGACCTCGATGGTGCCCAGATGCGGGGAAGGCCTGATGTCCCAACGCACTTCGTTGATGTGGTCGATGATGCCGGTCTTCTTCTGGTCATGCACGAAGCCCTCGAACTCAGCCCAGGCCTGGAAGTGGAAGGGCAGTCCGGCGGTGGGCAGCTGCTGGAACATCATGGCGCGGTTGCTGGCGTATCCGGTGTCCTCACCCTCCCACCACGGCGACGACGCCGACAGCGCGAGCAGGTGCGGGTAGTAGTTCAGCATCGAGGTGATGATCGGCATCACCTTGTGCGCGGAGGACACCCCGACGTGCACATGCACACCCCAGATCAGCATCTGGCGGCCCCACCACTGCGTGCGCTTGATCAGCTCGGCATAGCGGGGTGCGTCGGTCAGCTTGGCGGAGGACCACTTCGCGAACGGATGGGTGCCGGCGCAGAACAGTTCCATGCCGCGGTCCTCGACGACCTGCCGGACGGTACCCAACGTGCCCGACAGATCGTCCATCGCCTGCCCGCTGTTCTCGCAGATCCCGGTGACGATCTCGATGGTGTTGCGGAGCAATTCCTTGTGCACGTGCGGGTGTTCGCCGAGTTCGGCGATCACCGCAGGCGCCTCATTGCTCAGGTCCCGGGTGACGGCGTCGACGAGGGCGAACTCCCATTCGACGCCGAGCGTCGACCGGTAGGAACCGGCGAAGTCGATGTGGGCCGGGCTAGCCGCCGGTGATGACACCGCACGCCACCCGTTTACCGGCGTCACCGGTGGCCATGGTGGTCTCGTCCGGACCCGGAGCGCCGTTGGCCTGCGTGTAGCGGTCGGTCGGGATCTCCGCGAAGTTGTCGGCCTTCTCGTGGATGATGATCGCCGTCTTCTGGCCGGACGTCAGCTGATCCTCGGTGAAGGCATCGGTGGTGGTGACCATGGTGCCCGACCCGTCGGCCAGCACCTGCAGCGGCGGCAGCTGACCGCTCATCTGCGAGCCGGTGCCGGTGTGTCCAGGAGCGTTGAAATGCGCACCGGCGGAAAGGAAGTCACCGGGGGCGCCACCGGACGGGGCGACAGAGTTGGCCTCACACTTGCCCACCGAATGGATGTGCATGCCGTGGAAGCCGGACGTCAGCTTCCCCGGCCCCGCCGCCTTGACGGTGACGGTGGCATAGGTGTCGCTGAAGGCGAAGCTGGCCGTGGCGACCTGCTGGCCGGCCGCGTTGAGCATCGGGATCTCGAGCGCGCCCTTCTCGGTCTCGACGGTGGCGCGTTCCTGCTCATGACCCGCGGCGCCCGGTGTTGAGGGGGCCGGCGATCCGGTCCAGATCGGCGGATTGGTGCCCGGCGTCGTTGCGGGAACCTGTCCGGGCGGCGCGCACGCGCTGAGCAGCGCGACGGGCGCGGCGAACAGGACGGCGGCGGCAGTTTTCGCGAGCGGCGTGACCATGTAGAAAAGCCTAGCCGAGGGGTGCAGCCGATCGAATCAGCGGCCTCTGCGAGCGGCACTCGAATTTCACGCACGGGACGCTGAGTCAATGAGCTTGGCGACCCACGCTCCTAGCCGGTGACCAGGACGACGACGCCGGGCGGCTGCTCGCCGAGTTCGGGGATGCGCGGTGCCACCGGGGCGTTCAGCAACTTGCCCACCGCTTCGGCGGACTGCTTCTCACCCTCGGCCTCACCGAAGTACACCGTGGTGGCGGTGACATCGGGCGGGGCGGCCAGGTTACCGGTCTCGGCGACGGTCCAGCCGTCATCCCGGAGCCGTCCGGCGGTGCGATCCGCGGCGCCGGCCACTTCGGAGATGTTGAACACCCGGATCTCGGCACGCGGCGCCGGAGCTTCGGAGGTGGTGGGCGCTGCGCTGCTGGTGGCCGAGGTGGTCGGCGAGCTGTCGCTACTCGAGTTGTCGCGACCCACGGCCTGCAGTGCGACCAACAGGAAGACCACGCCAAGGAACAGCAGGACCATCACCATTGCGCGCAGCGGCAGCCGGGAGGAGTTGGGCACACGATCGTTCATCGCGCTGAGCCTATCGGGCCGGGTCAGGTGACCTCAAAGCCGAGCCTGCGAGCGGCCTTGGCCTTCTGCCGGCTGGCCCGCTGCCGGCGCAGCCGCTTGACCAGCATCGGATCGGCGGCCAGCGCCTCCGGACGGTCCACGAGCGCGTTGAGCACCTGGTAGTAGCGGGTGCCCGACATGCCGAAGAGCTCCTTGATGGCCTCTTCCTTGGCGCCGGCGTACTTCCACCACTGCCGCTCGAAGGCCAGGACGTCGTGTTCCCGCCGGGTCAGCCCGTCGGTACCCTCGGCGTCATCCTCCGCCCGCTCGGCCCGTGCCATGGCGCCGTCCATATCTCTACTGGGCCCTTTCGCCGGCCTGTGCCAAACCAAAATCGCTCGCGTCGTTCGGCGATATTCAACCACGCCCGCAACATCTGGGACGGCAGCCGAGTCCGCGCGTCGGCTCACTTAAACTTGCCGATCATGGCTGTCAGACCAATTGTGATCGTGGGAGATCCCGTCCTGCATGCGCCCACCGAGCCGGTGCCGGTCGGCGATGACGGCGCGCTACCGGCCGACCTGGCCGAGTTGATCACCGAGATGTACGAAACGATGGACGCTGCACATGGTGTCGGCCTGGCGGCCAACCAGATCGGCGTTGCGTCGCGGGTGTTCGTCTACGACTGCGCGATGGACCGCGGTTCCAGCGAGCGGCACCGCGGCGTGGTGGTCAACCCGGTGCTCGAAACCTCCGACGTCCCCGAGACGATGCCCGATCCCGACAACGACGACGAGGGCTGCCTGTCGGTGCCCGGCGAATCGTTCCCGACGGGCCGCGCCTCCTGGGCGCGCGTCACCGGCCTGGATGGCGACGGCAATCCCGTCACGTTGGAAGGCACCGGCTTGTTCGCCCGGATGCTGCAGCACGAGACCGGGCACCTCGACGGATTCCTCTATGTCGACTGCCTGATCGGCCGGCACGCCCGCGCCGCCAAACGTGCGGTCAAGGCCAACGGCTGGGGCGTACCCGGCCTGTCGTGGATGCCTGGCGAAGTACCCGACCCGTTCGGGCACTGATGCCGGTTCATCGCGAACGGTGAGGCCGGCACTCGGCAGCCGCGTCTCGCTGCGGTACCGGTCGGGTGCCGAGGAGCACACCGACGTCATCGGTCATCTGGAGGCCGTCGTTCCGCGATGGCGGATCCGCACCAAGTCCGACGGCGTCGTGGACGTCGACCCAACCGACATCGTCGGCGTGCGGGAAATCTCGTACAAGCCGGTGCGAACCTCCGAGATCCGCGCGTTGGAGCGGGCGGCCGCGCTGGCCTGGCCCGGGGTGGAACAGCAGTGGGTGGACGGCTGGCTGCTACGGGCCGGCCACGGCGTCACGAGTCGGGCCAACTCGGCTGTGCCACTGGATGTTTCGGCTGACCTGCGCGCCCTGCCCGGGATCGTCGACTGGTACCGCAGCCGTGGGCTGCCGCCGTGGCTGGCGTTGCCGGAGCGACTGCTAGCCGTCCGCACGCCCGGGGTGAAGCCGACCCGCGTGCTGGTGGGCGACGTGCCGACCGGTGGCACCGCCGGCGAGGTCACGCTCGCCGCGGCGCCCGACGCCGACTGGTTGGCGGTCTACGAACGTGACGTCCCGGCGGACGTACTGTGCTCCGTCGTCGACGGCGAGGTGGTCTTCGCGTCGGAGCCCGGTGTCGTGGTCGGTCGCGGTGCGGTCACCCAGGCCCTCGACGGAACCCGCTGGCTCGGCATCGCGGCGGTGCGGGTCGCCCCGGAGTTCCGCCGGCAGGGACATGCGCGCCGGGTGTGCGCCGCACTGCTCGCCTGGGGTGCCGAGCAGGGGGCGGCGCGGGCCTACGTGCAGGTGCTGTCCGACAACGGCGCCGCGAACTCGCTCTACGCGTCGTTGGGGTTCCACCTGCACCACCGGCACCGGTACGTCGAAGCCGGCGAGTTGCTGCCGCCTACGATCTAGGCCATGCGCCTGGCCACCTGGAACGTCAATTCGATTCGCACGCGGGTGGACAGAGTGGTCGACTGGCTCGAGCGCGCCGACGTCGACGTGCTGGCGATGCAGGAAACCAAGTGCACCGACGACCAGTTCCCGACGATGCCGTTCGCCGCACTCGGTTACGAGGTCGCCCACGTCGGGCTCAATCAGTGGAACGGCGTGGCGATCGCGTCCCGGGTGGGCCTGGCGGACGTCGAGGTCGGGTTCGACGGTCAGCCAACCTGGGCGGCCAAACCCGAGGACAGCCCCACTGCGGAGGCCCGCGCGCTCGGTGCGACCTGCGACGGGACGCGGGTGTGGAGCCTGTACGTGCCCAACGGCCGCACGCTGAGCGATCCGCACTATGCCTACAAGCTGGATTGGCTTGCAGCGCTGCGGGATACGGCCGCGGGCTGGCTGGCAGCGGATCCGGCTGCGCCGATCGCACTGGTGGGTGACTGGAACATCGCCCCCACCGACGAGGATGTCTGGGACATGGCCAGCTTCACCAACAGCACGCATGTGTCGGAGCCGGAGCGCGCCGCGTTCCGCGCGCTCGACGACGCCGGATTCGTCGATGTGGTGCGGTCTTTCACGCCCGGGCCGGGTGTCTACACGTACTGGGACTACACCCAGTTGGCGTTCCAGAAGCGGCGCGGGATGCGCATCGACTTCATCCTGGGCTCACCGGATCTGGCCGCGCGGGTGACCGGCGCCGAGATCGTCAAGGACGAGCGCCGGCCCAAGAAGGGCGACACGGCACCCAGCGATCACGCACCGGTGCTGATCGAGTTGGACTGAATCCGACGCACCTCCCACCGCGAGCAGACGCAAAAGGCCCTCTGATGACCAGGAATCAGGGGCTTTTGCGTCTGCTCGCGGGAGAAACCTAGGCGGCGTTGTCGGCGCCCGGTTCGGTCCCGTACCGGCCCGGGTTGAACAGTGAGGCCGCCGCACCGATCAGCATCATCACGGCCGCCGCGCCGAACACCACCGTCAACCCCGAATGGAAGGGGCCGGTGATGAGCTCGGGGAAGAACGTCTGCCCCGTCAGCACGTCGGCGTTGACGCCGGGCTGATGCAGCGCCCCGGAGGGTTCGAGCAGCTGGGCGATCGGGTTGTAGCCCAGGAAGGCCGCGAACAGACTGCCCACCGGCGGCAGATTGGCCACCTCATGCGCCACCGCGGGTGAAACACCTTGTGCCTGAAGACCGTTGCTCATCGCCGTGGGCAAGGTGTTGGCCAGGCCGACGATCATCAATGAGAAGAAGATCCCGATCGACAGCGAGTTTCCGCCATTGAAGAACGTCGAGCGCACGCCGGAGGCAGCGCCGCGCTGATCGGCCGGGACGCTGGACATGATGGCAGCGGTGTTCGGAGCGGTGAAGATGCCGCCACCCAGCCCGTTGAGGAAAACCAGCACCGCGAACATCCAGTAGTCGAAGTTCACCGGGATCATCAGCAGAGCCACGAAGGTCACGGCCATCAGCAGCATCCCGCCGACGGTGAACGGCCGGGCCCCGTACCGGTCGGACAGTGTGCCCGCGATCGGACCGGCCACCAGGAAGCCGACCGTGGCGGGCAGCAGATAGATGCCGGCCCACAGCGGGGTGGATTCGAAGCTGTAACCGTGTAGCGGCAACCAGATGCCCTGCAGCCAGATGATCAGCATGAACTGCAGGCCGCCGCGGCCCATGGACGACATCAGCCCGGCCAGGTTGCCCATCCCGAACGACTTCGACCTGAACAACCGGATGTCGACCATCGGCTGGGACACCCGCAATTCGATGAAGCAGAACACCACCAGCAGCACCACGCCCCCGGCGATCGCACCAAGCACCGCGGGATTGGTCCAGCCCGTGCTGTGATCGCCGTAGGGCTGGATCCCGTAGGTGATGCCGACCAGCAGGGTCGTCAGGCCCAGACCGAAGGTCAGAGTGCCCGCCCAGTCCAGCCGCCCCGCGGTGCGCACGCCGAGCTCGCGCAGCGAGCGGTAGCTCCAGATCGTCCCGAGCACACCGATGGGCACCCCGACCCAGAAGATGGCCTTCCAGTGCCACTCGGACAGCACGCCGCCGATGAGCAGGCCCAGGAACGAACCGGCGACGGCCGACACCATGTTGGTGCCCAGCGCCATGCCGCGCTGGTTGGCGGGGAACGCGTCGGTCAGGATCGCCGACGAGGACGCCATCAGCATGGCGCCGCCGATGCCCTGGATCACCCGCCAGGCGATCAGCCACACCGCGCCGCCGCCGAGGGCGAACGGATCGAACGACAGCGCGATCGCGGCGACGGTGAAGACGATGAAGCCCAGGTTGTAGATGCGCACCCGGCCGAACATGTCGCCGAGGCGACCGAACGGGACCACCAGAACCGCCGTGACGACGAGGTAGCCCATCAGCATCCACAGCAGGTAGCCAACGTTGGCCGGCTCCAGAGGGTTCAGTCCGATCCCGCGAAAGATCGCCGGCAGCGAGATCAACACGATCGACGCGTTGATGCTGGCCATCAGGATGCCCAGGGTGGTGTTGGACAGAACCACCCACTTGTAGCGCGGGTGGTCGTGGTCCATCTTGACCCTGCGGCGGGCGGTGGCGGCTTCGGCGGCGTCGATATCAGTCGTCATTCGTCATCCAGTCAGCATTATCAGCAAGAAACTTATGTTAGCTATACAAATAAGCATCAGGCAATTCGCATTCCCGTCCCGCAACACACCTCCGGGCAGATTCGTCGACGCCCTCGGCACGCGCCGGGGCGGTGGGCTAGGTTGGGACTCGTAATCACGGGAGCGCGCACCGAGCGTGCTGAGAGGACGGCTGGGGCCGTCGACCGTATGAACCTGTCCGGGTAATGCCGGCGTAGGGAGTGATGGCGATGACTATTTCCGTGTCCGATGCAATGGGCCCGATTCGCGGCAGCATCAAGGTCTACCGGAACGGCGTGCC
>RRZT011995185.1_pt1 | contig 29084 bp, 28 predicted proteins | sample 2165551 | NCBI WGS metagenome assembly RRZT01 (sample SAMN10456910, study PRJNA506462) | wastewater metagenome | biome: wastewater; feature: sludge; material: wastewater sludge; isolation source: wastewater sludge with Escherichia coli K12::gfp cells carrying plasmid... | place: USA: Moscow, Idaho...
AGAAATAGGTCGCCCGCTGACCGATCCGGCAGCGCTGGATCGGTTCGCCGCAGGCGGTGCAAGGTAGCGCGCTGCGGTCGTAGACGCGCAGATACTGTTGGAAGTAGCCCGGCTCGCCCTCGCCGCCGACGAAATCCCGCAAGGTCGTGCCGCCCTGGCGGATGGCCTCGCTCAAAATCTCCCGGATCGCGGTCGCCAGCCGCTCGTATTCGGCCAGCGTCGCTTGGCCGGCCGGCCGCAGCGGCCGAATGCCGGCCGCGAACAGGGCTTCGTTGGCGTAAATGTTCCCGACGCCGACCACGATGTGGTTGTCCATGATGAACGTCTTGATGGCCGGAATGCGCCCCCGCGCCCGCCGGTGCAGATAAGCGCCGGAGAACGCCTCGGCGAACGGCTCCGGGCCGAGCGCTTGCAGCAGCGCGTGACCTTCCGGCGGCTCCCGAGTCCAGAGCACGGCGCCGAAACGGCGGGAGTCGTTGAACCGCAGGCATTGCCCGCTGGCCAACACCAAGTCCAAGTGATCGTGCTTCAACGGCGGTGTGGCGGCGGGCAAAATGCGCAGCCGGCCCGTCATCCCGAGATGGAGCAGCGCGGTGCCGGCATCGCTGCGCAGCAACAGGTATTTGGCCCGGCGGTCCACCCTTTGAATCGTCTGCCCCGACATCTCGGTTGCCAGTTCGTCCGGCACCGGCCAGCGCAACCGAGGTTGCCGTACCACCACCTGAACGACCCGCTGACCGGTCAAGTGCGGCGCGATGCCGCGCCGGACGGTTTCGACTTCGGGGAGTTCGGGCATCGGTTATCGCTCGGCGGTCGAGATCGAAAAATGGCTGTCGCGCGCATGAAAAAAGGCCCGGACGCTGTCCGAGCCTTAGAATTTGGTGGAGCGGAAGGGGATCGAACCCTCGACCTTCGCATTGCGAACGCGACGCTCTCCCAGCTGAGCTACCGCCCCGTATCAATTAAGAGCGAAAATCATACAAGCTTCGCGTCCCGCAAGCTAGACCTCGCGCCCGAAAAATCGTGTCCCGGATTTCGATCGTGCTGCCGATCCTGAACGAGGAAGCCCAGGTTGCCGCCTGCCTGGGCGCCTTGCAGCCGTTGCGCGGCCAAAATTGTGAGTTGATCGTGGCGGACGGCGGCAGCCGGGATCGGAGCGTGGCCCTGGCCGGGCCGCTGGCGGATCGGGTCGTGGTCGGTCCCAGGGGCCGCGCCGCGCAGATGAACGCCGGGGCGCGACAGGCCAACGGCGATATCCTCTGGTTCCTGCACGCCGACAGCCTGCCGCCGCCGGATGCCTTAAGCCTGATCCGCGCCGCGCTGGCGGGACGGGATCGCGGCTGGGGCCGCTTCGATGTCCGCTTGTCCGGGCGCCGGCCCTCGCTGCGGATGGTCGAATTTTCGATGAATCTGCGGTCCCGCCTGGCCGGCATCGCCACCGGCGATCAAGGCATTTTCGTCCGCCGGGACCTGTTCGAGCGGATCGGCGGTTATCCGCCTATCGCCCTGATGGAAGACATCGCCCTCAGTCGCGCCCTGAAACGATACGGTCGGCCGGTCTGCTTGCGTCAGCGCGTGCTGACCTCCAGCCGGCGCTGGGAACGGGACGGCATCGCGCGCACCGTCCTGCTGATGTGGCGGCTGCGGCTGGCCTATTTCCTCGGCGCCGATCCCGACCATCTCGCCCGGATTTATTACCGCTCGTGAGCGGCGATTTCGTTTTTCCCGATGCCCGACTGCTGATCTTCGCCAAGGCGCCGGTTCCCGGCCGGGTCAAAACCCGGTTGGCCGGACGGTTGGGAGCGGGCGGCGCGGCGGCGCTGTACCGGCGGCTGTTGCGCCAAACCCTGGCGACGGCGTGCGCCGCCGGGCTGTGTCCGGTCGAACTGTGGTGCGCGCCGGACGCGCGGCACAGTTTTTTCGCCGCTTGCCGGCGGGAATATGGCGTGCGGCTGCGCCGGCAGGGCGCGGGCGATCTCGGGCAGCGGATGAGCCATGCTCTCGACCAGGCCTTGGCCGAAAGCGGGCGGGCGGTGCTGATCGGCGGCGATTGCGCATCGGTGGGGGCGGCAGAACTGCGCGCCGCCTTCGACCACCTCGCGGCCGGGCGGGCTGCGGTGCTGGGACCGGCGGCGGATGGCGGCTACGTGCTGGTCGGCTTGCGCCGGCCCTGTCCGGCGCTGTTTCGGGGGGTCGCCTGGAGCACGGCAACGGTGTTGGAGACGACCCGTCGCCGGCTGAAACGGGTCGGGCTGGACTGGGCGGAATTGCCGGTCGGCTGGGATGTGGACACGCCGGCCGACTTGCGGCGGCTGCGGCGGTTGCAAAAGCCCTCACGCTCAACCCCTCTCCCGGACAGGGAGGGGAACGGCGTGGACTTTCGAAGGCCAAACGATTGAAAACCCTCACCCCCGACCCCTCTCCCGGAGGGCGAGGGGAGTTTTCGCTCAGGCGCCGGCCACGTCGGCGTCGCCGAAGTACTCGGTGGTGTAGCGCTCCGCCCGCAGTTCCGGCGACCAGAAATTCAGCGGCAGCCCGGCTTTCTGCTTGAGTTGCGCCAGAAACACGTAGGGATCGGGCAGGCTTTCCCAGACGGCCGGCAGGAAAGTGGCCCGATGGCTGCGGTATTGCAGGATCAGACCATCGACGCCAGGCCGCAATCGCGCCAGCAGATCGTCTTCGGCGTCGAACCGCAACGGTTCCGGCGGCGACAGCACCGAGATATAAACCGCCAGACGCGGAAATTCATCCGGGGACAGGCCCGGAAAACGGGGGTCCTCGAACGCGGCGGCATAAGCGTGCGCGGCCACATCGGCCACCAGCGGCTGGTGGGCCAGCAGCGTTCCGATGCAGCCGCGCAATTGGCCGCCGATTTCCAGGGTGACGAAGGTCGCTCGCGGCGACCGCAGGGTTTCCGGGTAGTCTTCCGGCTTCGCGTCCAAGGCATGGCCGTGCCGCAGACCGTGGCGGATCGACGCCCGAGCGACGTCGAGCAGGGTGGCGCGATCCTGGCGGGATAGCGGCTCAGTGGCAGACATAGGCACCGTATCCCACCACCTGGTCGCGCGGCCCGGCGGTATCCCCGGAATTGCGCAGATCGATGGTTTCCACGTGCAGGTTCTTGCGGCGGGCCACCCACAGCAGGCCGTTGACCGGGTTGCGCCCGCAAGCCTGCTCGTAACCGATGTCCTCGAACCGCAACGCCTCGATGGCCCGCGAGGTTTCGCGATCCATCCGCTGAGCGGTCTGGTAATCCTGGTAGTGGCTGAGATCGGAGCTGATCACGATCAGCGTTTCCGGCCCCCCCCACAGCGCTTCCAGGACCATGCCGACCTGCTGCGGGCGGGCTTCGCCCACCACCAGCGGCACCAGCTTGAATTCGCCCAGCACCTCCTGCAAAAACGGCAGGTGCACCTCCAGGCTGTGTTCCTGGGCGTGGGCCTGCTCCAGAAACCCGACATCGGGCAATTGCCGGGCCAGCTCCACCGCTTCCCGGTCCACGGGAATCCGCCCCAGCGGGGTTTCAAAAGCGATCATCCCGCTGGCCGCGATGCCCCGGAAGCCCACCCGGTGGCTGGGTCCCAGCAGCACGACGCGGGCGATGATGTCCCGCGCCGCCTTGAGCCGCGCGTAGGCCGAAGCGGCGACCGGACCCGAATAAACGTAGCCGGCATGAGGAGCGATGATCGCTTTGGGCGGCGCTTCGGCCGGCGGCTCGATCTGATCGAGAAACCGTTGCACCTGAGCGTGCAGCTCGGCGGTGTCGGCCGGATAGAACAGTCCCGCGACGGCGGGCGCGCGCACGGTTTGCATGGCGTCCTCCCGATAAGTTTGCCAATCCCGATGAATTAGAGTATAGGGCGCAGAATTTATCCAGCGATGGTCGAAGAGTGTAGAAGTTTCCCGGCAACCGGCGGCAACGCTGGTCGAAAACGATGAGAGCCTTTGCGAAGGAGGCCGTCATGAACGCGATAACCACCGAGTTTTTTCCGACCAAATACTGGCACGCCCTCGACGACGGCCGGGTGCAGTGCGACGTTTGCCCGCGCTATTGCAAGCTGCACGAAGGCCAGCAGGGCCTGTGCTTCGTGCGCGGCTGCCACGACGGGGCGGTCATGCTGACCAGCTACGGCCGCTCCAGCGGCTTCTGTATCGACCCCATCGAGAAAAAACCGCTCAACCATTTCCTGCCCGGCACTTCGGTGATGTCGTTCGGCACCGCCGGCTGCAATCTGGCCTGCAAGTTCTGCCAGAACTGGGATATGAGCAAATCCCGCGAGATGGATACCCTGGCCGATGCCGCCTCGCCGGATAAGCTGGCGCGCGTCGCCCACGAACTGGGTTGCCGCAGCGTGGCCTACACCTACAACGACCCGGTCATCTTCATGGAGTACGCCATCGACGTGGCCGCCGCTTGCCGGGAGTACGGCATCAAGTCGGTGGCGGTCACCGCCGGTTACATGTGCGACGAACCGCGCCGGGAATTTTACCGGCACATGGACGCCGCCAACGTGGACCTCAAGGCGTTCACCGAGGATTTCTACTGGAAGATTTGCGGCGGCCACCTGCAACCGGTGCTGGATACCCTGGTGTACCTCAAGCGCGAAACCCGCGTCTGGTTCGAGATCACCACCCTGCTGATTCCGGGCGAGAACGACTCCGACGCGGAACTGGAGGCGCTGACGCAGTGGGTGGTGGAGAATCTGGGGCCGGACGTGCCGATCCACTTCACCGCCTTCCACCCGGATTGGAAGATGATGAACCATTCGCCGACCCCGCCCTCGACCCTGAGCCGGGCCCGCCGCATCGCCATGAAAAACGGCATCCGTTACGCCTACACCGGCAACGTGCACGACGAGAAGGGCGGCGGCACCTATTGCCATCAATGCGGCCAAAAACTGATCGGCCGCGACTGGTACACGCTCGGCGCCTGGAACCTGACCGCCGACGGCCGCTGCAAATCCTGTGGCGCGTCCTGCGCCGGGGTGTTCGAGGCCAAGCCGGGGATCTGGGGGGCGCGGCGGCGCCCGGTGCGCCTTCGGCAATACGCCGCCTGAGGGATTTTCGTCCAACTGACCGCGCTAGCCGCCGATGCTGGGCTACCGTCACGGTTTTCACGCCGGTAACTTCGCCGACGCGTTCAAGCACGCCTTGCTGGTGCGGCTGATCCGGGCCTTGCAAAACAAGGACAAACCGTTCCGCGTGCTCGATACCCACGCCGGGGCCGGCCGCTACGACCTGGATTCCGCGCCGGCCCGGAAAAACCGCGAATTCGCCGACGGCATCGGCCGGCTGTGGGGTCAGTCGGGACTGAGCCCGGAACTCGGCGATTACTTGGATCGGGTCCGGGCGCTGAACCCCGACGGTGATCTGCGCTGGTATCCCGGTTCGCCCCGCATCGCCCACGATCTGTTGCGGCCGGATGACCGGCTGGTTCTGACCGAACTTCATCCCACCGAGTATCCGCTGCTCAAGGCCGAATTCGGCGGCGACCGCCGAGTGGCGGTCCATCACGCCGACGGTTATGCCGCGCTCGACGCGTACCTGCCGCCCCCCGAGCGGCGCGGCTTGGTGTTGATCGACCCGGCCTACGAATTCAAGGGCGAATTCGACCGGCTGGCCGACGCGATTCGACGGATTCATCGCCGCTGGGCGAGCGGCATGATCGCCATCTGGTATCCGATCCTCGACCGCGCGCCCAGCTCGCGATTTCAGCGGACCTTGCGAGAATCGGGCATTCCCGCCATTTTATGCGCCGAACTGGGCCTGTATCCCTACGACGGTCCTCCGGGCTTGCACGGCTGCGGCATGATCATCGTCAATCCGCCGTGGAAACTGGATGAAACGCTGCATCGGTTACTGCCGGAACTGCTGCGCTGGTTGCGGGTCGGGGATGAGGGGCAAACGCGGCTCGAATGGCTGGCGCCGGCGCCTTGAGTTTGTCAAGGAACCTGCGGTATTTTACCATGTCCCGGCCACCTTTTGACCGACAATTAATTAAAATCAATGTCATACGCTAATTTGATCGACGCCGTCGCCCTGCGCGACCATCTCGACGATCCCGCTTGGGTCGTGGTCGATTGCCGGTTCAGCCTGATGGATACCGAAGCGGGTCGCCGGGCTTACCGGGAAAGCCATCTTCCCGGCGCTCGCTACGCCCATTTGGATGAGGATCTGTCCGGTCCGATCACCCCGACCGCCGGCCGGCATCCGTTGCCCGATCCGGCGCGGCTGGCGCGCGAGCTGGGCAAATGGGGCATCGGCGACGGCACGCAAATCGTAGCCTACGACGACATGGGCGGGATGCTGGCCGCCGCGCGGCTGTGGTGGTTGTCGCGCTGGCTGGGACACCAAGCGGTGGCGGTCCTGGACGGCGGATTGTCGGCTTGGCGACAGGCCGGGTTGCCGCTGACCGCCGAATTGCCGGTCGTGCGATCCGCCACGTTCGAGGCGCGGCCGGACGACCGGCTGTGGCTGACGACCGCGCGGGTACAGGCGCTATCGAAAGAGGATCTGCTGGTGGACGCGCGGGCGGCGGCCCGCTATCGGGGTGAAATGGAACCCATCGATCCGGTCGCGGGCCATATTCCGGGCGCGGTCAACCTGCCGACCGAGGACAATCTTGCGGCCGACGGCCATTTTCGTCCGGTCGCTGAGTTGCGAGCGCGGTTCCTGGCGGTGCTGGAGGGGCGGGCGCCAACGGCGGTGGTGCATAATTGCGGCTCGGGCGTGACCGCTTGCCACAACCTGCTGGCGATGGAAGCCGCCGGCCTGAGCGGCTCGCGGCTGTACGCGGGTTCGTGGAGCGAGTGGATTCGCGATCCGAGCCGGCCGGTCGTCACCGGCGCGGCTTGATTCGCCGGCATCGCCCGCATCGGCGGGGTCAGGCGAGGATGGCCGCATGGGGGGTGGAACCGATCAGGTCGGCGCGGTGTCGCTTTCGGCCAACCCCGCCGGGTACAGTTGTTCGAGGGTTTCCGCCTCGACGCGGATGATCTCGATGCTACCCTTGCGGGTGAAGGTCCAGCCGTGAGCGCGTTTTTGGCTGAAGATGGCATAGGATAAGATGGAGTAACCGCGCAGTCCCACCCGCTCGGCCATCGCCATGCTGACGCTGGCCTTGTCGAGCGCTTTACAGTGAATGTTGTCGCCGTTCATGGTTGTCCCCTGGAAAAACGTATCGCCGGATCCGGGTCTGTTGCCGGGCTTCGATAGCCATATCGGCGGCAACCGCCGAAACTGGAGGGTCATCGCGCCAAGAAATGACGAGCCGTGAGCGCTACCGGCCGAGAGCGACGACGGCTGCGCCGCCGGCATCGGCCAGAATCACCCCTATGATCGGAAGATAATGGATGCCGAAGAAAATCCACAAAAACATCGCCGCGCTATTCATCGTATCGACCTTGAACGCTTGCGCCGGGCTACCCCTGATCGGCACCGAGGAAGCCGCCGAGCCGGAGAAAGCGGCGGCTACTGCCGGCGCGCCACCGTACATCGATTACTGGCAGACTCGCAATCCCGCCGAATATCGCCGCTCCCCTCCCGTTGCCGGGACCGGCGACCGCAAGCCGATCGCTCCCTCTCGGGACGTGGTGATTTCGAAGGGTGAAGCCCCGGTCAAGGCCGACAAGAAAACCGAAACCAGAGTGAGCTTGATCATCCCCGTACAGCCGGGAGCCGCCGCCCTGGGCGCGGATCGGCACCAGAGCCAAGGGCAGGGGAAGACCGGGATGGTTGCCGCCAACCCCAACCCGGCCGCGCCGCCCAAGGTCCAGCGGAATCCGGCCGCCTCCAGCCAGAAGGGCAAGCGCAAGCCGAGCGCGGTTGCCGGCAAGGATCTCTGGGGCCGGGTGCGCGGACGATTGGCGTTGACCGAAGTGGAGCACGCCCGGATCGACGAGCAGATCGAGTATCTGAAACGCAATCCGGGCTATGTGAGTCTGTTTGCGCAGCGCTCCAAGCCCTTCTTGCATTACTTGGTGGAGCAAATCGACCGGCGCGGCCTGCCCATGGATCTGGCTCTGGTCCCGATGGTGGAAAGCGCCTTCGAACCCACCGCCGTCTCCCCGAAGGACGCCGCCGGTCTGTGGCAGATCATTCCGACCACCGGCCAGGAATGGGGGCTGGCCATCGCCGAGGGCTATGACGGCCGGCTCGATATTCACGCCTCGACCGGCGTGGCCCTGGGCTATCTGCGCTATTTGCACAAGCTCTTCAAGGGCGACTGGCTGCTGGCGCTGGCCGCGTACAACGCCGGGCCGGGCGCGGTGCGAGACGCCATCGAGGCGAATGCCCGGGAGGAGGCCCAAGCGGCGGCGGCCGCGAAAAAGCTGGCCGCTTCTCGACCGCTGGCACGACCTGCGCTCCCTTTGGCCGGGCAGCCCGCGAGCGCGTCGCCCGCCGCCCCGCCGCCCCTGGGTTCCGGGCCGCTCGCCGCCCCAGCCGCTGGCGCGACGGCGAACGCTGCCGCGCCTCTCTCTGCGGCGGAATCGCCAGCGCTTTCGAGCGCGATGGCGCCCCAGCCGCTGCCGCCGGAGCCAGAATCCGTTTTTTGGCGGCTGAAACTGCCGAAGGAAACCCAGGATTATGTTCCCAGAATCCTGGCGCTTTCACGCATCGTGGCCGACCCGAAAGCGTATGGCCTGCAGCTCTCGCCCATCGGCAACCAGCCGGTTCTGTTCAGGGTCGATGTGACGCCAGAACATAAAATTCCCGATCTGCTCGCGGCCTCGGGCATGCCCGCCGACGAATTTTTCCGCTTCAATCCGGGGTTCAAGCCCGGCGTCGAACCGCCGCCCCGAGCTTACAACCTGCTGTTGCCCTTGGAGCAGGCCCAGAGTCTGGCCACGAACACGCCGGGCGCCCGCGTGGTGGCCGCCAACCGATACACGGTCAGGAAAGGCGAAACCCTGGCCAGCATCGCCAAACGGCATGGGGTTCCCTCGCAAGCGCTGGCGCAGTGGAATAGTCTCAGCGTCGATAGCGTCTTGAAGGCCGGCCAAAAATTGATCGTTTATCCCGCCTCGTGAAAGCCGGATTTCGGCGGCGGCCCGACTCAGCCGTTGCCGTGTCCGGCCCCGGAATTCGGCACCGGCGGCAACGGCGGAATGACGAACTTGTGCGTTGCCAGGTATTCCTTGACCTGCCGCTCCGCCTCCCCGATCTGAGCCGGGGTCATTTTCTTGGCGATGTCCTGCTTGCCTTGAGGCGCCAGTCCGTCGCCTTGAGATTCGGCCAGCGCATACCAGAAATAAGCGCGCACCGGGTCCGCCGGCGTGCCTTCGCCCTGCTCGTACATGATCCCCAGATTGACCTGCGCTTGCGAGAAACCCTGTTCGGCCGCCTTTCGATACCATTCCATCGCCTTGGCGTTATCTTCCGGCATGCCCTTACCTTCGTCGTATAACACGCCCAAGTTGAACTGGGCGAACGGGTAGCCTTTGTCGGCCAGGGGCCGGATGATGGCAAGCTCGGCGGCGTAGTCGCCGCGCTCGTGGGCGGTCTTGGCGCGATCCCAGTCGCCCTCGGCGGCCCAGGCCGGCGCGGCGCTCAACAGGCTGCCCGCCAGCAGCAGAAATAGCGGCTTGTTCATGGTTGGCATACTCGATTCTAGTGTGGGTTGGGAGGGATGCGCCAAGTGTAGCATTTCGCTGCTCGGGGGCTGTGCGCGGTACCGGCGGGACGCGCGCGGCCCCGGTTGGCGCCAGAATCGACGGGTCGCGTCAGAGCCTGCCCGGCTTGAGGTGGATGGGCGGGGATTGGGACAGCCGAAACTCGTCGCACCAGCCGCGGGCGAGCATCGCCCACCCCGCGATCCAGGCGTGGTAGAGATGGCTGTTGGGAACGTAGGGGTTTCGGTCCTCGTTCCGGGTGGCCGCCTCAAGACCTTGCCGGAAGGCTTGGCGCAGAAGGGGGGCCAGCTTTTTGGAAAAATCGGTGTTGCCGCACATCATCCATACCACAAGCGAAATAAAAAATTAGACCGATTACATTATGGTTTGTTGCGTATTTGAAAATAATTTTATGGAGAATGCAACTTTGTTGCTCGCACACCATGCGCCTGCATTTGATACAGGCTGGCATACAGCCCTCCACGGGCCAGCAGCTCGGCGTGAGTGCCGATCTCGGCGATGCTGCCTTTGTCGAGCACCACGATGCGGTCGGCGGTTTCGATGGTGGACAGGCGGTGAGCGATGACAAAAGCGGTGCGGCCTTCGCGCAAGGCGTCGAGCGCCTGTTGGACCTTGCGCTCGGATTGGGTGTCCAGCGCGGAAGTCGCCTCGTCGAGGATCAGGATCGGCGCGTTCTTGAGCAGCGCGCGGGCGATAGCGATACGCTGGCGCTGGCCGCCCGATAGCCGCGCCCCGTTTTCGCCGATCAAGGTGTGGAGACCTTGGGGCAGCTCGCGGATGAACTCCATGGCGTGAGCCCGTTCGGCCGCCCGGACGAGATCGGCTTCATCGGCCCGGAAGCCGGCGCCGTAGGCGATGTTGGCGGCCACGGTGTCGTTGAACAGCACGATGTCCTGGCTGACGTAGGCGATGTTGGCCCGCAGCTCGGCCAGCCGCAACTCGCGGATCGGTGCGCCGTCCAGCAGGATATCGCCGCTGTCCGGCTCGTAAAACCGGGGCAGCAGGCTCATCAAAGTGGTCTTGCCGCTGCCGGAGGGACCGACCAGCGCGATGGTCTCGCCGGGATGCACCTCCAGGCTCAGCCGGCGAACGACCTCGGCGCCCTCGGCGCGGTAGCGGTGGCTGACGGCGCGGAAGCTGACGCGACCGACGGCGCGGCCGATGGCGCGGGTGCCCCGATCCGGCTCCGCCGGCTCGTCCAGCAGGGCGAAAATGGATTCCGCCGCCGCCAGCCCGCGCTGCAACTGCTCGTTGACTTTGGTCAGCCGCTTGATCGGCGCCAGCAGCATCGCCATCGCCCCGAACAGGGAGACGAAACCGCCGACCGTGATCTGGTCGGCGGCCGATTGCAGGGAGGCCAGATAGATCATCGAACCCAGGGCGATGATCGCCAGCAGTTGCACCAGCGGTCCGCTGCCTTCCGAGGCGGCGACCAGCTTCAAGTTGAACTGGCGCACCCGGTTGTTGATCCGGTTGAAGCGGTTCCGCTCGTAGTCCTGCCCGCCGAAAATCTTGATCACCTTATGGCCTTGCAGGACCTCGTCGATGACGCGGGTCATCTCGCCCATCAGTTCCTGCAACTCCCGGCTCAAGCGCCGCAACCGCTGGCTGATGACGCGCATGATCAGGCCGATGCCGGGGGCGATCAGGAACGCCAGCAGCGACAGTTGCCAGTTCAGGTACAGCATCCAGGCCAGCAGCCCGACCACCGCCAGCCCGTCCCGGACCAGCGTCACCAGCGCTTGCGTGGAGGCGGTCATCACCTGGGTGACATCGTAGGTCAGCCGCGACAGCAGGGTGCCGGCGGAGTGATCGTCGAAGTGGCGGGTCGGCAGCGTCAGCAGCCGCGCAAACAGCCCGTCGCGCAAGTCCATCACCACCCGATGAGCGATCCAGTTCATCGCCACCGAACCCAGGAAATCGGCGATGCCCCGGACGATGAACACCGTCACCAGCAACAACGGCATCACGCGGATGGAATGGGGGTCTTTTTCGACGAAGCTGCCGTCCAGCAGCGGCTTGATCAGGGCCGCGACCAGCGGTTCGGTGATGGCAACCACCGTCGTGCCGGCCAGCGAAAGCGCGAAAATCCGGGTGTACGGGCGAACGTAGCCCAGCAGCCGCAAATACAGATCCTTGTTGTTCATGGCGTCGAATGTCGAGATGGCGGCGAACGCGATGGGGGTAACCGGGACGGACTTAGCGATAAAGTCCCATGATCGGCCATGCTATCATGGGACTCTTCTGCAACACTTCCCAATCAGTCGATGAAACCCCTTATTCCCCGATTTGAAGGAGCGCGGGTCTTGATCGTCGGCGACGTGATGCTGGACCGCTACTGGCACGGTCCCGCCGCGCGCATTTCGCCGGAGGCGCCGGTGCCGGTGGTCAAGGTCGAGGAGGTCGAGGAGCGTCCCGGCGGCGCGGCCAACGTGGCGGTCAACGTCGCCACCCTGGGCGGCCAGGTCCGGGTGCTCGGCGTCGCCGGCGCCGACGAGGCCGCCGGCGTGCTGGAAACCAAATTGCGCCGACTGGGGGTGGGCTGCGAGCTGGTTCGGTTACCCGGCCAAGCCACCATCACCAAGCTGCGGGTGCTGAGCCGCAACCAGCAACTGCTGCGGTTGGATTTCGAGGACGGCTTTCCCGGATTGGAGCCGGCGGCCCTGCAAGACCTGTTCGTCGCCCGCCTGCCGGAAACCGCCGTCGTGGTGCTGTCCGACTATGGCAAGGGCGCGCTGCGCGAGATCGAGCACTACATCCTGGCCGCCCGGATCGCCGGCAAGCCGGTTTTGGTCGACCCCAAGGGCCGCGATTTCGGCCGCTATCGCGGCGCGACTCTGCTGACGCCCAATCTGGCGGAATTCGAAGCCGTCGTCGGGCCGTGCCGCGACGAGGCGGAGCTGGTGGGCAAGGGCGAGGCGCTGCGCCGGGATCTGGAATTGGGCGCCTTGTTGATCACCCGTGGCGAGCAAGGCATGACCTTGATCCAAAAAGCCGCCGAACCGCTGCATCTGGCCGCTCGCGCTCGCGAGGTGTACGACGTGACCGGAGCCGGCGATACCGTCATCGCCACCCTGGCCGCCGGCTTGGCCGCCGGGCTGGGCTTCCCGGAGGCGACGCTGCTGGCCAATCTGGCCGCCGGCATCGTGGTCGGCAAGCTGGGCACCGCCAGCGTCACCGTGTCCGAGTTGCGCCGAGCCGTGTACGAGCACGACGAACCGCCGCGCGGGGTGTTGGAGGAAGCGCACTTGCTGCAAGCGGTGGCGGACGCCAAGACGCACGGCGAAACCATCGTCATGACCAACGGCTGCTTCGATATCCTGCACGCCGGTCACGTCGCCTATCTCGAACAGGCCAAGCGGTTGGGGAGCCGGCTGATCGTGGCGGTGAACGACGATGCGTCGGTGCGCCGGCTCAAGGGCGCGGATCGACCGGTCAACCCGATGTGGCAGCGGATGCGGGTGCTGGCCGGACTGTCGGTCGTGGATTGGGTGGTGCCGTTTGAAGAGGACACCCCGGAACGGCTGATTTGCGCGGTCAAGCCCGATTATCTGGTCAAGGGGGGCGACAACGATCCCGCTAACATCCCCGGCAACCGCTGCGTCTGGGAGGCGGGCGGCCAAGTCGTGGTCATGGATTACATCGAAGGCTGTTCGACCACCAGCACCATCGCACGGATTTTGAACCGACCATGAAAGTCACCAATAACGTCATTACGGTCGATGTCGCCATCATCGGCGGCGGTATCGCCGGCCTGTGGTTGTTGGCCCGGTTGCGCCAGCGTGGTTATGGGGCGCTGATGATCGAGAGCGAACGCTTGGGCGCCGGCCAGACCATTTGCTCCCAGGGCATCATTCACGGCGGCGCCAAATACTCGCTGCGCGGGCAGGTGAGCGAGTCCGCGAAGGCGGTCGCCGAGATGCCGGCGCTGTGGCGGCGCAGCCTGAGCGGCCATGGCCAAGTCGATTTGCAGGGCGCGGCGCTGCTGGCCGAGCACCAATATCTTTGGGCGACGCGCTCGCCGACCTCCCGGCTGGTGGCGTTCTTCGCCAGCCGGTTGCTGCGCAGCCGCATGGAAAAAGTGGCGGCGGGGGTCGGGACGGGCGACTATCCGCCGGCCTTGCGGCACCCGGCGTTCCGGGGCACGGTGTATCGGCTGGACGAGCCGATCATCGACATCGCTTCGGTGCTGTCGGTGCTGGCCGAACAACAGCGGGAGGCCATCGTGCTCTGCCAGGGTCCGGCGGTCCCCTCCGGCGATGGTGCGATCACCCTGCGCCACCCGCAACGGCCGACCCTGGTGATTCGCCCGACCTGCACGGTGTTCGCCGCCGGTGCCGGCAACGCGGCGTTGCCGTGGGCGGCGATGCAACTGCGGCCCCTGCACATGGTGCTGGCGCGCGGCCCCGGTTTGCCGGGACACCTGTACGCGCACTGCGCCGGGGCCAGCGAGGTGCCGCGCCTGACCGTAACCACCCACTACGACGCCACGGGCCGAATGGTCTGGTATCTCGGCGGCGGGTTAGCCGAAGAGGGTATCAAGCGCGACCGCGCGGAGCAGATTCGCGCGGCGCGGCGGGAGCTGGCCACCCTGCTGCCTTGGGTGGAGTGGTCGCGGGTGGAATTCACCACGTTCACCGTGAAGCGGGCCGAGGCTTGGCAGTCGAGCGGGGCGCGACCGCCCGGCCCCAACGTGTTTCGCGACGGCAGAACGCTGGCGGTATGGCCGACCAAGCTGTCGCTGACGCCGCTGTTGGCGGAGCGAGTGGAGCAGGTGTTGCGGACCTTGGATTTGCGGCCCAAGCCGGCCGATTTGCGGATCTTGGCCGACTGGCCGCGCCCGGAAGTGGCGATGTATCCCTGGGATCGAGAGGATTTGGAGTGGAGCTAAGGCCGCTGGGGGCGACCGGCCTGCGGGTTAGCCCGCTGGGCTTGGGGACGGTCAAATTCGGCCGCAACCAGGGGGTCAAATACCCTCGGGCGTTCGAGTTGCCGTCGGATCGGGATGCTCTGGCGCTGTTGGAGACGGCTTGGGACTTGGGGATCAACCTGCTGGATACCGCGCCGGCCTACGGCGCGAGCGAGGAGCGGCTGGGCCGGCTGTTGCGGCAATGCCGGCGGGATTGGGTTGTCGTCACCAAGGTGGGCGAGGAATTTCACGACGGCGTTTCCCGCTTCGATTTTTCCGCCGCCGCCACTCGCGCCAGCGTGGAGCGCAGCCTGCGGCGACTGGGAGTGGAGATGTTGGATGCGGTGCTGATTCATTCCGATGGCGATGATTTGAGCATTCTGGAGCGGGAAGCGGTGCTGCCGACCTTGCTGGACCTCAAGCGGGCGGGTTGGGTGCGGGCGGTGGGAATGTCCACCAAGACCGTCGCCGGCGGGCTGCGCGCGGTCGAATGCTGCGATCTGGTGATGGTGACTTACAACCTGCGCCAGCGGGAGGAATTGCCGGTGATTCGAGCCGCCGGCGCCGCCGACAAGGGCGTGTTGATCAAGAAGGGTTTGCTCGGCGGCCATCTCGACCAGGTGGCGGAAGCCGATCCGGTGTTGGCGGCGCTGCGCCTGATTTTCGCCGAGCCGGGCGCGAGCAGCGCGGTGGTCGGCACGCTCGATCCGGCGCACCTGCGGGCGAACGTGGCGGCAGAAGAAGCGTTGAGAGGGTGATCCCCGTCGCCGCTTGGGCCGTTTGCCGCCGCTTGGGTTGTGCCGGCACCGGGTTTGGCCAGCGCGAGATTTCGTCACCGCCGCCGATTGCGCGCTGCTGTCGCTGGACGTGGAGCGCTACTTCGTGGTCACCCGATTCCAGAGCGTGGCGGAATTGGACATGCTAATATGACTAAATAGAATAATAATAAAATTATTTATCCTTTATTTATATAAAGGAGCTCATATATATTGAAATCCGCGCGAAAGCCGATCCGGCAATGCTTGGATCGGCGTGCCGAAACCGATCGGCCAGTTCCATCCATAACAAGGAATATCTCCATGACTCATCAACGTTTTTTCTGGATCGCCGCGCTGTTGCTGGCATTCAGTCCAGGTTTCGTGACCGACGCTCGCGCGGCGGGCAACACCATCACCCTCCTGAACGTGTCCTACGATCCCACCCGCGAGTTTTACAGCGACTTCAACGCGGTGTTCGGCAAGTTCTGGCAGGCCAAGACCGGCGATGCGGTGACGGTCCGGCAATCGCACGGCGGTTCCGGCAAGCAGGCCCGCTCGGTGATCGACGGTCTCGAAGCGGACGTGGTCACGCTGGCGCTGGCCTACGACATCGACGAGATCAGCGCTAAGGGCGGCCTGTTGCCGGCCGACTGGCAGCGACGGCTGCCGCACAACAGCTCGCCCTATACTTCGACCATCGTGTTTCTGGTGCGCAAGGGCAATCCCAAAGGCATCAAGGACTGGGGTGACTTGGTGAAGCCGGGGGTGAGCGTGGTCACCCCCAACCCCAAGACCTCGGGCGGCGCGCGCTGGAACTATCTGGCCGCCTGGGGCTACGCGCTGCGTCAGCCCGGCGGCGACGAAGCCAAGGCGCGCGACTTCGTTTCCCGCTTGTATCGCAATGTCCCGGTGCTGGATTCCGGCGCTCGCGGCTCCACCACCACCTTCGTGGAACGCGAGATCGGCGACGTGCTGCTGGCGTGGGAAAACGAAGCGTTTCTGGCGGTCAAGGAGATGGGCAAGGACGATTTCGAGATCGTGATGCCCTCGATCAGCGTTCTGGCCGAGCCGCCGGTGGCGCTGGTGGACAAGATCGCCGACAAGCGCGGCACCCGTGCGGCGGCTCAGGCATACCTCGACTATCTCTACAGCCCGGAAGGCCAAGAATTGGCGGCCAAGCACTATTACCGCCCTCGGGATCCGGCGGTGGCCGAACGCCATCGGGAGCGATTTCCGCAATTGCAACTGTTCACCGTCGATGAGGCGTTCGGCGGTTGGGCCAAGGCGCAGGCCGCGCATTTCAAGGATGGCGGAACCTTCGATCAGATTTACCAGCCGGGCCGCTAGCCGTCGGCGATGTCGCCAGCGGCGGAAAGCTCAAGCCAGCAGCTTGCCGCACTGGGTGGCGAAAAATTCCACCGCTTCGTCCACGTCGGCCAGCGGCATCTCGTAGCCGCACGGCAGGTAGCCATACATGCCGTGCTTGACCAAGTCGTTCTCCGGATGGTAGAGCCGCACGACCAACTGGACGGCGGATCGATTGGGGCCAGCGCGAAACTCGACGATGATGCGGTCGGTGAAAATCCAGAAATAGTTGACGGTAGGGTGCGTCTCGATGTGCGGCTTCAATTTCCGCACCTCGTCTTTCACCGTTTCGAAATCGCGCTCCAATCGGGTCAATACCTGTTCCTCGACCGGCTGTTGCCGGCTCTGTTCGGCGCGGAAATTGGCGACCGCGCGACCGAACAGTTCGCTGATATCTTTGGCCATGGTGATGTCTCCGCGCAAATTCAGCGGCTGGTGGCGTCCTTGGTCAAGCGCAAACGCTTCTGGTGCAGATACACCCGGACGACGCGCCGCCGATTGTCAACTTCGTCGGCGAGCACAGCCATTTTTTGCTTATAATCCGCGTCGTCTGGCGCCAAGTCGAGCATTTTTTCCGCGAACTCGACCGCCTCGTCATAGGCGCCGACTTCCATCAGCATATCGCTCAGCAGATCCAGGGATGGCAGATGGTCGGGGTCGTGACCGAGCCCTTGGACCAACAGCGGCATGAGGCCGTACACGATATCTTCCGAGCGGTGCAGGTCCAGTTCGACGGCTTCCCGCCATTGCTGGCAGGCCCGCGCATAGAGGTCGGCGACCGTTGCATTCTCCATGAGTGATCCTCATGATTGATCGCTTTTCGCCATTTTGCCGCGCGCTTCCGGGTTCGCTATCGGGGCCGGCCAGCGGGCGCGCACTCTCCGGCGGCGCCCTCCGCGAACAGCGCGCCGCCGCCGCGAATGACTTCCGCGTAAAATCGGGCGCTGGCCTTGGGCGTCCGTCGCTGGGTCGCGTAGTCCACATGGATCAGCCCGAAGCGCTGGGAATAGCCGTAGGCCCATTCGAAGTTGTCCAGCAGCGACCAGGCGAAATAGCCGCGCAAATCCACGCCGTTCCGCATCGCGCTCAGAGCGGCGCGCAGATGGTCGCGCAAATAGCTCCGGCGCAAGGGATCGTCGATTCCGCCATTCGCCTGGGGCGGGTCGTAAAACGCCGCGCCGTTTTCGGTGACATATAGCGGCAACGGCCCGTAGCGGCCGGCGACCCATTCCAGAATGTCGGTCAATCCTTGCGGGTAGACTTCCCAATCCAGGCCGGTATGGGTCTGGCCGGTCTGGCGGACCCGGGCGGCATTCAGCGGCCAGTCGGCGGGATCGTGGCGGACCACTTGCCGGCTGTAGTAGTTGATGCCGAGAAAATCTGGCGGTTGACGGATCAGGTCGAAATCGGCGGCGGGAAAACTCGGCCACGCCGCGTCGAAAATTTCCGGCAGTTCCGGCGGATAGCCGCCCAGAAACACCGGGTCGAGATAGTGGCGGTTCCAGTAGGCGTCCGCCCGCATGGTGGCGCTCAAATCCTCGACCGTTTCGGTGGCCGGATATTTCGGCTCCAGGTTGACCACCAAGCCGATTTGATGGCGGCCTTCGGCGCGATAGGCTTGAACCGCTTTGGCGTGCGCCCGCAATAGATTGTGCGCGGCGACCGGCGCGGCATAGGGGTTGCGCTGGCCGGGCGCCAGCACGCCGTGCAGATAGCCGCCGTCCACCACCACCCACGGCTCGTTCAGCGTGACCCAGAGCTTGACCCGGTCGTCCAGCGCCCGGAACAGCACTCGCGCGTAATCGGCGAACCAGTCGGCGCTATCCGGGTTCAGCCAGCCCCCCAGGCGATCCAGCGCCGCCGGCAAATCCCAGTGATACAGCGTCAGCATCGGCTGGATACCCCGCTCCAGCAAGGCGTCCACCAGCCGCTCGTAAAAGCCCAATCCTCGGGGATTAATCCGACCGCGCCCCTCCGGCAGCACCCGGCTCCAGGACGCGCTGAAGCGATAGGCGTTCAGGCCCAACTCCCCCATCAGCGCCACATCTTCCCGATAGCGGCGGTAATGGTCGCAAGCCACGTCACCGGTATCGCCGTCGCGGGTCCGGCCCGGCGTGTGGGCGAACTCGTGCCAGATGCTGGGGCCGGCGCCGTCGGCCAGCGGCGAGCCTTCGATCTGATAGGCCGAGGTGGCGGCGCCCCACAGGAAATCGGTTGGAAACAGCGCGGGTTCGATCATGCGGCGGAAACTCGGGTGCAGAGAGTCAGGGGATGGTATCGGCGTCGGCGGTTCCGTCGGTCAACGCCAAGCCGTCGGGGCCGAACAGGTGCAGCCGGGTCGAATCCAGGGACAGCCGAACCGGCTCGCCCTTGTCGAAGAGCTGAATGCCGGGCAGCCGTGCCACCAGCAACGGCGCGGGCGCCGCCATGCCGTCGATGCGCAAGTGCAAGAGCGTCTCATGGCCCAAATATTCGGCATCGGCGACCGTCGCCCGCAAACCGCTTGCCTCGGCGGCGACCAGATACAAGTGTTCGGGCCGAATGCCGGCGGTCAACGGCGTGTCCAGCCAAGCCCGCCAGCGTTCGACGGTCGGCGTGGGCAAGGCTAGCAGCGGCCAGGACTGTTCGCCGAGATGCAGGCTTAGCCCGCCATGGGTGGCGGTCAGGCGGGCGGAAAACAGATTCATCGGCGGATTACCGATAAAGCCGGCCACAAAGACATTCGCCGGCCGCTCGTACAATTCCCGTGGCGGCGCCACCTGCTGCAAGCGACCACGATCCATCACCGCCACCCGGTCGCCCAGCGTCATCGCCTCGGCCTGGTCGTGAGTGACGTAGACGGTGGTGATGCCGGTTCGATCCAGCAGTTCGCCGATTTCGGCGCGGATTTGCACTCGCAACCGGGCGTCGAGATTGGACAGCGGCTCATCCATCAGGAACACGGTGGGTTGTCGCACCAGCGCCCGGCCCATCGCCACTCGTTGGCGCTGGCCGCCGGACAGTTGCTTGGGCAGGCGGTCGAGCAGGCCGCCGAGACTGAGCAGTTCCGCGACCCAGTTGACCAGCCGCTCGATCTCGGGGCGCGGCAGGTCGCGCATCTTCAGCGGAAATTCCAGATTGCGCCGCACCGTCATGTGCGGATAGAGCGCGTAGTCCTGGAACACCATCGCCACGTTGCGCTGTTGCGGCGGCAAGGCGTTGACGGCTTGGCCGCCGATGCGCAGCGTGCCGTGCGTCGCGGTTTCCAGTCCGGCCAGCAATCGCAGCAGGGTGGATTTGCCGCAGCCGGACGGCCCGACGAACGCCACCAGTTCGCCGTCGGCGACGGTCAGGCTGTAATCGAAAATGGCCTGGGTTCCGCCCGGATAGATTTTGTCGATGTGCTCGAAGTCGATGGTGGCCATGGAGTGCGGATTTGATGGAGCAGGATTTATCAATAGCTTACCAAAAGGCGGTTATCCAGTCCCTCTCACGACTTGACCCGGAAATCGGTGAGGTTCTCGGCAGAGCCCTAATATATTTTTCAGCATCACAACAATATTGTTTTGCTACAATTCTGTTGTGATATGTTTAGTTTGACAGCTTGAGGAGAATCCCATGACGTGTTTCGGCCGAACCACGGAAACCGCCGAGCTTTGGCGCCTTTTCAAGGAGGGACGCAATCTGCTGATGCTCGCGCCACGTCGGATCGGCAAGACGGTTCAGATCAATCACCTGCGCGATACGGCGGCGGAGCACGATTTTCGCGCCATCGTTTTGGAAGTGGCGGGCTTTCGGGAGGAAAAAGATTTCTTCCGCCAATGTTGCGCGACCATTCAGGAAGAGCTCTCGACCGGCGCCAAAGTCATGACCGCCTTCGGCGAGCGACTTTCGCGAGTGTGGCGCGGCCAAGAAAGCGGCGGCGATTGGCGACAGTGGTTACAGCAAACCGATGCGCGGGAGTTCGCCAGTCACCTGCTGGCGCACCTGGACGAGCACAAAAATGAGCCGCCCTGGCTGATTCTGGTGGATGAATTGCCCATCTTCGTTTTGGCTCTGCGAGAGCGCGGCGGGGCTCAGGCGGTCAGCAATTTTCTTTATTGGCTGCGGAACATGCGCCAGAAATACCGCCAAGTGCGCTGGCTTTACACCGGCTCCATCGGTCTGGACAGCGTTGCGCGCCGCGATAGCGTGGAGGGAGCCTTGAACGATCTGGACGTTTTTCCGTTCGCTCCCTTCGCTCCCGATACGGCTCGCGCCTTTCTGGCCGACATCGCCAAGCGGCGCGGCCGTATCCTGCACGAAGACGCCGCCGAGGTTATCCTGCGCCGCTTGGGCTGGCTTTCCCCCTACTACCTGGAAAAAGTCGCCGAGGACGCCTGTACCTTGGCCGGGACTGGTGGCGTGCTGGACCTGTCGCGCGCCCAAGCCGCTCTGGACCGGATGCTCGACTTGGAGAAACGCACCTACTGGAGTACGTGGCGGGAACATCTGGACCGCAACTTTATCGATCCCGAACGCAGCCGCCTCTATACCGTGCTGGAAACGGTTGCCAAGAGCGACGCGGGGACGGGTTCCGACGCGCTGCTGCCAGCGCTCAACCGGGGTAGCGATCCGGTCGGCGAAGCGGCCTTGCGCCACTTGCTTGATACTTTGTTAGCTGATGGCTATCTCGCCGTGGACAGCGAACGCCGCTACAGCTTCCGCATGAACCTGCTGCGCGAGTGGTGGCTGCGCTACGTGGTGTTGTGAGAGGCCACGATGAGCAAGCTCATCAACCTCGCCGTTTACAATCCGGCCATTTTGGACGACGCGGATTTTCTCGCCGGCTTTGTCGCTCGCCGGGACTTGACCGCCTCGCTGCTCGCCCGCTTGGGCGAAATCACACCGCGCGGCCAAGCCAAACACCATCTCATTCTCGGCCAGCGCGGCATGGGCAAGACCAGCCTGTTGCGCCGTCTGGCCCTCGGCGTGCGCGAAGACGCCGCACTGGCTGCCGTGCTGTTGCCGCTCACCTTCCGGGAAGAGCAATACAACGTCCACAACCTGCACACGTTTTGGCTCAACTGCCTGGACGCCTTGGGCGATTATTTCGAGAAAACCGGCCAAGCCGACAAGGCCGACGAAATCGACCGCGACACCGCGACGCTGATGCGCGGCGACATAGACCTTGAAGGCGGCGCCGCGCTCGACGTCTTCAAGCGTTGGGCCAAGCGCGAGGGCCGCCGCCCTCTGTTACTGCTGGACAATATCGATTTTATCCTCGACGGCTTGGAAGCGCAGCACTGGAGCCTGCGCCGGGTAATGCAGGAAGCGGGCGGCATCGTGGTGGTGGGAGCATCCGCCGCCTATCTCGAAGCGACCGCCGACCCCAAGGGCGCTTTTTACGACTTCTTCCAGATCACGGTGCTGGAGAAACTCGGTCAGGACGAACTCATCGCTTGCCTGCGGCGACTCGCTCAAGCGCGCGGCGAGGAAGGGCGCAAGGTGCTGAACGTCCTGAACCGTGATCCGGGACGTATCCGCGCCCTGCACGACCTGACCGGCGGCAACCCGCGCACCTTGGTGTTGCTGTATCTCCTGCTCGAACTTGATGCCGAGGGCGATGTGTTCTCCGACCTCGAACGCCTGCTCGACCAAGTGACCGTGCTGTACAAGGCCCGCGTGGAAGACTTGGCGCCGCAAGCCCGCGTGGTGCTCGACGCCGTGGCCCTGGCCTGGAATCCGATCACCGCCGCTGATGTAGCCGCCGCCACCGCGCTGGACACCTCCGCCGTTTCCACGCAACTGGACCGCTTGCAGAAAAACGGCGTGGTCGAAAAGGTCGGCTTGTCCTCGACCGCCCGCGCCGGTTTCCAACTGGGCGAGCGCTTTTTTAACATCTGGTATTTGATGCGCCACGGCCCGCGTCGCCAGAAAACCCGGCTGCGCTGGCTAACAAGCTTTCTGCGGGATTTCTATTCCCCCGCTCAACTGAACGAGCGGGCGCTCGAATTACTGAAGGGTAACAACCGGCAGGGTTTGGAGCGAGGCCATTACGCCTTGGCTTTGTGTGAGGCTATAGACGATGAGGGTTTGCGCCATCTACTCACACAAGAAGCTCGTGCCGAGTTCGAGCATTTCGCTGCCGCCAGTGGCAAACGGCTGGAAGACATCGTTGACCCAGAGGATTTACCCACGCCGAGCACCGCAAGCGAATGGGCTGGCATGGGATGGTGGTTAATTGATTTAGGTCGTTATAACGACGCGGAGACTGCCTACCGCCAAGCTATTAAACTATATCCTAACGATCCCTTTTCGTGGAACGCCTTGGGTATCCTGCTGCGTAAGCTTGCGCGTTACGACGAAGCCGAGGCTGCCTACCGCCAAGCAATCATATTGGGTTTCAAATCTGCTAGCCCCTGGAATAACCTAGGTAATTTGCTGGGCGAGCTTGCACGTTACGACGAAGCCGAGGCTGCCTACCGCCAAGCGATTGCGCTGGATTCCAATGATGCCACCCCTTGGAACAACCTCGGTTTTCTGCTGCAAGACCATCTCGCTCGCTACGAGGAGGCCGAAGCGGCTTATCAACGTGCGCTAGATTTGGGAACAACCCCAGAAATCCCCCAAACTAATTTGTTATTCCTGTACTACATAAAACCTGATCGGTATGGGGAAGCTGAGTCGTTGTTCGAGACGCTGGTAGATCGCCTACCTTCACCAGGCCCAGATTTATTGCGCGCTTTCAGGGCCTTGGCCCTGGACAACTTCGGTGAAACCACCCAAGCCTTGGCCTCGGCGCTGGCAGGGAACCCAGCGGTGATGTTTATGAACTACCACCTTCTGCGCGTGTTGCGTCTGGCCGCCGCACGCGGCTACGGCGACAAACTACTCGCTTGGCTGGACGAGCAAGGTTATGCCGATCATTACTGGCCTCTGCGCGTGGCTTTCGACGCCTATCTGCACGGCGAAGCCAAGCTGATGGATGTCAACCCCGAAGTTCGCGGCGCGGCCAAGCGAATTTACGACTGGCTGGACAGCGCCCGCCGTGCCCAGACGGCAACAACTGAGGAAAGCGGCAAAGCTCCTCCGCCCAAACGCAAAAAGGGCGCTCGCAAAACGCGCTAAACCCACTCACTTCAATCCCTTGCACTCCTCGGCCAACCGCTGGGGCAGATAGCGTTAATGCCCGGTAATGGTGAAGGAAAACAGGATATTGTCCTCGACCGCCCCGGCCCCGATATTGTGGATGACCAGCGGTGTCCCCGCTTCCGAACGCCGCTCGGAAACGATGCCGATGTGGTGAACCCCCATCGGCAAGCGCCACGTCACCAGATCGCCCGGCAGATAAGCGCCCGGATCGGCGCTGGTGGTCGCGCTGGTAGAGTGGACAGACATGATGCCAAATAACGTGAGTTCCAGATAAGGACGGGGAGGTCTCTGGAGCGGAACCCGCTAAGGTTCCAGAATGTCACGCCCTGCTGCTCCATGAACTTCCCCCATGAACTTAGACGACCTGTGCTGCGGCGTCGATGATTTCTGCCGACCGCTCCTGCTGACCTGGCATCACTGCCTTCGGCAGGTCGGGCACACTCGCCACCGCAGCGCCGCCAACGCCATGGTCAATGTTCTGGCCGCGTTGGTGGCGTGCGCGGACCAGCCGCAAACCCTCGCTCAATCTGGCCCAAAACGACATCAACATGTTGACTTTGCAAAGATCATTAACTTGAACTCACACCATGTTAAGCTTGTTTCATGGCAGGCTATTCCGGAGTCGAACCATGTCCCAGCCCGCATCCCGCCTGACCTTCACCTACGACGATTATCTCGAATGGGAAAACCGGCAACCGACCCGCCACGAATTCATTCGCGGCGAGGTCTTCGCCATGACCGGCGTCACCGATCTGCATAATGAAATTTGCCTGAATCTCGGCGCGATGTTACGCCAACACTTGCGCGGCACGCCCTGCCGGGTATTCATGACCGATGTCAAGGTGCGAGTGGAAGCGGCGGACTGCGGCTTCTACCCCGATATTCAGGTGACCTGCGCCGAAAGCGACCGCGCCGACCGCTACGTCAAACGCGCTCCGGTGCTGGTGGTCGAAGTGCTGTCGGCCAGCACCGCCGCTTTCGATATCGGCGACAAGTTCGCCGCTTACCGGCAACTGGACAGCCTGCGGGAATACGTGCTGGTCGATCAGGAACGAGTCCGCGTCCAGATTTACCGACGACTGGGCGACCGATGGCTGGTGGACAGCGCCGGTCCCGGCGAACGCCTGCGACTGGAAAGCATCGATCTGGAATGCCCGGTGGAGAGGGTCTACGAAGACCTGAGCGAACCGCCCGCCATCGGCTCGGCCGAGCCGGAACGTCGCCCGACTTGAAGGCGGTTTTCGATGGTCCAGGCTAGCGCGACCGCGCGGGCGTTCTGGCTGACCGCGCCGGGTCGCGGCGAAATTCGCGGGGAATCCCTCCCCTCTCCTGGCGCCGGCGAAATCCTCGTGCGCACGCTTTACACCGGCATCAGTCGCGGCACCGAAAGCCTGGTGTTTCGCGGCGAGGTGCCCGTCAGCCAATATCAGGCCATGCGCGCCCCGTTCCAGCAGGGCGATTTCCCGGCGCCGGTGAAGTACGGCTACTGCAATGTCGGCGTGGTCGAAATCGGCACCGAACATCTTCGCGGACAGCCCGTGTTTTGCCTTTATCCCCACCAGGATCGTTACGTGGTGCCGGCGACGGCGGTGACGCCGATACCGGCCCACATCCCGCCCGGCCGGGCGGTGCTGGCGGCGAATCTGGAAACCGCGCTCAACGTGATTTGGGACGCCGCGCCCCGGTTGGGGGATCGAATCGCGGTGATCGGCGCGGGCGTGGTCGGCTGTCTGATCGCCCGTTTGGCTGGCCGGTTGCCGGGTTGCCAAGTCCAGTTGGTGGATGTAGATGAAGGCAAGGCGGCGGTGGCCGAACGGCTGGGGGTCCGGTTTGCCTTGCCGGAGCAGGCGGCCGGAGAGCAGGATGTGTTGGTCCACGCCAGCGGATCGCCCGACGGATTGACGACGGCGCTGGGGCTGGCCGGGTTTGAGGCAGTCGTGGTGGAAGCGAGCTGGTTCGGGGCGCGCTCGGTCGGCTTGCCGCTGGGCGAGGATTTTCACGCCAAGCGGCTGACTCTCCGCAGTTCCCAAGTCGGCGCCGTCGCCACCGCGCAGCGCGCCCGCTGGGATCATCGGCGGCGCATGGCGACCGTCATGGGCCTGCTGGACGATCCGATCCTGGATAGCCTCATCAGCGGGGAAAGCCCGTTTGCCGAGCTGCCGCAGGTCATGGCCGAACTATGCCGTGACCCGCGCGGCGCGTTGTGCCATCGTATCGTCTATGCCGGGTAGGTGCGCTCCCGCTTTTACCCCGTTAGATTCGCGCTCCAACAACCCGTCACTCGACGCTCCCAACCCCAGGTGAAACCGCCATGATGTACACCGTTTGCGTCCGCGATCATTTCATGATCGCCCACAGCTTCCGGGGAGACACCTTCGGCCCCGCCCAACGCCTGCACGGCGCGACTTACGTGGTCGATCTCGAATTGCGCCGGCCCGACCTGGACCCGGATGGCGTGGTGGTCGATATCGGCAAGCTCGGCGACTGCCTGCGAGCGGTGCTGGGCGAACTGAACTACCGCAACCTCGACGAGATGCCGCAATTCGCCGGCCGCAACACCACCACGGAATTTCTGGCGCGGGAGATTTTCGACCGGGTCGCGGCCCGCATCGAGGACGGGCAATTGGGGCCGAACACCGCCGGACTGAGTTCCATGCGTGTCGCCCTGCACGAATCGCACACCGCCTGGGCGGCCTACGAGGGTCCGCTCGCTTGAAGTCGGTACATTTTCTGATTCCGGGCGATCCGAATAGCCGCACCGGCGGCTACATCTACGACCGTCGTATCATGGCAGGACTGACGGCTCTGGGCTGGCACGTCGAATTGCGTGGTCTGGATGCCTCGTTCCCGACGCCGACGCCGATGGCGCTGCAACAAGCCGCCGAAGTGTTGGCCGCGCTGCCGGATCAATCGCTGGTGGTCGCGGACGGTCTGGCGCTGGGGGCGATGCCCCAAGCCGTCGCCCCCCATCGGGAACGGCTGCGGCTGGTCGGGCTGGTCCACCATCCGCTGGCGCTGGAAACCGGCCTCGACGAAGCGCGGCGAAGGCAGCTTCACGCCAGCGAGCGCGAGGCGCTGCGCCATGTCCGGCAGGTCATCGTCACCAGCCCCAGCACGGCGCGGGCGCTGGCGGATTACGACATTTCGCCGGAACGCTGCGCCGTGGTCCCGCCCGGCACCGATCCCGCCCCGCTGGCGACCGGATCGAATGGCGGCGAACCGGCGCTGCTCTGCGCGGCCAGCCTGACCCCGCGCAAGGGCCACGCGGTCCTGTTCCGGGTGCTGGCGCGGCTCCGACACCTGCCTTGGCGGTTGCGCTGCGCGGGCAGCGAAACGCTCGATCCCGCGACCGCCGCTCGGCTGCGGGCTTTAATCGATGAGTTGGGGCTGGGGGATCGGATGGCGATGCTGGGCGAATTGGACGCGGACCAACTAGCAGCCCGCTACCAGGAGGCGGATGCCTTCGTCCTGCCCTCCTTCCACGAGGGCTACGGTATGGTGCTGGCCGAGGCGCTGGCTCGGGGTTTGCCGATCATCAGCACCACCGCCGGCGCGATTCCCGACACGGTGCCGGCGGAGGCGGGGCTGCTGGTCCCGCCCGGCGACGAAGCGGCGTTGGCCGACGCCTTGGCGCGACTCTTGACCGAACCCGAACTGCGCCAGCGGCTCGCGGCCGGCGCACGCAAGGCGCGGGAGACCTTGCCCGACTGGCCGAGCGTTTGCGCCCGATTCGCCGCCACGCTCGATACGGTATCGGCCCGATGAGCGGCTTTTCGGTGGACTGGCTCGCCCTGCGCGAACCCGTGGACGCGGTGTCCCGCAACCCGGAATCGACCGCCGAGTTGCTCGCTTGGCGTCAAAACCGTAGTCGCTTGTGCGTGCTCGATTTGGGTAGCGGCACCGGCGCAAACCTCCGCTATCTCGCCCCGCTGCTGGGCGGCGAGCAGCACTGGTTTCTGGTCGATCACGACCCGACCATGCTGGCGCGCGGCGATGAACTGCTCCGACAGTGGGCGGCGGCGCGGGAATCGAACCCGAGTCTGGAATGGCGATTGCTGGACCTGAATCGAGACTGGGAGCGGCTGGACCTGCCGGATGTCCATCTGGTCACCGCCTCCGCCCTGTTCGATCTGGTCTCGGCGGCTTGGCTGGAGCGATTCGCCCGGCGCTGCCGGGAATGGCGGGCGGCGGTGTTCGTCACCCTCAGCTATGACGGGGCCATCATCTGGGAACCGGCGTTGGAGGGCGACGAAGCGCTACGCGAGCGGATCAACCGCCACCAGCGAACCGACAAGGGCTTCGGTCCGGCGCTCGGCCCCGACGCCCCCGCCACGCTGGCCATCCTGTTGCGACAGCTCGGTTATTGGGTGATGTTGCGGCCCAGCCCGTGGCGGCTGGGGTCGGAACACGTGACGTTGCAAACCGTGCTGCGGGAGGGTTGGGCCAAGACCGCTCGGACCCTCGCGCCGGAACCGGCTGGCGGGCTGGACGACTGGGCCACAGAGCGCCGTCGCCTGATCGAGCGAGGCCATTCGCGGCTGCATGTCGGACATTGGGATTTGTTGGCCTGGTTGAAGGAATAGCGCCAACGGAGTGGCCTCAATCTCCCAGCTCGCAATCGAACAGCACATCCTCGCCCATCACATAACGGCGGTGGCGGGGGCGCAAGCTCTGCGACAAATCCCGAATCGGCGGCAGAGTGATGCCGGGCCGGCCGGAGCCGACGATCAGCGGCGCCACCGCGATTTGCAGCCGATCCAGCAAGCCCTGCTCCAGAAAAGCCGACACGGTCAAACCGCCGCCTTCCACGAAAATCCCGAACCAACCGCGCGAGTGCAATCGCTCGACCACCACGCGCAGGTCCAGGCGCCGACCGCGACACGGCACGCCGATGATCTCGGCGTGATCCGGCCCGGCCTGATCCGCCAATGCCTCGTGGCAGATCAGCGCGGTCGGCGCCGTCCGGTCCCGGAACACGCCGCGACCGGCGGCGAGCCGGCGGCGCGGATCGAGAATCACCCGCGCCGGGTTGGGGCCGGGGACTCGTCGGGTGGTCAGTTGCGGATCGTCGCATTCCACGGTGTTGGCCCCGACCACGATGGCATCGCACAGCGCTCGCATCCGGTGCAGGTGGGTCAGGTTTTCCGGGCCGTTGATGTAGCAGGACATCCCTTCCAGCGTGGCGATGCGGCCGTCCAGGCTTTGTCCCAGATGCGCCACCGTCAGCGGCCGGGCGCCACGGGCCAGCGCCATCGGCAGATAAAGATCGATCACTTCGGCGGCCGATTCGGCGACCGGAACCCTGGC
>RRZT010274660.1_pt1 | contig 28979 bp, 29 predicted proteins | sample 2165551 | NCBI WGS metagenome assembly RRZT01 (sample SAMN10456910, study PRJNA506462) | wastewater metagenome | biome: wastewater; feature: sludge; material: wastewater sludge; isolation source: wastewater sludge with Escherichia coli K12::gfp cells carrying plasmid... | place: USA: Moscow, Idaho...
CTCATCAACCTCTACAAGGAAAATGGTCAATCCATGACCGTTCGGGCATAGACAAAAAGAGTCGGTCAGAAATCGGTCATTTCGAAGAAATTCGCTGCCGTCAACAAGTCTTTATTTCCAGTTGTTGAGCTCGAACTGTCTGGGGGACAGTTCGAGGTTGGAGATAAAGCGAACTCTGTTCGCGTCAGTCGTAGAGGGCTGAAAAAGCTGATTTATCAGCGCATTTTGGCACAAACTCCGTTTGTTTCATTTTCGACCTCTTTCCCTTACTTCACATATCTAGGCTCGGGCTGAAACAGTTCCCCGAACTGTTTCACTCCCCCAGACTGTTAAAGCCCACTCAACCACTGCGCCATTACAACCTAAAACGAAAAAATAGAGTTTGGAACTATTTTTGTCCCAAACTCTTTTGTGATTTGCGGATTCCTTCTGGTACCAGGCTGATTTTCTGGATGGTGTGAAGGCGGATGATGGCGCTCATATTTTTGGAGAAATTCTTAACAATGAGCTGCCGACGTCCCTCATCCCATTTGACAATCTCACCAGTGATACTCTTCTGATTGGAGTAGATGACATGGACTGCGGCCTTTTTGTAGAGGGCTAATTGTATCCTGTCTAAAACAAGCTGCTGGTCCAACTCCTCATCTTCGACGGGCTTTTGGACTCTATTTCCCAAAAATTGGTTCAATCTCTCAAGTAAAACTTGGACAAACTTTTTCATGGCAAAATCCTCTGATCCTTGATACAATTATAGTAACGAATTTTTGACAAAAAGACAAGTTCTTGCGAATTAATAGTTAGGAGGAATAATGGCGGAATTTACATTTGAAATTGAAGAACATCTCCTGGTCCTGTCTGAAAATGACAAGGGATGGACCAAGGAGTTGAATCGGGTCTCCTTTAATGGGGCACCAGCTAAGTATGATATCCGGACCTGGAGTCCTGACCATAGCAAGATGGGCAAAGGGATTACTCTGTCTAACGAGGAGTTTCAGGTCTTACTGGATGCCTTTACTAACCAATAAGAAGCTTACGAAAAGTAGGCTTCTTTTTTTAGGATGGGTTGTAGGGCTCTGACCAAGAGGATGACCACCACAATTTTTAAAATCCCTGTCAGGATGAAGGGGGTGACGGTCCAGGCTAGGGTATCCGTCCATGAGGCCTGGGAGAAAAATTTGAAGTAGGTTGCTCCTCCCAGTAAGACGATAGCTACTCCCAGACAGTTGGTCCAAAAGATGGTCCAGTAGGAGGAGTGCATGTTGGCTAGGCTACTGGTGAGGAGGCCGTAGAGGATAAAGGCCCAGAGGAAGCCGCCCGTTGCTCCAAAGAGGGCCTGAAAACCGCCGATTCCCCCAGCAAAAACTGGCAAACCAATGGCTCCCAAGAGTAGATAGAGGACCACACTGAGAGTGGCTTCTTTTGGCTTGTAGAGGGTGGCCAAAAGGCCGATAGCCAAGGTTTGTAGGGTGAAGGGAACTGGCCCGAGCGGGATGGTGATTTGCGATAGAACAGCAATCAGGGCTGCTCCGATGGCAATGTAGGAGAGAGAACGTGTATTGGAATTGGTCATATTGTTACCTTTTCATAAAATAACGGTTAACTATACTATAAAGATTTGATTTGAGAAAGTCAAGAATTTCTCATCGGTTGTCACAGGTTGGGGTCTAGCTTGAAAGAACGCTTTAGAGCAAGTATAATATATGAAAGGAGTTGACATGAAGATTTTATTACTAGGCGATAGCCTTTTTGCAGGTTGGGAGGGTCAGTTCGAGCCCCATATCAACTATTCCCTCAAGCAGGAAGAGCCAGATTTGGAGATTTGGAATCTGGCTGAATCTGGGGACAATAGTTTTGATTTGTTGGAAAAGTTGGACAAGACAGAGATTGGCGGGGCAGACTTGGTCTTTGTCTGGATTGGGGCCAATGATTTAGCGACCCATAAGCAAGTTTTTCTGGGTGAATTTCAGGATAATCTGCTTAAGGTTGTGGAGCGGCTGCGGGCATCTTATGCAGCCCATCAGATTACCTTTTTGGGGCCAGCTCCGGTGGATGAACAGAAGCAACTCTATCGGACCAACCGCTTGGTGGGTTATTACAGCGATATGGTGGAAAAGGTGGCCAAGTTGTCAGACTGTCACTTTATCTCCATGCAGGAGGTCTTTGGCCAGGTCGACTTTCCCATTGAAGAGGTTCTCAGAGGCAGTCAGGATGATGGCCTGCATTTTGGCAGTCTGGGTTATGGGATTTTGGCCCAGGCTCTGCTGAAACACATAAAAAATATGACATAATGGATCTCGGGCTAAGACCTTGGGGTCTTTTTTGGTTATAAATGAAATTTATGGCCGGGAATAAAAAATATAGATTATACAGAGGGGTATTGGGATGGTAGGATAGAAAGTATCAGTATCATTTTATTTACAAGGAGGATAGTATGGGAATTGCAGCACAGCGTGGGAATGTATTAAGAGCCAAAGGCTGGAGACAGGAGGGGCTCTTGCGCCTACTGGAAAATGTCTTGGAAAATGGGGAAGACCCAGAAAACCTCATCGTGTATGGGGCTTTAGGAAAAGCGGCCAGAGACTGGCCTTCCTACCATGCCATTGTGGATAGTCTGCTGAATCTGGAGGAGGATGAGAGTTTGATTGTTCAGTCTGGCAAGCCCATTGCTGTCTTGAAAACCCATCGGGATGCTCCTGTGGTCATTATGGCCAACTCGAATTTGGTTGGTCAGTGGGCCAGGCCAGATTATTTTTATGAATTATATGATAAAAACTTGATTGCCTGGGGCGGTCTGACGGCCGGAGATTGGCAATATATCGGTTCTCAGGGTGTGATTCAGGGCACCTATGAGATTTTTCAATCCATTGCTAGGCAGGCCTTTGGTGGCAGTCTCCAAGGGCGCTTTATCCTGTCGGCCGGTATGGGGGGCATGGGAGGTTCCCAACCCTTGGCCGGGAAACTGACGGGGGCAGCCATTTTGGTGGTAGATGTTAATGAAGAAAACATCGATAAGCGCTTAGAACTGGGCTATGTCGATAAAAAAACGGATGACTTGGACCAGGCTTTGGGTTGGATAGAGGAAGCCAGACAAGAGGGGACGGCCTTCTCAGTTGCCTTGGTCGGGAATGCGGCCACGGTCTATCCGGACATTTTAGATAGGGGAATCGTGCCAGACATTGTGACCGATCAGACAGCTGCTCATGACTTGCTCTATGGCTATGTTCCAGAAGGTTTTAGTCTGGACCAGGTGGCCCAATTAAGAGTGAGCCAGCCCCAGAAGCTAGAAGAAGCTGCGGGCAAATCCATTGCCAAGGAAGTCTCGGCCATCCTATCCTTTCAAGCCAAGGGGGCCCAGGTCTTCGACAATGGCAACAATATCCGCACCCAGGCCAAGCGCTTTGGTGTTGAGAATGCCTTTGATATTCCGGTCTTTACTGAAGCCTACCTCAGACCCCTCTTTGAGCGGGCAATTGGGCCTTTCCGCTGGATTGCCCTATCTGGTGAGGCCAGGGATATCGAAGTCATTGACCAGTATATTTTGGAGACCTTCCCAGATAATGACATCATTACTAACTGGATCAAGTTGGCCAGGGAACATGTTCCCTTTCAAGGGTTGCCAGCCCGCATCGGTTGGTTGGGACATGAGGAAAGGACCCAGCTTTCCTTAGCGGTCAATGATTTGGTGGCATCTGGCCAGCTTTCAGCCCCTATTGCCTTTACCAGAGACCATCTGGATGCAGGGGCCATGGCCCATCCCAATATCATGACAGAGAACTTGAAAGACGGATCGGATGCTATTGCTGACTGGCCTTTACTAAACGCCTTGATTGCCTCCTCTTCCAAGGCGGACTTGGTGGCCATTCATTCGGGTGGCGGGGGCTACGCTGGCTTCATGCAGAGTGCAGGGATTACCCTGATTGCAGATGGGAGTCCTGAGGCGGCCGAGCGCATCAAATTGGCCATTACCAATGATACCAGTCTGGGCGTTCTCCGCTATGCGGATGCAGGCTATCCGGCTTCTCTGGATGAAATTGCAGAAAAGGGAATCCGACATATTCAATTAGAACAATAAGAAGGTAAAATATGGTTGTCAAAAAATTAAAACGCGAGGATGTTCTGGCTGCCTGTACAGGTGGGGCGGTTTTGGCCAGTGGTGGTGGTGGTTTTTATGAGCATGGCCTGGAAATGGGCTATGCCGCTGTCGCCATCAATGAGGTTCCCTTGCTGAGTCTGAATGAATTGGAAGAGGATGACATTGTCCTCACTCAGACGGCCATTGGTGCGCCAGCAGGGACCACTGACTGGCAGATGCTGGGCCGGGATTATATCAAGGCGGTGCAGCTGATTCTTGAAAAACACCCCCATCCAGAAAAAATCAAGGGGCTGATGACGCCGCAAAACGGGAAATCTAGCTCCACCAATGGCTGGTTAGCAGCCGCAGCCCTGGGCTTGGCAGTGGTCGATGCAACAGGAGACCTTCGGGCCCACCCGACTGGGAAGATGGGCAATATGGGGGTGGCCAATGATCTCAGCTACCAAACTATTCAGGCTGTTTCTGGCGGACGCGAAGACACTGGCCGCCATATTGAGCTGGTCGTGACCGGGACTTCTGCCTATACTTCTAAAATTTTGCGGATTGCATCGGACCTATCCGGCGGCTTTATCGCCGCAGCCCGCAATCCTTTGACCGTTTCCTACCTCAAGGAACATGCGGTGGTCGGCGGCCTCTCCTATGCCCTCGATTTGGGCTATGAAATCTTATCCCATCAAGGAAAATCAGGTCCTGAGATTATCGAAAAAATCGCTGCTTTTACATCTGGTGAGATTTTGGGAAGAGGGAAAGTCATCAAAAAGGATATCATCTATACGGATGAAGCCTTTGACATTGGCCAGGTCCATATCAAGGTCGGACACAGCACCCTAATCGTGCATGTCCAAAATGAATACATGGCTGTCGATACCAAGTCTGGCAAGCGTCTGGCGACGTATCCTGATGTGATTAGTCTCTTTCGGACAGCCGATGCCCATCCCTTGAGTACCAATGAAATTGAATTGGACCAGGAAGTCACCCTCTTTAAGATTGATAAGAGTCAATTTCCACTCAGCTCAGGTGTAACAGACCCATCTGTCTATCCAGAAGTGGAAGAAGCTCTTGGCATTGAACTCTATCGCTATGCTTTTCCAGGTGAATAAATGAAGTTAACAGGTTACAATCTATCGCTAGAAAGCATTGCTTCCATTGTATCAGGTCAAGAAAAAGTTTCCTTGGCCAGCAAGGCTAGACAAAGAATGGAGGAGTCTCGAGCTATTGTTTTAGATGCTTTGGACCGGGAAGAAGCCATCTATGGTCTCAATACGGGAGTCGGGAGAAATAAGGATTTGCGGATTCCCAAAGAGGAGATTGAAAGCTATAACCAACAGCTGATTTATGCCCATTGTGTAGGAATAGAACCAGAACTGTCCACAGAAGAAGTTAGGGCCAGCATGCTGTTGCGCCTCAATGGCCTTATCAAGGGTTATGCTGGCTGTCAACCAGCCATTGCAGACTTGCTAGTGCAGTTCTTGAATTTGCAGATTACCCCCGTTGTCAATGGTAAGGGCTCGGTTGGGGAGGGAGATATTGGCATTCTCTCCTATATTGGATTGGCTCTAATGGGTGAAGGTTGGATTGATTATCAAGGCAATCGGTATCCAGCAGCTGAGATTTTTGAGAAGTTTTCCCTGACTCCCATCCGGTTTCAGGTCAAGGATGGCTTATCAGTTATTAGTTCCAATGCAGTTAGTCATGCTAAAATCAGTCTCTTACTCATCAAGTTACATCAGCTGGTTAAGTGGTTTGATCTGGCCTATGCCCTTTCTTTAGAAGCCTTGAATGGAAATATCACCCCCTTAGATGATGGAGTCTTGGCCAGTAAACATCTGGCAGGCCAAAGCATCAGTACACAACATGTCAAGTTTTTTTTAAAGGGAAGCTATTTGACCAAAAAGAAGAGCAGGACGGTTCAGGATCCCTTGAGTTTTAGAAATGCAACCTTCATTCATGGTGCAGTTTACGATACTCTGGCTTTCTTGGAAAAGACTTTAATGGCCGAATTGGATGCTTCAGATGATAATCCGATTGTGGATCGAAAAACCAAGAGAATCTTATCAACTCCCAACTTTGAGACCATCCATTTGAGCCTAGCTACAGAGATGGTTAATGTTTCTCTTAGCCATCTCTCTCATGCTTCCGTTCAACGCATGTTAAAATTGAGCAATCCTGACTTTACCAATCTATCGCGATTTCTACGGGCTGATGACCGGCAATATTTTGGTTTGCAGGCCTTGCAAAAGACTGCTGCGACCTTGGATGTTGAGATTCATCATGCCTGCCATACACTCTCAAATGTTTCCTACCCTCTGGCAGGTGATATGGAAGATCGGCAGACCAATTTGCCTCTGATTATCCAGCATACGGATAAGATTGTTCGACGGCTCTACCAACTGCTGGCGATTGAAATTCTCTATGCTGGTCAGGCCTTGTCCTTACGCTTTTCAGATAAGAGACCCTTGGGTCATTTGACAGAGAAGCTATCACACAGTGTCCATCAAGAGTATGGGATTCTACAGGACAATCATCAGCTCTATACCATCATTAATCGTTTATCCCAACGTTTGTGTCAAGAGAGAGTGGATGATTTATTTTAAAAAGGAAGATTTGGCAATAAGATATGTTTCAACAACTACAAGATTATTTTGCACAGAACCTGAATACCTATCTAGTCAGTGTTTGGCAACACGTAGAATTAAGCGTAACTGCCCTATTTATCGCCGTCATCATAGGAATGCCCTTGGGCTACCTCGGCTATAAGTACAAGGTGGCCCGATTCCTGACATCGGGAGTCACTCAAGCTTTGAGGGTTGTCCCTAGTTTGGGGATCTTGTTTCTCTTGATCCCATTTGTGGGCGTAGGCTCATTTCCAGCACTGATTGCTCTAGTGATTTTGGCTGTTCCCCCCATCCTCGTCAATACTATCCTTGGTTTTTCAGAGGTATCAGAAACCTTGCTGGAGACAGGCTTGGGTTTAGGAATGAGTGAGGGACAGCTCTTTACAAGGGTCAGTTTTCCTCTGGCCCTACCCCATATTTTAAATGGTCTAAAACTGGCCTTAATCGAGGTGATTGCCAGCGCTACCTTAGCAACCTATATTGGAGCAGGCGGTTTGGGCAGCTTGATTTTCACAGGTTTGGGACTCTATCGAATAGATCTTTTGTTGATTGGAGGAGGAAGCGTTGCTCTCTTATCCTTTGTTAGTATGTTAGGTTTTGACCTCTTTATAATGAGAATGCAGTATGAAAAATAAAAAATTGTTATCGGCCATTTTATTGGCCATCATTTTAATTGCAGGTGCTATTTTTGCCTTTGGCAGAAATAACCAGGCTAAAAAAGCAGATGAACCAAGCAAGTCTGTCATCAAAATTGGTTCCAAAGATTTTACAGAAAATCTGATTGTGGCAGAACTTTATGCCCTAGCTCTAGAAGATAAGGGCTACAAAGTAGAACGTTTGTCCAATATTTCCAGCTCCCTCATTCACCAATCCTTAATCAGTGATGAAATTGATTTGTATCCTGAATATACAGGGACGGGACTCCTTTCTATTCTGGGTAAACCTCTGGAGACGGATCCTAAGAAAGTGTACCAAATAGTTAAGGAAGCTTACAAAGAGCAGTTTCAGGTAACCTGGTTGGACTATTCTAAGGCCAATGATAGCCAAGGTTTGGTCATTCGAACTGAGGTTGCTCATAAATTGGGGATTTCAACCATTTCAGATTTGCAGCAACAGGCCAGTGAACTCCGCTTCGCTTCACAGGGTGAATTTGATCAGCGTGATGATGGGATTCCAGGTTTGACGAAGACTTATGGTGTCTTTAACTGGAAGTCATCCAAGGTCTATGACAATAGTCTCAAATACAGTGTCCTTGAGAATGACGAAGCGGATGTGACTCCAGCCTATACGACAGAAGGACAGTTGGTTAACAAAGACAAGTTTACCTTGTTAGAAGATGACAAACAATTTTGGCCTCCTTATAATCTTGCTCCGGTGGTACGCGATCAGGTCTTAGAAGATAATCCAGATGTGGCAGCGATTCTCAATAAAGTATCGACTAGTCTAGATACTGAAACCATCACCAAACTAAATGCCAAAGTGGATGTGGATGGGGAAGATTATAGCAGTGTAGCCAAGGAATTTTACCAGACAATCAAGTAAAAAGGAGAAGCCGATGACAGCTGAGACCATCATTGCCTTTCAAGAAGTTAGCAAGATTTATCAGGAAAAAACAGTGGTTGATCAAGTCAGCCTAGCTATTCACAAAGGTGAGTTCATTACCATTCTAGGAACCTCAGGCTCGGGTAAGACAACGACACTTAAGATGATTAACCGCTTGGTTGAACCGACGAGTGGCCAAATTTTGTTTGAGGGAGAAGACCTCTCTCAGCTAGACCCTGTTTCTCTCAGACGAAGAATCGGCTATGTGGTCCAGCAAATAGGACTTTTTCCCCACATGACTATAGCCGAAAATATTGCGACTGTTCCAAAGCTACTTAAATGGGATTCAGTTGAGATAGCAGACCGCGTCAAGGAGTTGATGAACTTAATTCAGCTTCCTTATGAGGAATACGGTTCTCGTTATCCGAAAGAACTGTCTGGTGGACAGCAGCAACGGGTTGGAGTGGCTAGGGCTCTGGCAGCCAATCCAGATGTGGTCCTGTTTGATGAGCCCTTTGGGGCGATTGATGCCATCACTAGGAGCTCTTTGCAAGAAGAACTGAGGAATATTCACCAACAATTGGAGGAAAAGACCTTCATCTTTATCACCCATGATATCCACGAAGCGTTTCGTCTAGGAACGAGGGTTCTAATCATGGATGAGGGGAGGGTCTGTCAATTTGATCGGCCTGAAAATATCATCCAGTCTCCTCAGGGGACCTTTGTGGCCAACTTGATTGAAACAGTCAAGGAACAAGAAAAAATATGGAGAACCTATGCTTGATTATTTCCGACAATCATCAGATGAACTGATTGATGCCACTTTAGAACATCTAGTCTTGATTCTTCAATCCCTTGGAATTGCTCTAGTTTTGGCCACTATTCTGACGGTCTTGATTTTGAAATTTCCAAAATTGGAAAACGTTTCAGTCTATAGCTTGTCGCTTTTCTATGCCATTCCTAGTTTTGCCCTCTTTGCCCTACTGATTCCCTGGACAGGTCTTGGGCGACTAACAGCAATAATTGTTCTAGTCTTTTACGCCCAGTACATTCTAGTTCGGACCTTCTTGACAGGCATTCACAAAGTTGATCCCAGTATTCTAGAAGCTGCTAAAGGGATGGGGATGGACTTTTGGCAGGTTTTGTTTAAGATTCAGCTGCCTCTCGCTAAATCGGCTATTTTCTCAGCCATTCGATTAGCTACCCTATCCATAGTTGCAATCGCCACCATTGCTGCCACCATCAATGCTGGAGGGCTAGGAACCATCTTGTTTGATGGTCTGCGAACTATGAGCGTTACTAAGTTGAGCTGGGGGATTCTCCTGTCTGTGGGACTCAGCCTATTTTTGAGTTGGATGATTAGTCTGGTGGAAATCTTATTTGACCAACCAGGACTTTCATAATGCACTGATAAAGGGAGCAAGCAGAGGAATTGCTTGCTTTTTTTATGGAGAACAAAAAAATCAACCCAATTCTGGGCTGATTTTTTGGAGATATATGAAAAAGAAAAAGTTTTGGTATGCTGTGAGTATAGCCTTTGTAACTTAAAGCAACCTTAAAATAATTTTATAGGCTATAACAATTACTTATCGCATAGTGACAAATTCTTCAGATCCTGTTGGATGGATGGCGACTACGCTATCAAAGTCTTTTTTGGTAGCTCCCATTTTCATGGCCACTGCAAAGCCTTGGATCATCTCATCCACTCCAAAGCCGATACCATGGAGACCGACCACCTTTTCCTCGGGACCAGCTGTGATGAGCTTGAATTTGCTCATCTGGCGATGGCTGCCCAGGGCTGTGTACATGGAAGTGAAAGCTGAAGTATAGACCTTGATGTTCTCGGCACCATATTGCTTGCTGGCTTGGGGTTCTGTCAGACCGACAGCCCCGATAGCTGGATGGCTAAAGATGACCGTTGGAACCAGATTAAAGTCCATTTTGGCTTCTTTTTTCCCGTTAAAGAGCCGCTCAGACAGAAGTCGACCAGTCTTAATCGCTACGGGAGTCAGCTCGATTTTTCCGGTCACATCGCCCAAGGCATAGATGCCAGGAACGTTGGTTTCTTGGAACTCATCCACAGCAATAAAGCCATCCTTGGTTAGTTGGACACCTGTGACCTCCAAATTGAGACCGTCCAGGTTTGGCTGGCGGCCAATAGCCCAGAGGACCTGTTCAGCTGTATGGATAGAGCCGTCTTCGAAGGTAATTTGGATTAGGCCATTGTCTAACTTATCCAGGCGTTTTGGAACCTTGTGGCCCTCATGTGCTAGACCGGTCCTGTCCATCTCTTCCAGGAGGGCTTGGATGATATAGGGTTCAAAGGACCGCAGAGGCCGATCTTTGCGATAAAAGAGCTTGGTTTGAACTCCCAGACTGTGAAGAACACCTGCCATCTCTACTGCAATGTAGCCTGCTCCCAGGACTGCCACTGAAGCTGGCAGACTGTCCCAGGCAAAGACATCATCTGACACCACGCCCAATTCTTTACCAGGAATATCTGGAATCATGGGTTTGGCACCAGTGGCGATAACAATATGGTCAGCCCTGATGTGCTCACCATTGATCTCGACAGTCTGGGCATCGATAAACTTGGCATAGCCCTCGATCAAGTCTACATGGTTACGCTGGAAAGAACCCAGGTAGGAATTACGGGAGCGCTCAATGTAGGCATCCCGGTTCTTTTTTAGGGTTGCAAAATCAAAGTCCACCTTTTCTGCTGTAAAGCCATATTCAGGTCCGTAGTAGTGTAGGGCTTCAGCCATCTGGGCTCCATGCCACATGATTTTCTTGGGAACACAGCCGACATTGACACAGGTACCACCTAGCAGCTTGCCCTCAATGACAGCTGCCTTAGCCCCATGTTCACCAGCTCGATTCATAGTAGCGATGCCACCAGAGCCTCCACCGATAGCAATAATATCAAATTTTTTAACCATTCTTTTGACCCCTTCTTTTTCTGTTCATCTAGTAACCATTCTAGCTTTTTTTGTCTCTTCCTGCAAAAATTTGCTACGACCCTCTTTCTTACAAAACTGTAAGGAAAAAATGTTCATTTTCAGGTGCAAAATACAACCTTATTTTATAAAATAAGGACAGAAAACACTTGCAATTTTAATTGTATTTGTGTATTATATAAGCAGTACAAAGACTGTGAAGTAATAAAACAGCCAATTGAAAAGGAGAAATGTTTATGTTAAAGACTAAAAAAGCAAAAATTGCTTTGTTCTCAGGTTTGGGACTAGCTGCTGTTGCCCTGATTGCTTATGCCCTGCTTTGGAGTAGCGGTAGCGGTGGTAGCAATGACATGGCTGAATCAGGAGAAAGTCAACTCTATTATAGGGTTGCCAGTGAGGGGTCCATTGCCTCCTCCACTCTACTTGCAGGTACTGTTGAGGCAGCAGAAGAGCAGTATGTTTACTATGATGCTACAAAGGGCGATGTTGCTGAATTCAAGGTTAAGGTCGGTGACCAGGTCAGTGTCGGTCAAGCCTTGGTTCAATACAATACGGCTGAATTGCAAAGTAACCTTGATACAGCTATCCGTGCGCGTGATAAGATTGGCCGCCAAATTTATGAGCTGCAGACCAATGGTCAAACGGTGGACCTAACGGGTGATCCAGCTCAGGATGAAAATAATATGGCCAATGCCCAGCGCTCAGTGGAATCGCAACTACGGGATTTGAATGACAGCTACGCAGATGCCCAGGCCACAGTTGATAAAGCTCAAGTTGCTCTCAATGAAACGACAATCATCAGTGATGTGGCTGGAACAGTTGTTGAAGTCAATACTTCTGTCTCCAAGTCCAACACCAGCAGCCAAACCCTGATTCACATTGTCAATCAAGGCAGTCTCCAGGTAGTTGGTACCTTATCTGAGTATGATTTGGCGAACCTCTCTGTTGATCAGGAGGTTAGACTGACTTCAAAAGTGTATCCAGACCAAACTTGGACAGGAAAAATCACTTATATTTCCAACTATCCAGAAGGCAATGGAGCTGGAGAGGGTGTACCAGGCAACACCGGAACCTCATCTTCCAAATATCCTTTCAAAATAGCCTTGACCAGCGATATTGGGCCTCTTAAACAAGGATTCTCTATCAACATTGAAGTGGTCAATGCAAAAAAAGCGATTTTAGTTCCTGTAGAAGCTGTCGTCCCAGATGCGGATAAATACTATGTTTGGACGATTGTCGATGGTAAGGCCAAACGAGTAGAAGTAACTCTTGGCAGTGCAGATGCGACACAGCAAGAAATTTCTTCTGGCTTAACTGCTGGTGACCATGTTATTTCAAACCCAAGCATGGATTTGGAAGATGGAAAAGAGGTGAAGGCAATTGAAGAAGAAGCTAATCCAACTGAATAAGATTAACAAAAGCTACCAAAATGGAGACCAGGAACTCCGAGTGCTCAAAGATATTGACTTAGAAGTAGAAGAGGGTGAATTTTTGGCTATCATGGGACCATCAGGTTCTGGTAAGTCTACCCTGATGAACATCATCGGACTTTTAGACCGAGCCAGCTCAGGAGACTATTATCTGGATGCTACTGAGGTCAGCCACCTTTCTGATAAAAAACTGGCTCAGGTCCGCAACAAGGAAATTGGATTTGTCTTCCAACAATTCTTTCTTCTGGCCAAGCTCAATGCCCTTCAAAATGTCGAATTACCACTCATTTATGCCGGGGTAGCGACAAGCAAACGCCAGGGTCTGGCCAAGCAGTTTTTGGAAAAGGTAGAGCTTTCTGAACGGATGCACCACCTTCCATCGGAATTATCAGGTGGACAGAAGCAGCGGGTAGCTATTGCTCGAGCCTTGGTGAACAATCCGTCTATTATCCTGGCTGATGAACCAACAGGGGCTTTGGATACGAAGACAGGTCAGCAAATTATGGAACTTTTGACCGAGCTGAATCATGAAGGCAAAACCATCATCATGGTAACCCATGAACCGGAAATTGCAGACTATGCTAGGCGTAAAATTATCTTACGGGACGGCATTATCACAGAAGATAGTCGCAAGGAGGATAACTAATGGAAAATTGGAAATTTGCCCTAAAGTCCATCCTTGCTCACAAAATGCGCTCCCTTTTGACCATGTTGGGGATTATTATTGGGGTATCAGCAGTTGTAGTCATTGTCGCGATGGGATCTGGCATGAGTGAAAGTCTTGCTGAATCTTTAGGTGGGGACAATAAGGATGTAGAAGTCTACTTTTCCACTATGCAAAATGAGACAGTCGGTGATGGGATGATGTCTGGCGTGGTCTATGAGGAAGTCTCTCAGGAAGAAGAACCAACTCTGACCGACAATATCCTCGAAGGTCTGCGAGACATTGATGGTTTGGACAACTATTATACTACCAATAGTACAGCTGGTGAAGTCAGTTTCGGCAAGAAAAAGGCTGATAATGTCAGTATCCTAGGTGTCAGCCAATCTTACTTTGATGTCAAAAAATATGATATCCTTGCTGGACGAAAATTCACGCTCAATGACTACACCAAATTTGCCCGTATCATCATGCTGGATAAGAATTTGGCAGAAAAACTCTTTGGTGATATTCAGTCCGCTCTCAACCAGACTGTGAGTGTCAAGGATAAGTCCTACCTAGTTGTCGGAGTCTATGAAGATCCAAACGTTGGGACTGCCATCTATGGAATGAAAACGGATGGCAATGCCGTTATGACCAATACTCAGGTTGCAGCAGAAGAGGCTGTGAAAGAACACGCTACGGTCTATGTCCATGTCAATGATGTGACCAAGTCTGGTGAAGTAGGTCAGGCTGCTGCTGATTATTTAACTCGAGCAACTGGTCTGAAAACAGCCCGCTACGAAATCTTTGACATGAGCAAAATGCTAGAGGACTTCAACCAGCAGATGGCAGGAGTGACCATGTTTATTGGTGCTGTTGCAGGCATTTCGCTCCTGGTCGGTGGTATCGGGGTCATGAATATTATGCTGGTATCTGTTACTGAGCGGACCCGGGAGATTGGTCTGCGGAAAGCACTGGGAGCCACTCGAGGCAATATTCTCAACCAGTTCCTCATCGAAGCAGTTGTTTTGACCAGTTTAGGTGGTTTGATTGGACTAGTTCTCGCGCAATTATTGGTCACTCTGATCAACACCGTCCAACTGATGGGACCAAATATAACAGCCGTCATTTCTATGCCTGTGGTCATTGGAAGCCTGGCTTTCTCAGCCTTTGTAGGAATCGTCTTTGGTGTCCTTCCGGCCAACAAGGCTTCTAAATTGGATCCGATCGAAGCCCTCCGTTATGAGTAAGTATTCTTTCCTTATTGAAGGAGGTTCTTATGAAACGTTTCTTAGGTACCCTAGTTGCTTTCTTAAGTGTGACCTTACTTGCTGGTTGCTCAAGCAGTCTTAGCCAGCAGTCAAATCAGGAAAAACAGACCATTACAGTTTATGATGGAAGTGGTGAAAAAATTCTTGAAACCACAGACTCAGCCGTCTTGGAGAAATTTTCTGACTATACTAGCCAAGAAACCCTTGAGGGATTGGAAGTGTTTGATGCTATTCCAAGCGATACTCAACTAGCCTACCGTTTTGTCTTCAAGGACCAATCAAAATATGAAATCACAATGGAGGTTTATCAGAATTATGATTTACTATCCATTCGAGATTTACCAGTTCTAGATGACCTCCAGCTGAAACTAACCAAAGAGGAAGCTGAATGGTTTAGGATGCCTGAGAAATGGGAATAGAGAGGAAGGCTCAGCCACAGCTGAGTCTTCTCTTTACATTCAGGATGAGCACATTTATTGTTTGTGGCACTAATTAGTGATAAAATATCCTTAGAAATCTAATAAATGAGGTGAAAAAAATGGTTGAACTTGGTATTTCTACTTTTGGAGAGACTACACCCCTAGAAAAAACGGGGGAAACATATAGCCATGAGGAGCGGATTCGTCAGTTGGTCAAGGAAATTGAATTGGCAGATAGCGTTGGTTTAGATGTCTATGGGATTGGAGAGCACCACCGGGAAGACTTTGCGGTTTCTGCACCTGAGATTGTTCTGGCAGCAGGAGCGGTCAATACCGAGCATATCAAGCTGACCTCGGCAGTTTCCATCCTTTCTTCCATGGACCCTGTCCGCCTTTATCAGCAATACGCCACTATTGATGCCCTATCCAATGGTCGGGCTGAAATTATGGCCGGTCGTGGTTCCTTTACCGAATCCTTCCCCCTCTTTGGCTATGATTTGGCCAACTATGAGGAACTCTTTGATGAAAAGCTGGACATGCTCCTAAAAATCAAGGAGAATACCAACTTGACCTGGCAGGGGAAACATGCTCAAACCGTTGCCAATAAGCCTGTTTATCCTCGTGCTGTCCAGGAAGATTTTCCAATTTGGGTTGCAACGGGAGGCCATGTCGAATCAACGGTCAAGATTGCCCAGCTAGGACTGCCTATCGTCTATGCTGTCATCGGTACTGCTCCAAAACACTTCAAACCTCTAGCAGATGCCTACCGTAAAATCGCAGCCAATGAGGGTCATCCTCAAAGTCGTATCAAGGTCGCTGCCCATTCCTGGGGCTGGATTGCAGACAATCATGAAAAGGCTGTGGAAGAATACTTCTATCCCAATAAGCAAACAGTGGACAACATCGCCAAGGACCGTCCTCACTGGCGGGAGATGACCAAGGCTGACTACCTGCACTCCTTGTCTGATCAAGGAGCAACCATTGTTGGCGATCCAGAACATGTGGCCAATAGGATCATCCACATCATTGAGACCCTGGACTTGGATCGCTTCTTCCTGCATTTGCCGGTGGGCTCTCTGCCTCACGAAGATGTCCTTCGGGCTATCGAACTCTATGGTAAAGAAGTGGCTCCTCGAGTGAGAGACTATTTTGAAAATAAGGAAAAAGCCTGAGTTTTCTCTCAAGTCCACTGAAAAAGTCAATAACATAAAAAATATTATGAATGATGACTTCTGATATGCAGGAGTATGATACAAAAAACGAATGATGTGCTATCTTTTTACTTCAAAGAGCAAACATCATTCGTTTTTTATTGACTGATTTTTTTGGTTGATTACTTTTTCAGTGGCCTCTTTTCTCTCAGGCTTTTTTCTCATGTGGATGGCTGTTGGTATTCGTACTCTGAAGTCTCGTCAGAGGTAGGTAAGGGCTCTGTATCCTTAGGAAGGACCTCTTCTGCCTGGGTTGGGGACTTAAAGAGGTGGTTATAAATATGGACCATAAAATTGGCCAAATCCTCAATGTTCGCAGAATCAGGATGGTAGGCAATGTATTTTGTAACCGTCAAGGCATTTGCCGCATAGAGGTTCACTGCTAATTCTTCAGGAATCAGACTGGATGACTCACTATTGGCAAGAAGTACCTGATATTTATCAAACAGAACCTGACGCATATTGGCTTCAAAATCTGCGTTAGGCAAATGAACAGAGAAGAGAGCCTGAATGACCATACTGTACTGGACTGCAGTATGGTAGTCTCGAATCAAATTGGAACGAAGGTCCATATTATCTTCTGTAACAAAAGCATGAACCGTAGTCTCTTGGGCAATTTGGCTGTAATAAGCAATCGTGTTTTCTAACAAATCATTCTTATCGTCGTAATGATTATAAAAAGTAGACCGTCCAACCTTGGCCTGATGGCACAGATCTTGTATGGAAATCTTCTTATAAGGTTTTTCCAGCAACAAATGGAGCAAGGCCTGTTTTAAAAGGATTCTACTCTTCTCGATTTTAATTTTCTTTTTCATCTTTTTCTATATCACTCTTTTATATTACCCAGTTAAAAAACTAGGGCAGGGGCAGTCAGTCTACTCAGTCAGCAAACCACTCTGTGAAAATAATAACAAGATTATATCAAATTATTTGATACATTGCATTTAATATGCTTACATCGTGATAAAAACAAACAAAATCACATTGTTGGAGTTGCTCTCCTTCAAAAGTTGGACAATTTCTTTGCCTTTTTTTGAACTAATAAAGCGATGAACAGCCCTACATACAGGACATTCATGAGAGCTATCCTGCTTTGGATGAAAAAAATCAATTTCCAGTAGACAGATTACCTAAATTAGTGTATACTAGTGTCAGTTATAAAACTGACATGCTTTTGCAGACAGAACATGGAGTCAAGGGAGGAAAAGACGATGGTGTCCTGGTTGGCAAAGAATGTTTTGATAAGGAGGAAGAGATGTTTTCACCACGAATCTTAAAAAAGAGGCGAGAGGAGCTGGGCATGAGCCAGTCCGATATGGCCCGGGAACTGCATATTTCTCGTCAATCCTATTTTGCTTGGGAAAGTGGCAAGGCTAAACCAAACCGTCAAAATATTGAAAAACTGGCAGAAGTCCTCTCTGTGTCGACAGCCTATTTCGAGGCAGAGTACAAGATAGTAGAGACCTACCTGCGGCTACATGATCCTAACCAAGAAAAGCTGGAAAGCTATGCGGACCAACTTTTGGCAAGTCAGCGGGAAAATAAGGTGCTTGAGTTGTACAGCATCCGAGTCCTGGATGATATCGCCCTTTCTGCTGGTCTAGGAGAAGGTCTCTATGATGAGTACGAATCCATAGAGGTCTGGACGGATAAGGAATACAGCTATGATATTGCGACCTGGATCAAGGGAGATTCTATGGAGCCTGTTTATCTGAGTGGAGAAGTAGCCCTGATTCGTGAGGGAGGCTTTGATTATGATGGAGCTGTCTACGCTGTGGTCTGGAATGAACGAGCCTACATTAAAAAAGTTTACTTAGAGGAGGATGGTTACCGTCTGGTATCCCTCAATCCTGACTATACGGATCTTTTTGCTGCTGCAGAAGATCGTCCAAAAATCGTAGGAAAAATTATAGGGCATTTCACACCGCTGGAGGGCTAGGCCATGGGCTACTTTGATTATTCACGGGAACCCCAATCGGATATTGCCTTTGTGGATATGAAGTCCTTCTATGCCAGTGTTGAGTGTGTGGACAGAGGCCTCCACCCCTTGAAAGCAGTCCTCTGTGTCATGAGTCGAGCTGATAATTCCAACGGCTTGATTTTGGCAGCCTCACCTATGTTTAAAAAGGTCTTTGGACAGGCCAATGTCGGCAGAAGCTCTGACCTTCCCTTTGATATCTATACCCGCAAATTTTCCTATGCCAATGCCAAACGGCAGGGCTTGCCGATTACCCCAGACTATGTCCGTTATGTGGAGGAATGGGCTCAAAGATCTGTCATTGTTCCTCCACGTATGCACAAGTATATCGAAAAAAATATCGAAATTCAGCATATCTTCCAAAATTATGCCAGCATTGACGATATTCTTCCCTATTCGATTGATGAGGGTTTTATTGATTTGACCTCCTCCCTCAATTATTTTATCCCAGATAAGACCATGAGCAGGAAGGAAAAATTGGATCGGATTTCTGCCGATATGCAACGGGAAATCTGGCGAAAGACGGGCGTCTATGCCACAGTGGGCATGTCCAACAGCAATCCCCTGCTAGCCAAACTGGCCCTGGACAACGAGGCCAAATATACAGAGAACATGCGGGCTAATTGGTCCTATCAAGATGTTGAAAGGAAGGTCTGGAATATCCCCAAACTGACGGATTTTTGGGGCATTGGAGAGCGGATGGAAAAGCGACTCCATAAGCTGGGAATCTATTCTATCAAAGAATTGGCCAATTTCAACCCCGACATTCTGAAAAAAGAATTGGGTGTAGTAGGTCTGGACCTCTTTTTTCATGCCAATGGCATTGATGAGAGCAATGTTCATCAGCCCTACAAACCAAAGACAAAGGGTCTGGGCAATTCTCAGGTTCTCCCTAGAGACTATGTCAAGCAAACAGAGATTGAGCTAGTCTTTCGGGAAATGGCCGAGCAGGTGGCTATTCGGCTGAGGTGGCTGCATAAGAAAGCAACCCGGGTTTCCATCGGACTGAGATATTCTTCAAGAGAGGACCAACGTCCCTTTCAAGCCCAGATGACCATAGAACCGACCAACCTGACCCGACAATTAGCAGAAACGGTCATTTCCCTCCTTAGGAAAAAATATAAAGGTGGAGCAGTCCGAATGATTTCTGTCTATTATTCAGGTCTGGTGGATGAATCCCTTGCCTATATTTCCCTCTTTGATGATGTGGAAACCCTAGAAAAAGAAGAAAGGCTCCAATCAGCCATTGATGCCATCCGAAATCAGTTTGGCTTTTCCTTGCTTCAAAAGGGAAATGCCCTCCTGGAAGCCTCACGAAGTATTGAGAGAAGTCGATTGATTGGAGGGCATTCTGCAGGAGGATTGGATGGTCTCAGATAAGATGGTGGATCGTAACTATCTCCCCTTTCAATCCGCGCGTGAACACCGCGATAGGGGCATGATGAAATGGTTAGGCTTCTTTCTATCCGAACATACGAGCTCACTGGCTAATGATAAAAACAGGCTAGATTTGAGTACCAGTCTGACCCAGGCAGAAAAGCTGACCCTGATAGGCCAGCTCTATGCCAGTCAATTGACGGGAGAGTTCCTTGTCCGGACTGGTAAGACCAAAATCAGCTACTGGGGCCAAGTGACTGAGCTAAACCCAATCGAAATCACTATTAAAACAAGTGAGAGATACCAATTACTGAAACTAGAGGATATATTAGAGATAAAGGCGAGTGGAGGTTGAGTAGAGAGAAAAAATGATATCAATAGGGTATCTGCCAAAAAAGTTAAGCTAGTTTTAAGGTCCTAGCTCTATACTATAAACAATCCTAAAACTTTTCTTTTTCATAATCTCCTGGAAGCGGTCAGTGTCTCAGGCACTGGCTGTTTCTTTTTGATGAAAAAAATTCTGAGAAGAATTTGAGGTTATAAAAAAATAAAAGATATCTTCAATTTAAGATTGTACTATAGTTATGATTGGAATGGTTGACACAAAAACCTCCTTCGAATTCATTCGAAGGAGGTTGCTTTGTATAAAAGAATAATTTATAAGTTCTTCATCGTTGGGAAGAGGAGGACATCGCGGATGTTTGTTGTATCCGTCAGCAACATGACTAGGCGGTCGATGCCGATGCCAAGTCCACCAGTTGGTGGCATGCCGTATTCGAGGGCTTCGACGAAATCGTAGTCGATACCGGTTGCTTCGTCATCTCCCAGTTCCTTGGCTTGGGCCTGGGCTTTGAAGCGTTCCAACTGGTCGATTGGATCGTTCAATTCGGTAAAGGCATTGCCGTACTCCTTGGTCATGATAAAGAGTTCAAAGCGGTCAGTGAAGCGGGGGTCTTGGTCGTTTTTCTTCGCCAAAGGAGATACTTCGACTGGATGGCCAAAGACAAAGGTTGGCTGAATCAGGCTTTCTTCGACACATTCTTCAAAGAAGGCATTGATGATATGGCCAACACTGTTGTAGTGCTTTTCAAGGGGAACATGATGCTCCTTGGCAAGGGCTTGGGCTTCTTCCAAACTCATTTCCTGCCAGAAGTCTACGCCAGTAATCTCCTTGATGGCATCCACCATGTGAACCCGCTTGAAGGGCTCATGAATGGCGATGTCGATTCCTTGGTAGGTTACAGGTCCATCCCCCTTGACAGCCCGGGCTGCATGCTGGACGATGGCTTCTGTCAAGTCCATAATGTCTTGATAATCGGCATAGGCCTGATAGACCTCGATGGAGGTGAACTCAGGGTTGTGGGTGGCGTCCATTCCCTCATTACGGAAGATACGGCCGATTTCATAGACCCGCTCCATACCGCCGACTATCAGGCGTTTAAGGTGTAACTCTGTCGCAATCCGCAGGACCATGTCAATGTTTTGGGCATTGTGGTGGGTGATAAAAGGACGGGCAGCAGCACCACCGGCTTCATTGTGAAGAACAGGGGTTTCCACTTCTAGGAAACCAAGTCCATCTAAGTAGCGGCGGATTTCAGAGATAATTTTTGAACGGGTAACGAAGCGCTCAAAGCTATCCCGGTTTGAAATCAGGTCCAAGTGGCGCTTGCGGTAGATGGTTTCAATATCTGTCAAGCCATGGAATTTCTCAGGCAGGGGACGAAGGGCCTTGGACAGGTGGGTCAATTTGGTTGCCTTGATGGACAACTCCCCCATGTCTGTCCGCATGATATCCCCTTCTACTCCGAGGAAGTCACCCAGGTCAGCCTTTTTGAAAATCTCATAGTTTTCTTCGCCGACAGAGTCCTTGCGGACATAAATCTGGATTTGGCCTTCGCGGTCTTGGATGTGGGCAAAGCCAACCTTGCCTTTTCCACGTTTGGTCATCAGCCGGCCAGCGATAACCGCTGTTTCATTCAATTCATGCAAGTCTTCCTTGGTCTTGTCAGCATACAGTTCCTTGAGTTGACCAGAGTTGCTGGTTCGTTCAAAACGTTTACCAAAAGGATCAATACCTTGTTCAGCCAAGTCAGCCATTTTTTCACGGCGGACAATCTGTTGGTCGTTTAATTCTTCAATGTGTTGATTAGACATAACTAATTTCATTCCTCCAAAGTCTGCTAGTCCTATTCTATCATAGATAGTTGAAAAAATCAGCAAGAATATTTACTCTGCAAAAAACTGAGGGAGCGAGGGCTCCACTCAGTTTGGTCTAGCTGGCTACCACACTGGCTACTTCTGGTAGTTTGTAATTTGTATCATTCCAGCTGATTTCTGTATAACTTTCAAAATCCAGGGTTTCTAAAATCGTAACAGAGGCATTATCCAGTCCGCCTCGCTGCCGTAATTGGGCAGGTCCAAAGCCCAGTAAGGTCCGAATTGAAGCTGTCAGAATAGCTCCGTGACTGACGATGAGGACTGTTTCAGCCTGGCTATCTTTCAGACCTTTGACAAACTGAATAATGCGCTGGGTGGCCTGATAGACAGATTCTGCATCAAACATGTTGCTCTTGAACTGAGCTAGATTGTTCTTAAGCGCAGCGTATTGCTGCGGATAGATGTCTTGCAACAGACGGATTTTTGTCCCTTCCAAGCGACCAAAGTCCCACTCTCGAAGTTGGGGAGTGGTTTCGACAATTTTTGAGTGGTGGTTGGCTTGGTGAATCAGCTCGGCTGTGACATGTGCCCGCTTCAAATCGCTGGAAAAAATGCGGTCAAAAGGTACATCCGCCAAATGTTGGCCCAAGAGCTGGATTTCTTCAAAGGCTTCTGGTAACAAAGCCGAATCGCCAGAGTATCCTTGGAAGCGACCTTCCAGGTTCCATTCCGTTTTACCATGACGTACAAAATAGATTTTCATTTTTCATGTTCTCCTTCACTAATACTGGCAACACTTGCTCCAACAAAGTCTACGAGGGTCTGACTGTCTATGCGGATGGAGCGGCCGATTTCGCCTGCTGAAACAATCATACTTCCAGCATCCAGAGCTGCTTGGTCGATATAAATTGGAAATTTGTGTTTTTGTCGGATACCAACAGGGTTGTTGGCCCCATGGACATAGCCTGTGGTTTTCTCCAAATCCTTTTGGGGAATCATGGTGACCTTCTTGTTGCCGGAGACCTTGGCCAATTTTTTCTCAGAAAGGTGCTGGGTGATGGGCAGAATCCCAATCAAGGGTCCAGTCTTGTCACCTGTCAGGGCCAGGGTTTTGTAAATGTCTTGTGGTTTGATACCATCTGGTAAGGGGCCATCTAGAGCATTTAAAACAAGGCTATCGTGAGGGATATTAGCCTTGTCTAAAATTTGGTCTACTAAAGTTTTCTTTATCTTGACTTTTTTGCTCATTTGTATTTTTCCTCAAGTTTGCTCATCCAAAGGCCCAACCAAACTCCTAGAACAAAGAGAATCAGAGCTACAGTCCAGGTTAGGATATTTGAACCAGCATAGGAGATAGCTTCTTTACTGCTTGGATTTGGCAGAAGGATGAGGAGGGTACTGGAGAGGACGATACCGATGATAAAGTGGTAAACGCGGGAATGATAGTGCTCCAAGGCAAAGTCCATGGCCTTGGAAAAGGCCAGCATTGCTAAGAGACCCCCAATAGCGATAGGCAGGAAGGTTCCTACCAAATCCAGAGACTTAAAGCCATCCAGCATCGGTGTATAGAGTCCCAGAATCAAAAGGAGATTTGAGGGGCTGAGACCTGGAACTAGAATACCAAGGGCAATAAGGGCACCGGCCAAGACAAAACCGACAAAGTTAGCAGGGATAGTTCCAACGAGATCATTTAGGAAATAGAGAAGAAGTCCAGATAGAACAAAGGTTCCCACCAACCACATCTTGTCCGTCAGATCACGTGAACTTTTCTTTGTTGATTCTTTAATCAAGCTCGGAATAGTTCCTACGATAGCGCCAGCAAACCCCCACAAGACAGGGACCTGATAATGTTTCAATAGAAACTCAACTGGGAAGGAAAAGAGGGCAATACCCAAAATTCCACCAATCCCAACTGGGATGAAGAAGAGGATATTTTCTACAAAGTTTTCACGAATATGGGCCAGAAAACGGATGATTCGTTCGTAAATCCCCAGAATAGCTGCGAGTACACCGCCAGATACTCCAGGTAAGATAAATCCAAGGGCGATAATCATCCCCTTGATGATTCTTGCAATCCAAGAAGTCATAGATTCCTCCAAAAAATGAGATGGAAACATTATACCACTTTTTTGGGCAAAATGAAGTAGGAAAAGAAAATGAAAACGCCACCTCTTTTACAAAGGGGTGGCGAATAGGAGTGAACTATTTTTCAGGAACTGTAAAGAGCCGCTGGTAGACTTCATTTGGGTCCTTGAGGGTTGTTACAATGTTTAAGTCCAAGGCATGTTTAAAGCCATTGAGGCGGCCTTGCGAGGTGTATTGATGCAAATCATAGTCCAAGTCAGTCTTTGGAGCAGCATCATAATACCCAGAATCTGAGCCATAGGTTGGAATCCAAACGGCATCAAATTTTTCGGTGGAAATACTGTGTTCTTCCATAAAATAGGTACCGATATAAATGCCGATATTTTTAGCTCCCAATGCTGATAATTTAGCACGGAAGGCTTCAACCCCAGCATTCATATCTTCCATGGTTTTTTCTTCTACATCCAGCCAGTAGAAAGTAGGTTTATACTTGTAAGAGGCCTTGTAGAAGCTAGTAGCTTCTTTTTCCATGGACTTGATGCTATTGCCAGTGACATAGGCATAGACTGCGACAGGGACATTTCTAGCTTGAAATTCCTTGATATGGGTTTTGTAGGACTTGTCCAAACCATTGGCATCGGAAGCGCTGTTGTCTTTTGTTGTATGGGAGCCACTTTGGACACGGACAATGACACCTGAGATATGCTGCGATAGAGTATCATAGTCGATTTCAGAAGGCAGTTGCCAACCAGATACATCGATGATAGGCTTCATTTCCAAGGCATTGGTGATATGATAAGGACCAGATTCGGTCGTGGTTGAAGGGGTAGCTACAGAGCTACTGATTGTATTAGATGAATTTGTACTTTCTTTTCTTGCCTCTTGTGCAATGCCTCTTGTAATCAAGATTAGACCGACAAATACGAAGAAGAAAGCAAAGACAAATATTGGTTTTAATTTCTTTCTCATCATCCTCATTTTAACGTAATTAGTGATAAAAATCAAAAGAAATGTATGCGGTTCTATCTTGACAGAGAAAATGGAATGGGCTAGAGTAGTAAGTGAAAGAAAACAGAAGGAGAGGGAAATTGTCAGTAAAAAGAATGAGTCGGATAGCTATCTTAGCTGCTCTTTGCATTGCCTTACGGTTAGTCTTTGCTTCTTTTCCCAATGTCAAGCCAGTAACGGCTTTCTTTTTTGTCAGTCTCCTCTATCTAGACTTCTGGGATGCATTTTTAGTGATGGCCTTAACCATGCTTGGCTCTAGTCTCCTCTTTGGCTTTAGTCTGGTTGTGGTCTGGCAAATCATCAGTTTTGGGATTCTCATGCTGGTCTGGCGCTATCTCGTCTGGCCTCTGACCAAGGAGTTTTCCTGTGGGATTTGGATACAAAGTATTCTGGCTGGACTGGTTACCTTGACCTATGGCTTCTGGATCAGTATTCCGATTGCCTTTCAGTTTGGAGCGAATTTGTACCTTTATTGGATCAATGGTCTTTTCTTTGACGTGTTGCATGCCCTGTCAACCAGCCTTTTTTACCCGATTATATATTTGTTATTAAGGAGATTTGTTTATCATGAAAAAAATAGTTTTAGGTTTTAGTGTTTTAATGAGCTTGTTTGCTTTAGCGGCCTGTCAGTCCAATTCAAAATCCCAAGTGGAAACAGAAGAGCATCTTCAAGCAAGGGTAATCGTTGATTTTGGGGACAAGGTGGACAAAAAGGAAATCACTTTTGAAAAGGGTGACACTGTCATGGATATCCTGGAAGAACACTATGAAGTGGAGGAAGAAGCGGGCCTGGTCCTCTCTATTGATGGTGTTAGTCAAGATGCTTCAAAAAATACCTACTGGCTCTACGATGTCAACGATGAAATGGCACCTAAAGGAGCAGAAGAGATGACCATCTCAGAAGGAGATACGATTCGCTTTTATTTAGAGACCTTTGACAATTAGGGAGTTTGGGACAAATGCAGTTCCAAACTCTTTTATACTTGTTTTAGGTACTTATAGCGCAGTGGTTGAGTGGGCTTTAACAGTCTGGGGATAGACTGTTAAAGCTCAACAACTGGAAATAAAGACTTGTTGACGAAATCAAATTTCTTCGAAATTACCGATTTCTGTCCCACTCTCTTTTTCTGGAAATATCAGGTCCTCCTTCAAATGGAAATTTTATGGTATAATAGTAAAAATATTCCAGCTATGAATGTGATATTGAGGTGACTGAACCATTTCAGTCCCATTTTATAAAATTGTAAACATAGGAGAAAAAATGAAGATAGCGAAAAGGCATTTTCTAAATTATTCCATCCTTATCCCGTATTTGATACTGTCCATTATAGGTTTGATTATTGTTTATTCGACAACTTCTGCCTACCAGATACAGCAAGGGGGAAATCCCATGCGCCTGGTTATCAACCAATCCCTCTTCTGGTTGGTTAGTTTGGTGGCGATTTTTATCATTTATCGGATGCGCTTGAGTTTTCTGAGAAGAAGTTCTGTTGTCAATATTGTGATTGTTGTCGAAATTATCCTCTTGATAGCCTCTCGTTTCTTTGCTCCAGTCAATGGGGCTCATGGATGGATCCGTTTTGCGGGTTTTAGTATGCAGCCGGCGGAGTATTTGAAGCTGATTATTATCTGGTTTTTGGCCCATAAGTTTGATAGGATTCAGTCTGATATCGGCACCTATGACTATCAGGCCTTGACCAAGGGGAGGGTATTTCCCAATCGTCTCAATGACTGGCGGGTGGTTAGTTTAATTTTTCTGGGTCTGGTGGTTACCCTACCTGACTTGGGAAATGCAACCATCATCAGTTTGATTATCATTATTATGCTATCGGTCAGTGGTATCGGGTATCGCTGGTTCTCAACAGCTCTGATGGGGATTACTGTTGGGGCTACGGTCTTGCTTGGATCCATTTGGGTTATCGGAGCAGATGTTGTTGCTAAAATTCCTGTCTTTGGTTACATTGCCAAACGTTTCGCTGCCTTCTTCAATCCCTTTGAAGATGCGACGAATGCAGGTTTGCAGCTCTCTAACTCCTACTATGCTATGAGTAATGGTGGATGGTTAGGACGCGGTTTAGGAAATTCCATTGAAAAGAAAGGTTACTTGCCTGAGGCCCATACGGACTTTGCCTTTTCCATTGTCATTGAGGAGCTAGGCTTGATTGGAGCGAGTTTAATCTTAGCAATCTTATTCTTTATGATTTTGCGGATTATTGTGGTGGGTATCCGGGCCAGGGATCCCTTTAATGCCATGATGGCTCTGGGAATTGCCGGTATGCTCTTGGTTCAAACCTTTGTCAATATCGGTGGGATTTCTGGTCTGATTCCTGCAACGGGGGTAACATTCCCCTTCCTATCTCAAGGGGGAAGTAGCCTCCTTATCATTTCCATTGGAGTGGCCTTTGTGCTCAATATTGATGCCCATGAGCGCCGCTTATTGCTGGAAGAAGAAATTGAACAAACACTCTCCTAGACCTATTCTGATGTGCTAAAGGAAAAAGAGGTAAGCAAATGTCTATTCAAAAACTTGAAAACTACAACAACAAAAGTGCCATCCAAGAAGAAGTGATGATTCTGACTGATACTCTGAAAGATGTAGCCAAACAGCTGATTTCGGCAGAAACATTTGACAAGATTGTTGCCCTGGCTGATTTATCGACAGAAGACAACTATCAAGAGCTCTTGAAGATTATTGCAACCATGACCAATGATGAGTTGGCTGTGATTTCTCGCTATTTCGCTGTCCTGCCCCTGCTCATCAATATCTCTGAGGATGTGGACTTGGCCTATGAGATCAACTATAAGAACAATGCCGGTGAAGATTATCTGGGCAAATTGTCCACCACCATCGACCTGGTGGCGGGTCGAGATGATGCGGCGGACATTTTGGAGCATTTGAATGTAGTCCCTGTCCTGACTGCCCATCCTACTCAGGTACAGCGCCAGTCCATGCTGGAATTGACCCATAAAATTCACAATCTCCTTCGCCGTTACCGGGATGTTCGTCTGGGACTGATGAACCGAGATAAATGGCTGGATGAGCTGCGCTGCTATGTGGAAATCATCATGCAGACAGAGATGATTCGGGAGAAAAAACTCAAGGTCAGCAATGAAATCACCAATGTCATGAACTACTATGAAAGTTCGTTTATTAAGGCCGTGACCAAGTTGCAGACCGAGTACAAACGCCTGGCCGCCCAGAAGGGGATTCACCTGCAGCATCCGCACCCGATTACTATGGGCATGTGGATTGGGGGAGACCGGGACGGCAATCCTTTTGTAACTGCAGAAACCTTGAAGCTATCAGCCCTTACCCAGGCAGAAGTCATCATGAACTACTATGATGAAAAGCTGCACAGTCTCTATCGGACCTTCTCCCTGTCCACGACCATTGTCAATGTCAGCCCAGAAGTAGAAGCCATGGCCAGCCTGTCTGAGGATAATTCCGTTTATCGGGAGAGAGAACCCTACCGCCGTGCCTTCCACTACATCAAGATGAAGCTCAACAATACCAAAGAGTATTTGATTGAGGATAAAAAGGCTGAGCCCCGCTATGCCAATGTTCAAGAATTTCAAAGAGACCTGCTCGCTATTAAGAACTCTCTTGAGGATAACAAGGCCATTGCCCTGATTAAGGGAGAGTTTAATGAGCTTCTGGAAGCTATTGAGGCCTTTGGTTTTTACCTGGCCAGTATTGATATGCGTCAAGATTCCAGCATCCACGAGGCCAGCGTAGCAGAACTCTTGGCTTCAGCCCGTGTGGTGGATGATTACAGCAACCTTTCAGAAGAAGCTAAGTGCTATGTTCTTCTCAAGGTACTGGAAGAAGATCCTCGTATCCTTTCTGCCACCCATGCTCCTAAATCTGAACAGCTCCAAAAAGAATTGGCTATTTTCCAAGCAGCGCGTGAGCTCAAGGACAAGCTGGGAGAAGAAGTCATCAAGCAGCACATCATTTCCCACTCAGAGAGTGTGTCAGATTTGCTGGAGCTAGCTGTCCTTCTCAAGGAAGTTGGCCTAGTCGATACTGAAAAAGCCCGTGTGCAGATTGTGCCTCTCTTTGAAACCATTGAGGACTTGGACAATGCCTCTGACATCATGCGCCACTATCTCAACCTAGACTTGGCCAAGAAATGGATTGCAGGCAATCAAAACTACCAAGAAATCATGTTGGGCTATTCTGACTCCAACAA
>RRZT011193791.1_pt1 | contig 28964 bp, 24 predicted proteins | sample 2165551 | NCBI WGS metagenome assembly RRZT01 (sample SAMN10456910, study PRJNA506462) | wastewater metagenome | biome: wastewater; feature: sludge; material: wastewater sludge; isolation source: wastewater sludge with Escherichia coli K12::gfp cells carrying plasmid... | place: USA: Moscow, Idaho...
TATTAACAGAAAACAACTGACCTGGTACATAGATGGTCTCAACCAACGTGCCATCAAATGGCATGTGCACGCGGTGATAATTGGTGGGTGCCAAATACACTGTGACAAAACTGCCGTCTTGCATGGCTTTGCCCAACGCATAATCTGCCAGTAGCTGCCCAATTTGATAAGATTTGCCTTTGGCTTGCAAGACTTGGTCTTTATCAATTTGCCCCAGTTGCGATATCATACCATCAGCAGGGCATACCAGCGCATCAGGGTCATTGTCAATCTGGCGTACGCCATCTTTTAGCTCTCGGGTAAAAAAGTCATTAAAGCTGTCATATTGGGAAAAACTACCACGCGCATACTCATCAAGCTTGATACCATACACAGAAGCAAAGGTGCGAATAAAGGTTTTTTTGACCATCGGGTGACGGCTTTGGGCAAGACGACCTGCAATTTCACTGATTTTTTGCTGAGGCACGATAGATTGTAACGTGGTAAATAAAGTCATGAGCTGCTCGGGCATTGGAATTTTGGACAGTGGCTATTATAATCAAAATCCCCATGAGATTAAAGAAGCTTCCCCTTTCTCTACTATTTACCTTTTTGATTGAGTGTCAAATAACCATGAAAGCCGTGATACAACGTGTTCAACATGCCAAAGTTGAGGTAGCAAATACCCCCATTGGCGAAATCCAGCAAGGTCTATTGGTGTATTTAGGACTAGGGCATGACGATACCTTAGCCACTGGGCAAAAAATGATTGATAAAATCCTAAGCTACCGCGTGTTTGAGAATAGCCAAGGTAAACTGGATAAAAACGTGCAAGAAGTAAGTGGTGGCTTGCTACTGGTTTCCCAGTTTACTTTATTAGCCAATACCCAATCTGGCAGACGCCCCGATTTTAAGCCTGCTATGGCGCCCGACGTTGCTGCCAAATTATTTGAGCAAATTGTTGACTATGCCCGCAATCAATACCCGTATCTAGCCACGGGCAAATTTGGCGCGGATATGCAGGTTACCAGCTGTAATGACGGCCCGATTAACTTTATTTTTGATTTATAAGCGCTTTTTGATGCCTAGCGCAAATAAAAGTATAAAAACGCCGCCCTTGTCATTATTCTGTCATATTGTATCGTTGTAATAGCAGCAGTGTCATAATGCTGTCATAAACCAACCCTCTTTAGCGCAATGATTATGAATGGCTTGTACAAATTGCTTGAGCCTTGGTTTATGGTATTTGATTGGATTGATATTGTTTGAGCCCGCTATGAAAAATGAAACTATTTTGGTTGTTGAAGACGAGCCTGCTATCCGTGAAATGATTGTCACCACGCTTGAGATGGCAGGGTTTGATTGTCTGCAAGCTGCCGAAGTCTCTCAAGCGCACCACTTGGTGGTTGATCATCGCCCCAATTTGATTTTACTTGATTGGATGCTGCCCAATGGACTTTCGGGCATTGACCTATGCCGCAGGCTCAAAAAAGATGAAATGCTGTCAGAAACCCCCATCATCATGCTTACCGCCAAAGGGGAAGAAGACAACAAAGTACAAGGGCTTGATGCAGGCGCGGATGACTACATTACCAAACCATTTTCCACCCGTGAATTGGTGTCGCGTATCAAGGCGGTGCTACGGCGCAGTAGCGCGCTATCGGGCGAAAAACCCATTGACGTGGGCGGCTTGAGCTTAGACCCCGCCAGCCAGCGAGTCAGCGCGCATGGTAAAGCGGTTGACATTGGTCCCACTGAGTACCGACTATTGGCATTTTTTATGAGTCATCCAGAACGGGCATATACCCGTACCCAACTGCTTGACCAAGTGTGGGGTGGTAATGTGTATGTGGAAGATCGCACCATTGATGTGCACATCCGCCGCCTGCGTAAGGTGCTAGAGCCGTTTGGCTTTGCTGATTATATCCAAACGGTACGCGGTACGGGATACCGTTTTTCCAATAAAATTGATTGAGCGGTAGTCACCCGCATATTTGGCAAAATACTTTGCTACCACTCACCAACTTCGCTATAGTAAGTATGCTTAATGGATACTAGAAACATCACTATGTGGTCAAATATTTTACCTGTATTAGTAGTCAGTGTCTTGGGTCTGTTAATTGGGGGTATTGTGGGATATTGGGGCTGGGGACTTGCCATTGGGTTGGTTTTATATCAGCTATATTTTTTGTGGTCAATGCGCCGTTTTAAAATTTGGTTAGCGCGCGCGCCTCACCAGCCACCGCCGCATTTTGAAACCAACCTTAGTCTCATCGCCACCCGTATTTATCAGGTTAATCGTCAAGAAAACCTTGCTCACCAAAAGACAATTTCACTGGTACAAAAAGTACGCGATTCGCTCAGTGCGTTACAAGATTCTATTATTTTGGTGGACAAAAATGACTGCATCGAGTGGTGGAATGCCTCTGCCGAACGTTTATTTCAGTTTAAAGCACCCGACCAAGGGCGCCATATTTTAACTATTTTAAGAAACCCTGCTTTTCATCGCTATTATCACCATATTGAAGAGTTTTTGGACGGGGTGCGCATCCCTAGCCCATTAAACCCTGAACGCTATGTACAATGTGAAATGACTAAGTTTGGGCAAGAAAAACTGCTGCTGATTTATGATGTCACCCGTTTGCAGCACTTAGAACAAATGCGAAAAGACTTTGTCGCCAATGTCTCCCATGAGCTTCGCACCCCGCTCACCGTGATCATGGGTTATGTAGAAACCTTGAGCGAACAGCCAGAATTAGACCCCAGAATGCACCGTGCTTTTTTGCAAATGATGCAGCAAAGCCAACGTATGAATAACATTATCAACGACTTATTGTTATTGTCTCGCTTAGAAAATGACGAAAAGCCCACCGAACCCAAAGACATTGATATCCCAAAAATGTTAATGCAATTGTTTGACGATGCACAAATGTATAACAAGTCGTATGATCACTTGATTCACTTGCATATCGATAGCCCCCGACATATTTGGGGCTATGAAGATTATTTACGCAGCGCGCTTAGCAATTTGATTACCAATGCTATCAAGTACACACCCAACGGCGGCGAAATTAACATCAGCTGGCATGAGGCAGAAAACGGCGTATGTTTTAGCGTGTCAGACACAGGCATCGGTATTGAGCAGCGCCACATTTATCGGCTCACCGAGCGTTTTTATCGGGTAGATACAGGCCGTAGTCGCCAAACTGGCGGCACAGGTTTGGGGCTCGCGATTGTAAAACACGTGCTTTACCAGCACCAAGCCAAACTCGATGTTATTTCTACGGTAGGAAAAGGCTCTACCTTTACCGTGACTTTTCCTAAATCTGCCATCATTATTTAGCCGACATTAACCGCGCATCTCACTTTTTCGCCAATTGTAGCCAGATTATAGCCCAACAAAATCAAATGCCACCTCAGGCGTTAGTCCTTGGATAATATCAGTAATCGCTTTGGCAGAGCCATTAGAATGTGTCCAGCCAAGCGTACCATGACCTGTATTAAGATATAAATTATCAATACGTCCTTGGCGATTGACAGCGCGACCGATAATAGGCACATTCGATGGTGTCATTGGTCTTAGTCCCGTCCAATAATTGGGCTGCTCATAGTCTACCACCTCGCCAAATACCGCTTTTACCCGTTTGGTAATGGCATGACAGCGCACAGGATTGAGCACTTGACTAAAACCATCAAACTCTGCGGTTCCCGCTACGCGTAGTCTATCGCCTAAGCGTGAATATACCAGTTTAAATTCATCATCAATCAGGCTTACATACGGGGTACGCTCGGGCTTTCGCACAGGATAAGTTGCCGAATAGCCTTTTGCAGGATAAATCGGCAAATCTATGCCCAACGGCTTCACCAATGCTGGGCTATGGCTACCCAGTGCCAGTACATACCCATCGGCGGTTAAGCGCTCGGGTATGGCACCCTCGCACGGGCTACCTGTGTCATCCACTGCCACCACCTCTACCCCATCAATATGCGCCTCTTTGGCAACTAATTGGGTAACCGCGGTATTAAACAAAAACCGTACGCCTTTTTTGGCACAGCGTAGTGCTAACTCATGGCTAAATTTTTGCGCATCCCCCGATTCATCTTTGGCAGTATAAGTGGCACCAACCAGTCTATCGGCTATTGCCGCCAATGACGGCTCTAATAGCAGTGCTCGTTCAACACTAATCACCTCTCTATCACAGCCCAACGCTTGCATACGCAAGGTAGGGGCAAGCGCCGCTGCAAACTCAGCTTGACTGGTATAAAAATGCATAATACCTCGCGTCAAGCAATCATACTCAATCCCTGTCTGCGCGCGAACCTGTCCCAATACCTGCCGTGAATAAAGTCCCAACCTCACCATCTGCACCAAATTTGCATCTGCACGCGCATGGGTACACGCTTGCAAAAACTGCCAACTCCAGCGCCATAACGCCTTGTCAGGCGAGAGACTAAACAAGCGCTGCCAGCGAAATAACAGTGGTGCATCTTCACGAAATAGCCATTTTAGCGCCTTATAAGGCGTACTCGGGTTCGCCCAAGGCGTGGCATGAGAAACCGAAATTTGTCCACCATTGGCAAACGAGGTTGCCAGTGCTGCCCCACTCCCTTGCTCTACCACAGTGACATCATACCCTGCTTGTTTAAGCTGCCAAGCCGTGGTGATACCTACCACCCCAGCGCCTAGCACCATGATATGCTTTGTCATAATTTACCTTTATTATCATCGTCATGCTTTAGAGTTGAGAATTAAATCAACACATCGGGATTTATCAATTCACAAAAATACAAAAGCCCCCATTCATCATGGAGGCATTTTTTGATTTATAAATAAATTCAATCAAGTTTTTACGTGATTTTCTGCCCGTTACTTGCCCAATTTACTACTAATTTCACGTAGTAGCAAAATTTCTTCTGACGGTTCTGCGGCGGCTGGCGCCTCTGCTTCAGTTTGACGGCGCAAACGGTTCATCACTTTAACCAACATAAAAATAATAAACGCCAAAATAATAAAGTTAATTAAGATGGTAATAAAGCTACCATACGCAAATACTGGGACGCCCGCTTTTTTTAGCGCATCATAAGTCATTAATGTACCTGCTGGCACGTCACCCAACACGATGAACATATTCGTAAAGTCCAACTTGCCGCCCATAATGGCAGAAAAAATTGGCATCATGATATCTTCTACCAATGACGTAGTAATCTTGCCAAACGCGCCACCAATAATGACACCAATAGCAAGATCCATTACATTACCTTTTAGGGCAAACTCTTTAAATTCTGACATCATACTCATATTGTTTTTCCTTTTTAGAAGTTATTGTTACAAGGCTCGGATAAAAATCATTCAACGATTTAATTTAAATATATTGTTAGGGTACTTGTCAAATAATTAAAAAAGCTTGCAAGGTTACAAGCTTTTTTATGAAACTTAAACAATTAACACTCAACGGCTGTAATCGTTACTTACGGCTAAAACGCTTACGATCATTTTCAGTTAAATATTTTTTGCGTAGACGAATTGACTTTGGCGTCACTTCAACCAGCTCATCATCCTCAATAAATTCAAGCGCTTGCTCTAATGAAAAGATAATTGGCGGGGTCAAAATAATCGCGTCATCCGTACCACTAGCACGTACGTTAGTCAACTGCTTGGCTTTGGTAGGGTTAACCACCATGTCATCGCTACGTGAGTTTTGACCTACAATCATACCTTCATACACTTCAGTTTGTGGCGACACAAACATACGACCACGTTCTTGAAGGTTAAATAGTGCATAACCAAGCACCGTACCGTTGACCATTGAAATCAGTACACCATTTTGACGCTTGGCAACTTCACCTGCTTTCACCAGACCATAATGCGAAAAGCTAGAGGTCATGATACCCGTGCCCGAGGTGATGGTCAAAAACTCTGAACGAAAACCAATGAGACCGCGTGATGGCACTACCGCTTCAATACGAATACGCCCTTTGCCATCAACTTCCATATTGGTCAGTTCGCCTTTGCGATAGCCCATTTGCTCCATGATTGCGCCTTGGTGTTGTTCTTCAACATCAAAAATCACATTTTCGTAGGGCTCTTGTTTTTCACCATCGATCTCTTTGACAATTACTTCGGGACGAGAAACACCCAGCTCATAACCTTCGCGGCGCATATTTTCAATTAATACTGATAAGTGCAGCTCGCCACGGCCTGATACCTTAAATTTATCGGGGCTGTCTGTATCTTCAACACGAAGCGCCACATTGTGAATCAACTCGCGTTCTAAGCGCTCACGAATATTACGTGACGTCACAAACTTGCCTTCTTTGCCTGCAAATGGTGAATTATTGACTTGGAAAGTCATCGATACCGTAGGCTCATCCACACTCAATGGGGGCAACGCCTCGACATTTTGTGGATCACAGATCGTGTCTGAAATATTTAAGCCATCAATACCTGTGATACAGACAATATCGCCTGCTTGCGCCATGGGTACTTCAACACGATCAAGACCATGATAGCCCATGATTTGTAAAATACGGCCGTTACGCTTGTTGCCTTCTTTATCTACAATCGTCACAGGTGTGTTGGTTTTGACCGAACCACGCTGAATACGACCCACACCGATCAACCCTTTAAAGTTGTCATAGTCAAGGCTAGAGATCTGCATACGAAACGCGCCTTCGGTATCCACTTGCGGCGGCTCAACAATGTTGACAATGGTTTCAAATAGTGGCTGCATGTCTTCTGCCAATGTATCTGGCGATAGACCTGCAATCCCATTCATTGCTGAGGTATAAACAATCGGAAAATCAAGCTGCTCATCGGTGGCACCTAGATTATCAAACAAGTCAAATACTTGATCCATTACCCAATCAGGGCGGGCACTGGGTTTATCAATTTTATTAATGATCACAATGGGTTTTAGCCCACGAGCAAACGCTTTTGAGGTCACAAAACGCGTTTGTGGCATCGGGCCATCAACAGCATCTACTAGCAATAACACGCAGTCAACCATTGACATCACGCGCTCAACTTCGCCACCAAAGTCGGCGTGTCCAGGAGTGTCTACAATATTGATACGATATTCAACGCCATCTTTTGGGTTTGTCCATCTAATTGCAGTATTTTTTGCTAAAATGGTAATACCGCGCTCTTGCTCTAATGCATTAGAGTCCATCACACGTTCAACTTCCGCTGCACGTTCACCAAAAGTACCTGATTGTTGAAGAAGTTTATCGACTAAGGTAGTTTTACCATGGTCAACGTGGGCAATAATTGCGATATTACGGAGATTTTTAATAGAATCGGACATAAAAAATTAGCTCTTAGAGATTCGGCTAGAAGGAATAATAACGAAAACGCGGCGTATTATAACATTTTATCGTTAAAAATAGATTAAATTTATCTAACTTAACATAATACGCTTATAAGGAACAAAAAAGCTACCCGAGGGTAGCTTTTTTATAGGACTCATCAACTAAAAATTATTGTACATTCATATCTTTAGTTTGAGTGGTTGTCGCTGTTTTGTTACCAGTAATGATAGCGTATACGCGACGGTTCATTGCACGACCTTCGGCAGTGTTGTTGTCTGCGATAGGACGATCATAACCATAACCTACAGTGTTGATGCGTGAAGGCGCAACACCAAATTGGTTAACTAGCATTGATTTAACAGCGTTAGCACGGGCTTCTGATAAACGTTGGTTGTAACGTGCAGATGGACCAGTTTTTGAAGCATGACCTTCAATAGAAGCAGTTGAATTTGGATATTCATTCATTTTTTCTGCAACTTTTTGGATCTCTGGTTTGTATTGGTCTTTGATGATGGTTTTGTCATTGTCAAAGAACACACGTAGTTCCATACGTAGCGCATCGTCAACGTTCAATTGACGTGGGCAGCCGTCTGCATCTACTACCACATTTAATGGGGTGCCTGGGCATTTATCGATGCTATTTGGTACACCGTCTTGGTCGTCATCACCATCGGTGATTACTACAGGTGCTGGCTCTACTGGGGTTGGTTCAACCACAGGTGCTGCTGGCGCCAAGTGGCCGCCCAATACAACATTTAAACCTGCCAATGCCATACCTTCCCACCAGTCGTTGTCAAAGTTATAGACGGCACGACCTTCACCACGTAGGCTTAGGGCATCGTTGATGCGGTAGTAAGCACCAAGACCTAAGTTACCAATGGTATCTTTTGAGCTAGCAACTTTGGTGCCTGCATCTACTTTGCCGACTGATGAACCTTGCTCAGTATCATAAGTTTCTTGGTTTTTAACATCAATTTTTGATTGACCCGCACCAATCAACACGTATGGTTTGAATGGGCTGTTGGTATAACCTGTGAAAGTTTCTGTACCAATAGTAAAGTTACCAGACATCATTTTTTGCTTGGCATCAAAACGGTTTACACCCGCCTCTGCTGATTTTTCACTGGCTTCGCCATTGACGCTAGTTTCACCGTATTCTAGTTCAAGAGCGATAGTTGGTGTTAATTCAATACCGATGCCTGCACCAGTGTATAAGCCGTCTTCGAGGGCAACACCGCCATTTTGGTACTGTGCTTCTGTGCGCGCGCCGCGTTTATCTCCATCGATGTTTTGATTTTTGGCATTTTTGTAAAGATTCTTGCCAGTTTTTAGCACTTCGCGTTGTTTGTCAGCGGTTTTTGAGATGCCTTCTGAAACATGGTAACCCAAGATTAGGGGAGTAACAGTAACACCAGCGTTGGCAACAACTGGCATTGTGGCTGCAGCAACAACTGCTAGAGCGAGTTTATTTAGCTTCATAGAAGTCCTCCAAAGGATTGTCTTATTTAATACAAGTATAGCCTGATTGTTAATGTCGCTGAGTTTAGCTAGTCACTACAATTAAACCCTGTTCAGCGAGGTTGTTAAATATAGCTTACCGTCTAAAAATTGTGTTTACAACTCTTTTTTTCGCTTTGCTACACAATATTACACGATTATCACAATATGTTATACATTTATTTTTAGGCACTTTTTTGGTAAAAATCCCTCAAAATACCTTTGCGTTCATGCGTTAAATACCGCCACAGTCAGGCTGAACATTTTATGATGTAAATTTTAATACACTAACTTTAAATTTGCCATATGTTTTGTTGATAAGTTCACTAAAAAATATAGTTTTCTCACATTTAGTTACTTTTCAGGGACAATTTGTGTTATTTCTTGAGGTTTTTTTCTTGACATTTAGTTATCAGCTATTTTTTTTATTTTTTTTTGGGTGGCTAAATCCGGATTTTTTAGCGAAAAAATTGAAAGAAAGTCTATTTTTAGATGAGGCGCGATTGTATACTATTTTTTTCTTGGTTAACTTTAGTATTTCTAAATAATTTTGGCGGTACAAATACGGCGCTTTTGTAAATTTAAGGACGATGCAGGTGGATTTTAACATCAAGGGTGAAGCGCAAGGTTTTACGTTGCTTGAGCTGTTAGTAACGCTGGTCGTGTTGGGTATAGTGATCGGTATGGGTGGTGTGGTGATGGTTAAAAATATGCAGAAAATGGAGGCTATGACGCTCTCTTCGCAGCTCAAAACGTTTTTGGTGGAGGCAAGGCAAGATGCGTTGATCTATCAAGATACGGTGGTGGGTTGTACGGCAAACGATAATTTGCAGTGCGTGCAGGTGGGCGGTGAGCAGTTAATCAGTTTTTTGGATAAAAATGAGAATCATGTTTATGATGCGGCAGTTGATCAGTTAAATCATCAGGTGGATTTGACCCTGAAATTTGGTTATTTGGTAACGGGTATTGCTTTAAATAGGTCTTATATTGAGTTTAAGCCTGATAGTGGTAGACCGATCGGTTATATGGGAAATATTCGCTATTGCTGCGATGCAGAAGATCACAACAATAGCTTTAAGATAACGTTTAATAAGACTGGAATAATTAAATACCAGCCTTATGCCGAGGCGGCTTTTAGCTGCCGTTAGTTGGCAAAAGCTGCACGCATGGCGACAACGGCTTGCTGTAGCCCCATAAATACGCTATCAGCCATGATGGCGTGACCGATATTAAGCTCATGGATGCCTTCAATGTTGGCAATGGCGGCGACGTTGTCACGGGTCAGCCCATGTCCTGCATTTACCAACAATGTGCTGTGTTGGGTTTTGGCATAATTTGTGGCTTGTTGGATGCGCTGTTGCTCATGGGCAATTTTTTTGGCATCGCCTGCTAGATATGCTTCACCATAGGCGCCTGTATGTAATTCTATGGCGTCCGCACCAAGCTCGATGCTTTTGTCAATTTGGTGGGGTTCGGGGTCAATAAACAAAGATACTTGGCTGCCCACCGCATGTAGGGCTTTAATAGCGTTGGCAATTTTTTCAGCACCTGCAATGACGTCTAAGCCGCCTTCGGTGGTGAGCTCTTGGCGTTTTTCTGGTACTAGACACACCCATGCAGGCTTCACTTCACAGGCAATTTTGACCATTTCATCGGTCACTGCCATTTCAAGATTCATGCGTGTTTTGATGACTTTAGCTAGCCGATAGACATCGTCGTCTTGGATGTGACGACGGTCTTCACGTAAATGCAGGGTAATGCCGTCTGCGCCCGCTTGTTCACACAATAAGGCGCCTGCGACTGGGTCTGGGTAGCTAACGCCTCGCGCTTGGCGCAATGTGGCAATGTGATCAATGTTGACCCCTAACAAGGGATAACGCGTGGAATGCTGCATAATAACCTCTTGTGTGTTTCAAGTTAACTTGTGTCATCGACCAAACTGGGCAAGTTGGTGCCATAATTCACGACTTTGTAGTGTTTCATAATTGACCAAATCGTCAATGACTTGTTTGTAGATTTTGCTTAGTAAATTGATGGTTTGGTTTACCCATAGGCTGCTTTGTTGGCTGTGCAGGTCTAGTTGCTCGGGGTGCTGTAGCACATGCCGCCACTGATAGATCGCTTCCCCCGCTAGCAAAATGGCACTACTAGGTTCTGTGTCTGCAGGCATAAACCCCCGCTGAAGCTGATAATAGTAGCTTTGATTTTGGGTAATCTCATCGCCTAGTGCGTCTTTGTAAAAATCAACGCCGTAACCCAAATTGTTTAGCAGCTCGGTTTCAAATTGTCTCAGATAAAATTTGAGCAATTGTGATTGCATTGTCGCGTCTAATGGTGGTATCTGATACAAGCTATGAATTTGAGCGAGGCAATGATCATAGGCTTGCCAAAGATGCTCGCTGGATTCTTCAACGGGTAGTAGTTTAAGCAGTAACTCATTTAGGTATAAGCCAGCAAATTGACCCTGTCCGTTCAGCATACAAGTCTTAGCGGTTAATTGACTTTGGCTAAAATTTTTTAGGCTATTTTTACCACTGGCAAATAATGAGATACACGAAAACAGCGGCAAGTTTTTTTTGCCAATGCCATGTACCAAACCCCGTTCTTGACTAAAAAAATAGGTCAAACTACGGTGATCTTGATACGGTTTTTGGTGCAGCACGTAGCCTGTTAATGGCTGATTTCGCATGACTGATTTCGCATAAATAAGTGGTCGCTTTTTGGTAAGCTGCTATGACTTAGTAGCCAAGGCTGGTTAAGGCACGCTCGTCATCTGACCAGCCTTTTTTCACTTTGACCCATAAGGTTAGCATCACTTTTTTGTCAAACATTTTTTCCATGTCTTGACGTGCATCGATGCCAATTTGTTTAATTTTTTCGCCTTTTTCGCCAATGACAATGACTTTTTGCCCTTGGCGTTCTACAAAGATGGTGGCATCAATAAAGGTGACTGCTTTACGCCATTTGCCCGTTTTTGGGTCTTGGTGAGGCGGTTCATCTTTGAAGGTGTCTATTTGTACGGTCAAGTCGTAGGGGATTTCGTCGCCAGAGGCGCGCATGACTTTCTCTCGAATAATTTCACTGGCTAAAAAACGCTCCGAACGGTCGGTTACTTGTTCTGCGTCATAGATAGGCTCTGCAATAGGCAAATGTTTTTGGATGACTCTGGTAAGTTCATCCAGATTTTGCCCACGTAATGCAGATACAGGTACAATGTCAGTAAAGGTGGCGGTGTCGTGGAGTTTTTGTAGGAGGGTAAACATCTGCGCTTGGTCTTTAATGGTGTCGCATTTGTTAATCACTGCCACCACAGGTACGTTGAGGTTTTGTAGCTTTTGAAAAACTAGCTCATCATCACTGACCCATTTTAGGCTATCAACTACAAAAAGTACTAAATCTACATCTACTAATGCAGAGGTTGCTGCTTTATTCATGCGTTCATTGATGGCGCGCACTTCTTTGCTATGAATACCTGGGGTGTCCACAAAGATGGCTTGCATTTGTTCATCGGTTAAAATCCCCATGATACGGTGGCGCGTGGTTTGTGGTTTGCGTGAGGTAATGGAGAGTTTTTGCCCCAATACGTGGTTCATTAGGGTAGATTTGCCAACGTTGGGGCGCCCAACAATGGCAACATAGCCTGTGCGAAAATCTTGCGCTAACGCTGTACTAGGCGCGGTCTCGGCATTAAAAAATTGTCCAATCACATCCTCGTTGGTTGATGATGGTTGCGGCTGGTCGGCGGTTTTGGTTGGCATTTGCGTGTCACGCACGTCATTATGGCTAGGCATAGTTGTCTGTCTCAGTGTCAATTGTATTCATTATCAAAAAATGGGCGGTTAATCAGGCTATCATACCTGTTTTTGTGGCGGTTTGGGGAGTGACCGCGTACTTTGTTGTGCCTGTTTTAACGTAATACAGGTAGTATTTGGGCAAGTTTGGTCAGCATGCCCTCAGCGCAGCGTTGTTCGGCAATACGCCGACTTTCCCCTTTTTGTGTGACTGTGGCTTGGGTGTTTTCTAGCTGTTTGGTGTGTTTGTTTTCAATGGTAAATTCAACCAAGCAAGTGACAATAAAAATTTGGTGCGGCGCATTGCCAAGCGTTTCGGTGACTTCATAGCGCGGTAGCGGCAGTTGATGCGCCTGCAATAGCTCTTGTAGCCGACTTTTGGCGTCTTTTAGCACTTTTTGTTCTTTGACTTGTTCAAATAATGCTTCAAACCATGTTAGTACACAATTTTTCACCGTGTCAAAACTTTGACTGTCTAAATAAATTGCACCAATGAGGGCTTCTACACTATCTGCCAAAATGGAGGCGCGCTGACGCCCACCGCCTTTACGCTCGCCCACACCCAAGATTAAATAATCAGACAACTTAAGCTGCTTGGCAACAATGACAAGCGTTTCTTCTCGCACCAATGTGGCACGCATCCGTGTGAGTCGCCCCTCATTGTAGTCGGGGTAGCGTAGATATAAGGCTTCAGCAATAATGACACCTAATAATGCATCACCCAAAAACTCTAGCCGCTCATAGTTATGTTCACTGTCAAAAGATCGGTGCATCAACGCCATGATGGGCAAATTGCTGTTTGTGAAATGGTAACCCATCTGATAAAACAAGGCAGTGAGCTGACGCACTTGTGGCGGTAGTTTTTTTAGGTTAAAAGTAGGGATAGTGACAAGCTGGTTCATTCAATTTTCAAATAGTATCAAATTAAGGGCGATGGCAGAAAGCAGCACGCGATGCACTGCACACAATTGTTATTTTGCCGCTTGCGCATCTTGAGCGGTTATGGTGTCTTCAAAACGATTGACAATATCAACGTCACCAAAAAAGTTAGAAACCTCAGTATATTTTAGTTTGATGCTGAGGCTGCCTGGTAGTTCGTCTTCAATGATAATGACTTCATCGGGTTTTTGCTGATAACCATTGATGTTCCATTGTGATGATAAGCCATTGATAAACTGCTTGCCAGTTTCTTTATTGTCGTTGGATTTTTTTAAGGCAGTTATGACCGATTTTTTGAGCTGGTAATGCCCGATTTGGGCAGGTATGATAGCAAGCCCTATTTTGATGCACACAACGATTAGCATGGTCATAATCAAGATACCACTAACACTGGCACCGCGCTGATGACTGGGTAAGTTCATGATATTTTTCCTATTTTACTAGTAAATCATTGTGGGTGGCACCCACTTAGTTGTTAATAAAGTGGGTAGTTTTGGCACTTGGCTAGTCAGTTCTCGGGGGTTTTGCTGATGTTGTTTAAAAAGCTTAACTAGTTTTTGTGCTAAGTCTTAGGGCTGGGTGATTAGGTTAATGAATAGCGCCATTGCGGTTAAAACTTGGCATACTAAAGCCACCCGCTTTATGCGTCCATACATATACTGCTTTACCTGCCAAGTTTTGGTCTGGCACAAAGCCCCAAAAGCGGCTATCGGCACTGCGATCACGGTTGTCACCCATCACAAAATACTGACCTTGCGGCACGGTAACTTGCCATGATTGCCCTTGAGTTTGGTTGAGGGTGGGTGACACTTTTTGCAAAAATTCGGCATAAGGGTACCACTGGTCACCCAAATAGCGCACCAAATGCGTGTGCTTCGCACTAGGCACTTCTTGATAGTAGCTGGCATGGGTTTCTTCTGCCATACCCATCGCTTTGGCTTGTTCAGGGATAATCACCTCGCCTGTTTCGGTTTTGCCTGCTGAGTATAATTGTTCCGTCATTTTGGGGTTTGGGGTAAAATTGGCGGGCGTGGTGGCAACGGCTTTGCCATTGACACTTAGCACACCATGATTGAAGCTGACCGTATCACCGCCCACACCGACCACACGCTTGATATAATAAATTTTTGGATTAACAGGATAGCGAAATACGATCACATCGCCGCGCTCGGGGCTACCCAAATCCAAGACTTTGGTATTAACCAGTGGCAGGCGAATGCCATAAGCGTACTTGTTGACCGCAATAAAATCACCCGTATAAAGGGTTGGCACCATTGAGGAAGATGGGATATTAAATGGCTCAATCAAAAATGAGCGCACCCCCAGCACCACTGCCAAAATTGGGAAAAAATCATACGCCCAGCGGATCGGGGCGGCGGATTTTTCAAAACCCAGATTTTTTTTCTGTTTGAATACCAGTTTATCTAGTAGCCAAATCAGCCCCAACAGTAAAGTTGCAGGTACTAATATTAAATTAAAATCAAAATCCATACCTGTTTCCTACCCTTATGACTGGTTATCTACTTTTAACACCGCCAAGAACGCTTCTTGTGGAATCTCGACTCGTCCCACTTGTTTCATGCGTTTTTTACCTTCTTTTTGTTTGGACAGTAGTTTTTTCTTACGCGATACATCACCGCCATAGCATTTTGCCAAGACGTCTTTGCGCATCGCTTTGACGGTACTACGGGCGATAATTTGGCTACCAATGGCTGCCTGAATGGCAACATCAAACATTTGGCGTGGAATCAGCTCTTTCATTTTTTCTACCAGCTGATTGCCGCGATAGCGCGCTTGTTCGGTGTGACAAATCATGGCAAGCGCGTCAACTTTTTCGCCATTAATTAGCACATCAACACGCACCAATTTATCCGCTTCAAACCGTTCAAACCCATAATCTAGCGAGGCAAAGCCGCGAGATACTGATTTTAGGCGGTCAAAAAAGTCCATGACCACCTCACCCATAGGAATATCAAAGGTTAGTTGTACTTGTTGCCCCATAAATTTCATGTCCACTTGTAAGCCGCGGCGCTCAATACACAGGGTCATGACATTGCCCAAATAGTCGGGCGGCACCAAGATGTGGCAGCGCGCAATCGGCTCCCGAAATTCGTCAATGATGCCAGGGTCAGGCATTTTTGAGGGGTTATCAATTTGGATTACTTCGCCGCTGCGTTTTTTGATTTCATAAATCACCGTTGGTGCGGTGGTGATGAGGTCTAAATCATACTCACGTTCAAGCCGCTCTTGGATAATTTCCATGTGCAGCATACCCAAGAAGCCACAGCGAAAACCAAAGCCTAGGGCGTCTGAGGTGTCGGGCTCAAAAAATAAGGCGGCATCGTTGATTTGCAGTTTTTGTAGCGCTTCACGAAACGCTTCAAAGTCGCTTGAGTCTACAGGAAATAACCCTGCATACACTTGCGGTTTGATTTTTTTGAATCCTGGAATAGGCTCAACCTCGGGGGTTTTGGCGTGGGTGATGGTATCGCCCACAGGGGCACCGCCAATGTCTTTGATGCCTGCGATGATAAACCCAACTTCACCCGCCTCTAGGATATTGGTCTCCAATGATTTGGGCGTAAATACGCCAATAGAGGTGACAGGGTGCGACATTTTGGTGGATTTGATGTAGATTTTATCATCTTTTTTGAGTGTCCCTTGACGCACGCGCACCAATGAAACCACGCCAAGGTAGTTGTCAAACCATGAGTCAATAATTAAGGCTTGCAGTGGTGCATTTCTATCGCCCACAGGGGCAGGAATTTTTTCGACAATCGCTTGCAATAGGTCATCTACACCCACGCCCGTTTTGGCGGATACTCTAGGCGCTTCCATCGCTTCAATGCCAATGATGTCTTCAATCTCTTGAATCACTCGCTCTGGGTCAACTTGCGGCAAGTCAATTTTGTTAAGGACAGGTAAGACCTCAAGCCCTTGTTCGATGGCAGTATAACAGTTCGCAACTGATTGGGCTTCCACGCCTTGCGCGGCATCCACCACTAGCAGCGCCCCTTCACAAGCTGCCAAAGAACGAGAAACTTCATAAGAAAAGTCCACGTGACCTGGGGTGTCAATAAAGTTAAACTGGTATTTTTCGCCATTTGGGTGGTTGTAATACAAGGTCACTGACTGCGCTTTAATGGTGATACCACGTTCGCGTTCGATATCCATAGAGTCGAGTACTTGTGCCTGCATTTCACGCTCTTGCCGACCACCACACATTTGGATAATACGGTCAGCCAACGTCGATTTACCATGGTCGATATGGGCAATAATTGAAAAATTACGGATATGAGTTAAAGCAGTCACAATTACCTACTAACAATGAAGTTCATGAATATTTTTTGAGAAAAATAGCCTTATTGTAACGTATTTTTCTGCAATCACCTACAAAATTTATTGGGGCGGTTAACCTATCATTATCGCCAAATGCGTGGCACTTATTTAAGATTATCCGCTAAATAATGATCTTTCCAAGGTGACTTGCCATAAAATGAGCCATTTAATTGGGTTTGTTCAATCAAATATTCACGAAATTGCTGATAAAACCGATGATCGGGGGCGGTGGGCTGCTGCCAAAACGCATCCAGCGGCTGCTGATCGGTCAACTTTTCAAGATTGTAGATAGCGCGCCCCATGGTTTTGGTGGGTTTACGGTGATAAATGGATTGTAGCCCTGTGGTACTGTTAATGGTAATCATACCAAGACTATCTTTGATTAACGTAGGTAAGTGCATATCACAACCGTAATGCACCCGATGTTGGATGCCATGGTTTTTTGCTAACTGCTCAATCAAAACCCCATACTGGCGATGGGCACGGTCAAGCGGATGATGCTTGAACACCAAATGCACCTTGCTATCGGCATATTGACAAAAACTGACAATAACTTCTTCAATAAAATCAATAATATCAAGATAATCACTGTGAAAAGTAATTTGTGAGTCATTATAAACTTGTAGGCTCACCAAAAAAAACTGGTTGTTAAGTTCGTGGTGTAGCTTTTTTTCAAGCATCTTGTCAGGTAGATAGCCACGCGCTTTTAAAAAAGGCGCTTTGATCCAGGTGATCGCCTCTTGCCACGCACTCATGCCACGATAGTGGCTGTAATGCGGATATTCATGCTGCTTGGCGCGAGCAACCACATAATAAACAATGGCGGAAAAACACAACCGATAAAAACGATTGTCGGTAAACAAAGGCTTGGCATTGGCACGCGCTAAGGTCTTGATATTACTAACATCAAGGGTAGAATAGCCGTTAATGCCATCTTCTTGCAACGTGATATAATCAGGGCGCAAATAACCCTCTTCAAACACAAAAAACGAAATTTGATCACGTTTGCACACTTGTGAGGCAATAGCATGGTGGGGACGACAATCACCAAAACAGACCACCGCGTCAATGTGCTCATCATGAATGAGGTTGGCTAAATATGGCGGAAAGTTGTCAATTTTGTCTTTATAATTATAAACATGCTCAGTATGGCGATAAAAAAACGCATCACCCGCATTCAAGTTAATCTTACTAACAATAATCCCTTGAGATTGTAAAAACGTCGAAAATCGGCTAAAAAAAGAGCCCATTTTGCCTTGGATTAATAGAATGTGTTTGTGCGTCAATAGACGACGCATGGATGCTGCCATTCTTAACCCTTCTCATCACTAATAATAAAAAAAATTGTAGGTTTGATGCCAATTTCATGACATTTATTTGCAAACTATAAGCTATCACACGCTGTATCAATATATTGCCGCATCATAATCATTTGCGTAGGTTTTGTCTTTTATCTGAATGTAACAAGCGGCTAACAACGTGGTGACGTGCTTTCATTAAGCCAAGCTTAGTCTGTTTGATTGCTTGTTGGGCGAGGGCATGAATTGTCTTGGTATGCGCAGACGGCTGCTCGGTTGGGTACAAAAAATCAATCACGGCTTCCACTTGTGCTAGCCCATATTGGTTGGGTAAGTGATAAAGTGGGTATTGAATCAGTGTGCAATAGACCAGTTCTGTCAGGTTAAGGGGCTGCTGACGTTGGCGCCGTGCGGTTATTTGCTGTGCGCTTTGCCCCTGGGCAACGTCATGTGTTAGCCCCCAACCTGCATAAAACGGAAAACCATAACAGGTGACCGAAAGCCCTCGTAGCAGTGCTTCAAACCCTGTCAATGAACTAATGGTATGCACGCTATCTACCGCATCTAGACAACGTGGCATACTTATATCCATCACCACTTGATTGGCATACTGCTGCATCTCAGACGCGCTTATTTTGCCTGTACGTAGCCCAGCTTGTACATCAGGATGTGGTTTATAAATAATATAGGCATGTGGGCAACGAGCGCGCACGGTCTTTAGTAGCTGCAAGTTGGTTTTGATATCGCTGCCACATAGCTTAACTGACATGTCATCTTCTACTTGCCCCACGACCAAAATTTTTTCGGTAGCATGCGGTGCTGAGATGATCAGCGGCTGATGTTTGCCAACATTGTATTTACTCACCTGCTGATCTAATAATCGCTTGATCAGTGCCTGTGTGCGGTTTTGCTGCTGGGTATTTAATGGTGGCTGCTGAATAAGTAAGTGCTCTAAGTCACTCGGCTGCAAGGCATTGTAGTAAATGCCTGTTTTGTCAATTACTACCGATAACGGGTCAATAAGGCTGGCACCTAAGCCGTTGGAGCGGATAAATCCGTCTTCCATGCACCAAATTGTAGGCGATGCTTTGGTGGCGGCTTGTGTTGTGGCCTTGTTAAGCGATTGGTGGGCTAGCGGCGCAGCTAATACTTGATGCAAAGCGGTTTTTTTGGCAAAGCCCCATACCAAAAATGGCAGATAAGTAGGGTAGGCAAATGCTTGACGCGTGAGCACCCCTTTTAGGGTGAATTGTGGGCTAAATTCGAGCCGCGTGCAGGTACTAGCCAAAAAATTATTTACAAAATTATATTTCCAAGGGCTAATCTCGTATACGGTCAACCCGCTGGGTGTTTTGTCGCGCCAGTCACGGTTAGTGATGAGCCACTGCAAGGCGTCTTCAATCTGACATGCCCGACCTGTTGCAGGGTTGGCATAATGGCTGTATTTGCGGTAGCAGGCATCAAATAGTGCAATGATATTGGGCTGTTTTTGTTTGCCGCGACGCTCATAAGCGTGTTGATAGAGTTTTTTTGGGGCGTGGCTGTCATCGGTTAAGCCCCACCCTGCGTACCAAGGCACACCAAAGCAGTGTACTTGCTTGCCTAGCATCAGCGCTTCAAAGCCCATGTGCGAGCTCACGGTATACACCGCTGCCATCGCTTGTAGTAGCTCAATGGGATTGACCGCGTCAGTAATCACCTGCACATCTGACGGTAGACTCAGCGCTGTCAGATAACCAAGTTTGCCAGCGGGGTGCGCCTTCACCCAAATTTTGGCATGGGGATGCTGCGCCTTGGCAACTTTTAGCATATTTGCAAACGATTTTTTGGTAGCACCCGCGCCTTTGATAGATTGATCCCCTGCCACTTGGTCTATTAATAAAATATGGGGGGTATGGGTATCAAGATTGAGTGAGGTGAGTGTGGCAGATTTTGGGGTGCTGTTGTATTTTGATAAACGCTCAGTCATGATTTGCTGCAATAGCATACCACTATGCTGCTGTTCTGCTTTAGACAATGTTTGCTCAACAATTATCTGCTCAAGCAACGACGGCTGCTTGGCATCAAAATAGATGCCAATAGGGTCAATTACCATACTACAAGCATAGCGACTGTGTTTGCCGCTATCTAATGAGCGTAAAAAGCCATCTTCAAGAGTCAGCATCCTCAGACCGTGCTGCTTGGCAAAACGACTGGCTCGCTGATAGCTTTTTTTGCGTCCCCACCCTAGCATAGTGTCTATGCTATCTAGGGATGAGATAAGCGGATAAATACGCTGTATTTGGGCAGGGCGTCCATGATATGACGTCAAAAACTCGGCAAGCAACGCATTGTTCTTGAGTAGCCCCTTACCAAACACACCAAAGCTTGGGGAATTCATCTTAGGCTTTTTTGACGACACTGGATTTTAGCTTCATGGCACCAAAACCCTCAATTTTACAATCAATATCATGGTCATCGGGGGCATCATGCAGCAAGCGGATTGATTTGACTTTGGTACCCACTTTGATGGGGGTGGATGAGCCTTTTACCTTCAAATCTTTAATTACTGTCACGCTGTCACCGTCTTGTAGCACATTGCCCACGGCATCTTTGATCACTAAGGTTGCTTCTTGCTCAGCCTCGCCCGCTTGCCATTCATGGCTACACATTGGGCAAATCAATAAATCACCGTCTTGGTAGGTATAAGTTTCGTGGCATTTTGGGCAAGCAGGTAGGCTCATAGGATACTCTAATAAAAAATTGGCGGCTAGCTCGTTTGGCGATGGCGATGACATTTTGGCAACGTTAATTGGCAACTTTGGCAAGCGCAATCATTAACCCATCATCCCGCCGCTATTATACGCTATGTTACCTTTAAAATATAGTAAACCATCTAGCGCTTTGCTAAATGCCCATGCATATGCACAGCCCGCCATATACACAGCCCATATTGAAGCGGGGCGTTATTTATGCCAAACTTTATGATAATAGACCACCTACCCTGTCAGTTTTAGCCAACTGGCAATTTGCCTATCACCTTGCAAGCAGAGAATTGTTATGACACCTTTTGTGGTATTTGACCTAAGCGGCGCCGATGCGCAAAAATTTTTACAAGGGCAGTTAACGTGTGATGTAACCAAACTCACAGCCACTTACCAAGCCACCGCGATTAGTAATTTAAAAGGACGCGTGGCATTTGGTCTGTGGATCAACAAAACAGCCGCGTCTGATTATCAGCTAGTTATTAGTGAGGACTGTGCCAACGATTTTGCCCAACATATCAAAAAATATGCTGCATTTTCTAAAGTGACCTTATCGGCACCGCGCGTGGTGTCACCCGTGATTGTCGCGGGTGTACCAAGTTTTGCGGAAACCAGCGCTAATCCCGACAACCGTAGCGAGTGGCAACAATTAAGTATTGCGACAGGCAATAGCTGGATTGTCAAAGCCACACAAGGTTTGTGGCAACCCCAAGAATTACGTTTACACCAACGCGGTGGCGTTGATTATGATAAAGGCTGTTATTTAGGACAAGAAATCATCGCACGATTGTACTTCAAAGCCAGCCCAAAAGCTTGGTTACATCGGGTATCAGGCACGGGTGCTGCCCCGCAAGCTGGCGAAAAAATAGGCGCGGTAGACGTGGTCAACAGCGTTGCGACTGACAGCGGCTTTGAAGCGCTTGTTGTTGCCCGTCCCGACGATATCGCTGCCAGTGGCTTGGTTGTCTTACCATTGCCTGATGCCCTTGAGCAGCCAGTGGCAAGGGTACATTAGGCAGTAAGCTCTATAGCTCAAACAAGCAAGACAGATTAGATGTTATCTGTCTTGCTTAATGAGTCACGTTGTTACACCACCTCACCTGCAACAAAGCCACTCGCCCACGCCCACTGAAAATTATAGCCACCCAGCCACCCCGTAACGTCTAGCACCTCACCTACAAAGTACAAATGCGGTTGCAACTGGCTTTGCATGGTTTTTGAAGATACTTTATCAGTTGCCACACCGCCACGCGTCACCTCCGCGGTGCGGTAACCTTCTGTCCCCGAAGGCTGTAGCCGCCAAGCGTTGAGCTGATTGCCAAGCGCCAATAATCGTTCATCTTTGATGTTAGCAAGCTCAGTCTCTGCAATATCTTGCCACAGTAGCTGCTGCAAGGTTAGCATCAACTTTTTGGGTAGTGCACTCTCTGCCAAAGGCGTCTGAAACACCGTGCGTAGCCGCTGCTTAGGCGATCGCGCTTTTTGCTCAAGTAAAAAATCCGCCATGTGGATGGATGGAAACAAATTGATAAAAATAGGCTCACCCACTTGCCAATAGTTGGATAGCTGCAGCATGGCAGGCCCTGACAAGCCGCGGTGCGTAAATAGCACAGGCAGCTTAAAACTAATGCGATCATTAAACGCCACCACCTCAAAACTAATCCCTGCCAACGCTTTGAGTGCCTCGCCAATTTTGTCCGTAAACGTGAATGGCACCAGTCCTGCCGAAGTAGGTATAATCTGGTGCCCAAATTGCTGTGCCACTTGATAGCCAAAACCCGTCGCCCCCATCGTAGGTATCGATAACCCACCTGTGGCAACCACCAATGACTGACAACGAATGGTTGAAACTGCATGATTGTGACGAACTGTCACCAAAAACCCCGCATTGTCTGGCAACGCACAAACTTGCTCAATTTGGGTGTTTAACTGAATTGCCACCTGCGCTTGGCGACACCCTATCAATAACATCTGCAAAATATCATTGGCAGACTCATCACAAAACAATTGCCCATGCTCACGCTCATGAAAAGCAATTTGGTGCTGTTGCACCATCCCAATAAAATCCCAATTCAAATAACGTGACAATGCCGATTTACAAAAATGCGGATTGTCACCCAGATAATGCTTTGGCTCGACATCATAATTGGTAAAATTGCAGCGCCCACCGCCGCTCATCAAGATTTTTTTGCCCGCTTTGTTGGCATGGTCTAGCACCAACACGCGGCGCCCACGCTTGCCAGCTGTCATGGCACAAAATAGCCCCGACGCCCCTGCCCCTAACACAACGACATCAACGTCAACATCCACATTTTGATAACTTGGCTCAAGCGGTGCGGATGCGGCAGATGACTGAGAAATAACCATGAAAAAATTCCTAAACACGGGGCAATATATCGCCTATTTTAATAAAAAATAGCAAAATCCATCAGAGTGCATTGCAAAATTCGATTTTTTTTGCCAAACTAACCCAAAGGGCATACCACATAGCAAGGATGGCATTGTCTTGCCCTACCAAAAAAGTTACCACCGTTGGGTCTGTCAAACAGACAAGCCATCCGTAATTTTTCTGTAAATACAAGGAATGTATGATGAAAACCTATCCTCATAGCGCGGAATTTGCCGCCAAAGCCAACAGCAATCCGCAAAAATACGCGGAAACCTACCAAACGTCTATCGATCATAACGAAGCATTTTGGGCAAAACGGGCAGAACTCATTGAATGGATGAAAAAACCCACCAAAATCAAAAACGTCAATTATGACTTGGACAATTTTAGCATCAAATGGTTTGAAGATGGTGAGCTTAATCTATCAGTAAGCTGTCTTGACCGCCACGTGGCAGAAAACCCTTACAAACCTGCGATTATTTGGGAAGGCGACCACCCTTCACTGCACAAAATCATTTCATACAAAGAGTTGTATTCAGAAGTTTGCCGTCTAGGTAATGCCCTGCGCCGCAAAGGGGTTAAAAAAGGCGATCGTGTGACCATCTATTTGCCAATGATACCTGAAGCTGCGGTTGCTATGCTGGCTTGTGCACGAATTGGTGCCGTGCACTCCTTGGTATTTGGCGGATTTTCGGCAGAAAGCCTAGCCAGCCGTATTATTGATAGCCAATCTAAAGTCGTTATTACGGTGGATGAATCGGTACGCGGTGGCAGACACACTCCCCTCAAGCAAAATGTTGACCGCGCGCTAGACCATGACGGCACTGAATGCGTACAAAACGTAATTGTGGTGTATCGCACAGGTGAATCCATCCCGATGAGTGGACGCCGCGATATTTGGTACCACAATTTAATTGACAACGCATCAGAGGACTGTCCACCAGAGCCTATGAATGCTGAAGATCCGTTATTTTTACTCTACACCTCAGGCTCAACAGGCAAACCCAAAGGCGTGGTACATACCACAGGTGGTTATTTGACTTATGCGTTATCCACCTTCCGTGATGTATTTGACATCAAAGACAATGACGTATTTTGGTGCACCGCGGATGTAGGCTGGGTCACAGGTCATACCTATGTGGTTTACGGCCCACTTGCCAATGGCACAACCACCGTTATGTTTGAAGGGGTGCCTCAATACCCAGACTGGGCGCGCATTGGGCATATCATTGATAAACATGATATTACTGTATTATATACCGCACCAACAGCGATTCGCGCCATGATGAAAGAAGGTGATGACTATGTCCGTAAGTCTAACCGTTCTAGTCTGCGTCTCTTAGGGTCGGTGGGCGAACCCATCAACCCTGAAGCATGGAGCTGGTACTACAACGTGGTAGGCGAAGGACGCTGCCCAATTGTAGATACGTGGTGGCAGACCGAGACAGGCGGCATCCTCATGACCCCCATGCCCAACACCGTAGACCTAAAGCCTGGTGCTGCCATGAACCCACTTTATGGGGTACAACCTGCAATTGTGGATGCGGAAGGCAATGAATTAACAGGCGCCGCCGAAGGCAATTTGATCCTCAAAGACAGCTGGCCTGGACAAATGCGCACCGTATGGGGTGACCACAAACGCTTTTTAGAAACCTATTTTAGCACCTACCCTGGCGCCTACTTTACGGGCGATGGCGCACTCCGTGATGAAGATGGTCACTACTGGATTACCGGTCGGGTTGATGATGTACTCAACGTTTCGGGGCATCGATTGGGGACAGCAGAAATTGAAAGCGCGCTGGTATCGCACCCATCCGTGGCAGAAGCTGCCATTGTTGGTATGCCGCATGACTTAAAAGGTCAAGGCGTTGCCGCGTACGTCATCTTAAAATCGGGAGAAGAAGCCACCGAGATGCTCAAAGGCGAAATCAACCGCCATGTTCGCGGTGAAATTGGTCCCATTGCCAACCTAGACTCGCTGTATTTGGTAGACGCCTTACCCAAAACCCGTTCGGGCAAAATCATGCGCCGTATCTTGCGTAAGCTAGCAGCAGGCGAATTTGAGGGTTTAGGCGACACCTCTACCTTGGCAGAACCCGATGTGGTAGACAAAATCATCGCTGTGGTCAAGGCAGATAGCCGCGTTGCCTAGCCGACTGATAGCGCGTAGCTATTCGTTGCAACCAAAAAAAACGCCTACTTGCTAGGCGTTTTTTGATGGTATTGGCGCTGTGATACCCGTAATTACAATCCAACAGCCGTTTGATAAGGCAATAATCCGTTATAATGGAGTCACTTTTTTACTGTCCATTATAATAAGGATAATGCCATGACTAGCACCCCGTTAGACTTTACCAAATCCATCAAATCCAAAGCCGCAGTCGCTTTTGCGGCCGCCCAGCCGCTACAAATTGTTGAAATTGACGTAGAACCACCACGTAAGGGCGAAGTCTTGGTCAAAATCACCCATACGGGGGTTTGTCATACCGATGCCTTTACCTTAAGCGGTGACGACCCAGAAGGCGTATTCCCTGCTGTATTGGGGCATGAAGGGGCAGGCATTGTGATGGCAGTGGGTGAAGGTGTGACCAGCGTCAAACCTGGTGACCATGTGATTCCCCTTTATACGGCTGAATGCGGTGAATGTTTGTTTTGTCAAAGCCATAAAACTAACCTATGCGTCGCAGTGCGCGCCACCCAAGGCAAGGGCGTGATGCCAGATGGCACTACTCGCTTTAGCTATCAAGGTCAACCCATTTATCATTATATGGGCTGTTCAACTTTTAGTGAATATACCGTGGTGGCTGAGGTATCCCTTGCCAAAATCAACCCAAACGCCAATCCAGAGCAAGTGTGTTTGCTTGGCTGTGGGGTTACCACAGGGCTGGGTGCAGTCAAAAATACTGCCAAAGTACAAGCAGGTGATACCGTTGCAGTATTTGGTTTGGGCGGAATTGGTCTTGCGGTCGTCCAAGGTGCCAAACTTGCCAATGCAGGACGCATCATTGCCATTGATACCAATCCTGATAAGTTTGAGCTGGCGCGTGAATTTGGGGCGACCGATTGTGTCAATCCAAAAGACCATGACAAGCCCATCCAGCAAGTGATTGTTGAGATGACAGGCTGGGGCGTTGACCATAGTTTTGAATGTATTGGTAACGTCAATGTCATGCGTTCTGCGCTAGAATGTGCCCACCGCGGTTGGGGTCAAAGCGTGATTATTGGGGTGGCAGGTGCAGGTCAAGAGATTGCCACACGCCCGTTTCAACTTGTCACAGGGCGGCGCTGGTTGGGTTCGGCATTTGGCGGGGTCAAAGGTCGCTCTCAGCTACCCGATATGGTGGAACAGGCGATGCAGGGCGATATTCAGCTGGCACCCTTTGTCACCCATACCATGCCGCTTGAGGACATTAACACCGCGTTTGACTTGATGCATGAAGGCAAGTCAATCCGTTCTGTGCTGCATTTTTAGGGGTGGTAATGATGAAAAAAATCGAATCTCATCGCTTATGTGGCGGTGATTTACAGGTGTGGCAACACGTCAGCACGGTCACTACCACTGACATGACGTTTGCTGTCTATTTACCCCCAAAAGCTTTGGCGGGTGAAGCGTGTCCCGTGCTCTATTGGTTATCGGGGCTTACCTGCACCGAGCAAAATTTTATCCAAAAATCAGGCTTTGCCCAGTTTGCCAGTCATTACAATATCATCGTAGTCGCCCCCGACACCAGCCCACGCGGCGATAACGTAGCCGATGATAGCGCGTATGATTTGGGACAAGGGGCTGGGTTTTATGTCAATGCCACCCAAGCGCCGTGGGCTACGCATTTTTTGATGTATGATTATATCATTGATGAATTGCCCCAGCTAATCGAGCAGCACTTTCCTGCCAACAATGAGCGCGGTATTTTTGGTCATAGCATGGGAGGTCACGGGGCATTAATGATTGCCCTTCGTAACCCTGAACGCTATTCCAGCGTGTCGGCTTTTTCACCGATTGTCGCGCCATCACAAGTGCCTTGGGGACAAAAAGCGTTTGGTGCTTATCTGGGTGATGATACAGCCACATGGGCAGACTACGATAGCTTGGCTTGGATAAAGCAATCAGCAGATTGCAAAAAATTGCCGTTACTCATTGACCAAGGAAGCGCGGACGAATTTTTGGCAGCGCAGCTAAAGCCTGAGCTATTTGCGCAAGCGGCAAAAGAAGCAAACTATCCAATCACGTTAAGAATGCAAGATGGCTATGACCACAGTTATTATTTTATCAGTAGTTTTATTGGTGACCATTTTGCCCATCATGCCGCAGCGCTATCATCAGCTGCCCCGTGAGCCAACCGATTGGGTCAGCAGATGGCAATCAGTGTGTTACTGATTATAGCTATTTTAGCTCACAAACAATGACGCTCAGCTATCATTCAGAGTTTTGGATGATAAAAGGCGATTTTTGACAAGGTAATGGCTGCTAGCCTAGCCAATAAAATCCATTTAGATGATGTCATGTTTTTATTCATGATAAAATATCAAAAAAACCAAGCACTAGGCTTGGTTTTGTATATTTAATGACAGATTAGGGTGCTAAGTTATAGCTCTCAGTAAAGGTCTTGCCATTCTCGACTGTGAGCGTCTTTTAAATTCGAGCCTTCAATTTACCAATCTCGCTTTCATCGCTTTATTATTGAAAAGATTGTGAACAGGTTCTTACAATGTATTGACATTGAGCATCCACCCTATCCCACCGAAAATAATCGCTTTGACCACTGCCTAAGACCCCAGTTCACCACCATTGACATTCCCACCGTTCAGCCATTACAACAAATCACTCTAGCCATCAATTACACGGCGCCACAGATAGCAGGTCGGCATATCTCCTATTGGAAAATGTTTAATGAACAAGGTGAGTTATGCTTTCCCGATGGGGTCGGATTATATGCGTCGATTTTTGTCAAAGCACTAGGCGTGAATTATGCCCAACCTTGATAACTCACTTGATATAGCATTGGATACGCCATTGAATAAGCGACAAAAACAGCAAGGGGCATTTGCTAATATTGGTTTACAGACTGTAAGTATTTGGCTAATTCAACTGGCATTGGTGGTGATACCTGCCATTGATACCTATTTTTTAAGCGGTATCAATAGCCAAAATATCGCAGGCTATGCGTTGGGCAGTGCGTTTTACACTTGGTGGGTACTGGGCTGCAAAGGTACATTGCAAGGACTGACCTTTGTCATTGCCCCAATTCATGGACAACGCCAACCGCAACTGGTGGTGAATTTATTGGTTCAAGCCTTATGGTTGGTGGCATTGTTGACCGTGGTAGCTTGGGGTGCTTTGGTCGTATGTGGCTTGGGTATTGAGCGGTTGGCGATTAGTGATGAGTTAAAGACGTTGGCGGTGCAATACTTAAAAGTAGCAGGCTTTGGTTAGCCTGCGATTTTTGGGGTGCGAGCCTTGGCGGCATGGCTTGAAGGAATTGCTAAGCCTAGTAGCGTGGCATTGTGGTTTTGGTCGGCGATGCTTATTAAAGTTGGACTAATACCAAACCCATAAAATATAGTATCATGAATACATGAATGAACTAAACACCACCCACAGCTTAGATGACCATGACTTTGGCGAACTTGCTAAGACTGAAAGCAAAGCCAGAGCTAGAACACGGCTCTACATTCTTCACCA
>RRZT010870129.1_pt1 | contig 28936 bp, 23 predicted proteins | sample 2165551 | NCBI WGS metagenome assembly RRZT01 (sample SAMN10456910, study PRJNA506462) | wastewater metagenome | biome: wastewater; feature: sludge; material: wastewater sludge; isolation source: wastewater sludge with Escherichia coli K12::gfp cells carrying plasmid... | place: USA: Moscow, Idaho...
ACCTCGACAAGTGCATCGGCTGCCACACCTGTTCGGTCACCTGCAAGCAGGCGTGGACGAACCGCGAGGGCACCGAGTACATGTGGTTCAACAACGTGGAGACCCGCCCGGGTATTGGTTATCCCAAGCGTTGGGAGGACCAGGATCATTACAAGGGGGGCTGGGTCCGCAAGGGCAATGGCAAGCTCGTTCCGCGTCAGGGCGGGCGTCTCAAGGGACTGGCGAACATCTTCGCCAACCCGAATATGCCCGAGTTGGATGATTACTACGAGCCGTGGACGTATGAGTACGACAAGTTGCTCTCCGCCCCCAAGGATTCGAAGGCACTCCCGGTGGCCCGTGCCAAGTCGCAGATTACCGGCGAGTACATGGATGCCCCCGAATGGGGTCCGAATTGGGACGACGACCTCGGCGGCTCCATGGAGACGATGCATCTCGATCCGGTCACCCAGAAGTCGGGCGCGGTGGTCAAGGCCGAGATCGAGAAGGCCTTCATGTTCTATCTGCCGCGCATCTGCGAACACTGCCTCAACCCCACCTGCGTGTCCGTGTGCCCCTCCGGCGCGATGTACAAGCGTTCCGAGGACGGCATCGTCCTGGTGGACGAGGATAAGTGCCGCGGCTGGCGCATGTGCGTCTCTGGCTGCCCCTACAAGAAGGTCTACTTCAACCACTCCACCGGCAAGGCGGAGAAGTGCACGCTGTGCTACCCGCGTCTGGAGATCGGCGAGCCGACCGTCTGTTCCGAGACCTGCGTGGGTCGCCTCCGCTACCTCGGCGTTCTTTTGTACGACGCCGACCGTGTGGGCGAAGTTGCCGCCACCGAGAACGATGAGGACCTGTACGAGGCCCAGTGCGAGATCCTCCTCGATCCGAAGGACCCGGACGTCATCGAGAACGCTCTACTCAACGGCGTACCTCGCAACTACATCGAGGCGGCGCAGGCCTCCCCGATTTACAAGCTCATCCATGATTACAAGGTGGCCCTGCCGCTGCACCCCGAGTACCGCACCCTTCCCATGGTCTGGTACGTGCCGCCGCTTTCGCCCATTGTGGATGAGGTGACCGCGCATGGCGCCGACGGCGAGGATGCCAAGATCCTTCTCACCGCCATCTCCCGCATGCGCATACCGCTGGAGTACATCGCAACGATGTTCACTGGCGGAAACATGGCCGCAGCGGAGCGTTCGCTGCGCCGCCTGGCCGCCATGCGCTCCTACATGCGCGACATCCACCTGGGTAAGGATCCGCAGGAGGAGATTGCCGCCGCCGTCGGTATGAGCGGCGAGCAGGTGCAGGCCATGTACCGTCTCCTCGCCATCGCCAAGTACAACGACCGCTACGTCATTCCCACTACCCACCCGGAGATCGAGCGTTCGCTCGACGATTTCCGCTGCTCGCTCGATGGCACCGGTGGCGTGGGCATGGGCGGGCCGCGGCCGCAGTATTCCGGTCGCAAGGTGATGGTCGAGCTTATGCCTCGCAGGCCGAAGTAAGCGAGGAACGATGGCTTATCGCAACATGGGGCCGGGCAGGCCCCGCTTCGCCCGTCGTGGTTCACCGCCCGAGGTGGTCCCGGTGTCTGTTTCACATCCGCAGCGCCAGATGCTCTACATGGCCGCATCACTGTGCCTCGACTACCCGCGCGAGGGTTTCGAGGAGCACATGCGCGCCGTATCCGACGCAACCGCGCAGTTCCCCGAGCCGCTGGCCAGCAGATTTGCTGACTTCTGCTCGTGGGCACTGACCACCGGCCGCCGCGGAGTCGAAGAAACGTACGTGCGCACCTTCGACGAGCAGCGCCGTTGTGCCCTCGAACTGTCCTACTACGCGGTGGGGGATACCCGCCAGCGCGGCCAGGCACTCCTTGCCTTCCGCGAACTACTCAGGGCCGCCGGTTTTGAGCAGGCCGACGACGAACTACCAGACTATCTCCCCACGATTCTGGAGTTGTGTGCGAAGTCCGACGACGTCGTCGTCGACAATGTTCTTCCCTCTCACCGTGAGGGGCTAGAAGTATTGCGCGCGGCGCTCTTCCAGCAGGATTCGCCATGGACCGGGGTGGTGACGGCCATGTGTGAGGTCCTCCCGCATATCGACGACGCCACGCGCGAGCGTTATCAGCAACTCATCCGGCAGGGGCCGCCCGGAGAACTCGTGGGTATTACGGACCTACCCTTCCCAACTGTTCAGGAGGTGCTCTCGTGACCGCACTCGACACTTTTATCTGGGGAATCTTTCCCTACATCTGCCTCGTCGTCTTCATCGGAGGAATGGCGTGGCGCTGGAAGAATGACCAGTTTGGATGGACCAGCCGTTCTTCCCAGCTGCACGAGTCGAAGATTCTCCGCTGGGGGTCACCGATGTTCCACGTGGGCATCCTCATGGTGCTCGCGGGCCATATCTTGGGCATCCTTGTTCCGAAGTCGTGGACGCAGGCGGTGGGCATCAGCCAGGAGGCCTACCATCTCATGGCGACGATTCCCGGAGCCTTTGCGGCCGTTTTGACGATCGTGGGATTCATTCTGCTTATGATCCGCCGGTTCAAGTATGGCGGCGTGCGCCGCAAGACCACCCGCAATGACAAAATCATGCTGGTGCTGCTAGCAATCCCCATGCTGCTTGGCGCCTACGCCACCTTCCACCACCAGGTGTTCGGGGGCCACCACGGCTACGACTACCGCGAGACAATCTCCCCGTGGCTACGCTCCATTTTCTTCTTCAACCCGAAAATCGAGCTGATGGCTGACGTGCCGCTGGACTTCACGCTGCATGTCATTGCGGGCATGTTGCTCATTGCTATCGTCCCGTTCACGCGTCTCGTCCACATGTTCTCCGTGCCGGTGGGCTACACAACGCGCCCTTACGTGGTGTACCGCTCGCGCGATAAATCGGTCTCCTCGGCGCCGCGCGCTCGCGGCTGGAAGCCGGTGAATCAGGTACGCGCCCACGATAGTGAGCCGTCCGAAGGGGCGTAGGTGGACGTCGTCGTCGCCGTCGTCGGTTGACGAAACTGCTGTACCCAACTATCTGAGGGGGCGTAGGCGTCCTGCCTAGCTGATGGCGAGGAGGGGAGGAGTGGAACTCGGAACAGGCGGGATCCGCGCCTCCCTTCTGTCATTCGTTTTTGGATTTATTCCAATAACATGGCATATGCGGCGAGCGTCTTAAATATCTCTGGTGCGTGACAGTAGCATCGCAGCATCCACTCGTACCTCGGTCCTATGATGGAACGTTGAGGTAGCGCTACGATGGCCGCACCGGTAAAAGCACGACAAGGAAATTCGAGGAATCAGATGGCTGTGAAAAAATCCCCGACCAGCCGCAAAGGCTCGGTGGATTCGTTTGCCGGCCTAACAGCTGGCCTCGCTCATCTCACCCCTAGTCAACGCTCAATGCTGTTTGTCCTCTCGGATTTGGGAGAGCCTGCCACTATCCAGATGCTTAGTGATCGGACCGGCCTGCATGCCAATTCGGTCCGGGAAACGCTGTCGGTGCTCATGGAAGCTGGATTAGTGAGGCGGAGCCAGGTTCCCTCCGCTAGCCGTGGCCGTCCCGCGTGGGAGTATGAGACTTCCGTACCCGCGGATATTTCCGCGGTGATGAAGGAGTTCACGGGTTTTGCTAATTCGATCTGTCAGTATCTCCGCTCCACAACAAGTGATCCCGTTGCCCATGCGCACAGCATCGGGTGCTTCTGGGGTCAAGAACTTGTCAGTGATCTCGGCGATCACGGTGAACGACACGAAGACGAGATTCTTGGGATGCGTGATTCTGAGGCGTTACGCCACCCCATAGCCAAGCTACGTATTCTTTTCTCTATCCTTGGATTTGGAGCGGTGGCAGGGGTTAACGATCAGAGTATTAGCCTGACGGTCTGTCCGTTTTCGCGCGACGGCAAGGCTCCGGATCCGCTCATCTGCCATATGCATTCGGGAATGCTGTCCTCCATGCTCAAGAAACTGACGGCAAACCATATCGATGCTGATCTGTACGTGGGTTTTCCACAAGAGCCGTGCGTTGTAGCGCTCCAACCGCGCTATATGGGGGAGCCTGCGGAGCAAGAGCCGATCCATATGCATGGGCACTCCGAGTGCGTGGTGACAGAACCCACCAGCTGACTCGGGGATTCCCTGGATTACGTGAGTCTTTCCTTCACAATTCCGTATATGCGGTATCTGGCATGATTTAATGACCGCGAATGCGGTAGTATTCGAGTCATGGTTAGCTACCGCATTTCCGAAGTCTCGCGTCTGCTGGGAGTGTCCGACGATACCATCCGGCGTTGGATGGATAGTGGGCGGCTGAGTGCCGTTCCTGGCACTTCACCTATCAGAATTGATGGGGCCTCGATTGCCGACTATGTCAAGGAAGCGAATCCGCATGAGGCGGAGGGTCGAGTATCTACTCGCAACCTTTTTGAGGGCCTCGTCATTGAGGTCATCAAAGATAAGGTGATGAGCCAGGTGGTCATGCAGTGTGGGCGCTACCGGGTGGTCAGTCTCATCTCCACCGAAGCTGTCAACGAGTTGGGGCTTGAACCCGGCGTCGTCGCATCAGCCCAGGTGAAAGCCACCAACGTTTCTATCGTCATGAAGGACTGATCGCGGCGCGGATTCATCCGCCCTGAAGGTCAGGCTTCTTGATGACACATGCGAAGGCTCGTCTGAGCCTTCGTTCCTCGTCGTTTTATGCGACGTCTACATACTGGTTGGATCCCTCTTGGGCGTTGATACGACGCCGATTAGACGGGTCTATTTCCACATGGACGCCGATGTCCAGGAATAAAGAAAGGTATACGATGAAGAATTTCCGTCGTGCCGGAATGGCACTTGTTGCTTGCCTCGCGCTCACCGCATGTGGTGGCAATGCTGATAAGGATGCCGCCACCCCCGCGGCTTCCGAGGCGGCTGGCTCTACCGAGTCTGCAGCGCCCGTCGCTGAGTCCCTTGGCGATATCAACGTTTTCGCGGCGGCTTCCCTCGTGGATGTTTTGCCGGAAATCCAGAAGGAGTTGGAAGCCGAGTATCCCGGTACTACCGTTACCTACAATTTTGGCGGATCCTCAGGCCTTGTTGACCAGCTTGTGGGCGGCGCGAGTGCCGATCTGCTGCTGACGGCCAATGCCAAGACGATGACGACAGCCGAAGAGAAGGGCCTCGCTGAGGGCTCGGTCAGCTTCACCTCGAACACCCTGGTGCTCGTTGTTCCCGCGGGGAACCCGGGTAACGTGACTGGGCTGGAAGACGCCTCCACCGATGGCCGCAAGCTTGTTGTGTGTGCCGAGGAAGTTCCCTGTGGTTCCGCGACCAAGCAGCTTGAGGAAGTTTCGGGCATTACTTTGACGCCCGTCTCCGAGGAGCAGCAGGTGACCGACGTGCTCGGCAAGGTGACCTCAGGTGAAGCTGACGCAGGTTTGGTGTACACCACCGATGCAAAGTCTGCTGGAGACAAGGTCGAGGTGATCGAGGTTCCCAATGCCGATGACATCATCAACGACTACCGCGCGGTTGTCCTCAAGGATGCCAAGAACGCCGAGGGTGCCCAGAAGTTCCTGGATCTCATCCTTTCGGACAGTGGTCAGGCAACCCTCAAGGATTTCGGTTTCGGAGCCCCGGTCGTTAAGTAGTTCAACACTATCTCCGGAGGGGTCACCCCATCGCGGAGAGGTCACGCGTAGAAACCGTGGCCACTCCACCGGGCGGTGACCCCTCCGGATGGTTCTTTCGGGCCCGTCGTGTGCGGAGTCGTCTAGTGGAGGAGGAGCATGCCGATGCGTATGACTTTGGGTGGTTCGGCTCGTTCCGGTGGCATGGTCCGTTCGTCTCGCCCGGGAGGTCCGGATCGTCGTCGTTTGTTCCATGGCGGTCTGCCCTACGCGCCATGGCTGCTGGTGCCGGGGCTGCTCGCAGGGCTTTTCCTGGTGATTCCTCTTGTCACAATTCTTGTTCGCACGCCCTGGACAGACTTCTGGAGCCTGATCTCCACTCGCGAGAGTATAGACGCCCTGTGGCTTTCGATTCGGACGTGCCTGATAACGACGGCGTTGTGTGCGGTCCTCGGCACCCCGCTTGCGGTTGTTCTCGCGCGTATGCCTGATGTGTGGTGGGCACGTGGAATCCGAACGGTCACGTCCCTGCCTATGATGTTGCCGCCGGTGGTGGCGGGTCTCGCGCTTCTTATGACCTGGGGGCGCAATGGTCTGTTGGGTAAGCACCTGTCCGTGATAGGCATCGAGGTGGGGTTTACGACGATCGCCGTCGTCATGTCGCAGATGTTTGTGGCGATGCCGTTCCTCGTCACCTCTCTGGAAGGCGCGATCCGCACACGCGGCTTTCGTTACGACGAGGCAGCGCTCGCGCTGGGGGCCTCAAAAACTCGAACCTTTTTCCAGGTCAGCCTCCCCATCATGTTGCCGGCTTTTATCTCAGCGACGGCTCTCGCCTTTTCCCGTGCGTTGGGAGAGTTTGGGGCAACAATCACCTTCGCTGGCTCCCTGCAGGGTGTAACGCGCACGATGCCGCTGGCTATCTATCTACAGCGCGAATCAAATACTGATCAGGCTTTGGCCCTTGCGGTTGTCCTTATCGTGCTAGCGATTGTTGCCATTATGGGAGCGAATGCGCTGGCCGGGCGCCTCCCCGGCGGTAGCCTAGAGCAGAGCCGCTCCGCAACCCCACAGCACCGGAGTGAGGGCGAACCGAACGTGAGAACTTCCGAGGACAGTGAGGGGAGCGACGACGGCGTCGCTTCCGGTGAGGTAGATCCGGCCGGGCAGGATGGCATAGATTCGCCGCGCCGGGGCGATGTGGTTGTGGACCACAACGATGGAGGGGGTTTACGCGGTGCCGCTAGACGGGAGGATTCAGCGTCAAGCCACCCCAAGCTGTCTCGTGGCACTGTGAAACCCGGTCCCGCCATCGACGTCGACGCTGAGGTTGCTGAACGTGGTGTCCGGCTGAAATTGCGTATTCCAGGAGGAAAGCTCACCGCGATTATGGGACCGAATGGGGCGGGTAAGTCCACCCTGTTGGGGCTCATCGCCGGGACCTTGACTCCCTCGAATGGAACCGTATCCTTCGATGGGAGTCCGAACCCGCGGGTGGTCATCCTGCAACAGAATGCCCTGCTCTTCCCGCATATGACTGCCAAGAAGAACGTGGAATTTGCGTTGCGCTGCGCGGGACTGAGCCGGACTGTAGCGCAACAGCGAGCCCTCGCGGAACTGTCTGAGGTGCGATGCCGTGACCTCGCGGAGCGCCGCCCGGACCAACTCTCTGGAGGACAGGCGCAGCGGGTGGCGATTGCTAGAGCTATGGCTGTGACACCGGAGGTGGTTCTCCTTGACGAACCGATGGCGGGCCTCGATGAGACCAGCGCCAATCGGGTGAGAGTCCTGCTGAGTGAGCGGCTTGCCAGCTCCGGCGCGACGGCCGTGCTTGTCACCCATGATCCCGTGGACGCCCGAGAACTCGCGGACGAAACGATCCTTATCCGCCATGGCCGCGTCTACGAGACGCACCCGTAGTCGGCGCGATTCTGACTGCTTCAGGAGTGCAAGAGTGGGGCCCGGAATTAATTCCGGGCCCCACTCTTGTGCAGTGGTTTTACCTGCAATTGTCCTGCCGGTGACTAGTTCACCGTGGACTCCGCGAGGGTCACCTGCACCTCGCGCTGTGTACCGTCTACTCCAACGACGGTCAGCGTGACGACGTCGCCAACTTCGTGTTCCTTCACCAGTTCGGAGAGCATGCTCGAGGTGGTGATGGGCGTGCCGTCGAGTGCTGTCACGGTGTCGTCAGCGACGATGCCTGCTTGAGCGGCGGCGGATCCTTCCAGAACCTCGACGATGCGTGCGCCGGAAGTGGTTCCATTCGCCACAGTCACTCCAAGGGCAGGATTCTTTCCAATCCGTACGGTGTCGCTGGGCTTTCCGGACTTGATCTGGTCGGCAATGTCGAGTGCGGTGGAGATCGGTACCGCGTAACCGTTCACCTGATCGGAGGTGGTGCCGCGGGAGGCGGCCGTTGTGATACCTACAACTTCGCCGTCGCTGTTGAAGAGCGGGCCGCCGGAGTAGCCGGGCACGACGTCAGCATCGGTGACGATGAGATCGGTGAGCACTTCACCGTCTGTGGGGGAGGCGGCATCGGTGGCGGTGATTGTCTCGCCTAGGGCAAGAACGGAACCGTCGAGCTGAGTGAGATAACCCTGACCCGACCCGTTGCCCACAGCGGAGACTTCATCGCCGATCTGTAGCTTCTTGGTGTTTGTTGTGACGGTCTCGAGATCCTTGGCGTCGTCGATCTGCAAGAGTGCGATGTCATGGGTGGCATCGTGCCCAAGAACGTGGGCGGTGTACGTCTTGCCAGTGTCGGAGACAGTGATCTGAACATCTTCGGATCCGGACACCACGTGATAGTTCGTGAGCATCAGCCCGTCGGAGGAGATAATCATGCCGGTACCGGCACCCGCCCCGTAGTAGAGATGGGTATTGACGAGAACCACTCCGGGTGCCGAGTCAACGACGGTCCCCGCATCCAGTCCACTCGATGGCGAGGCCTGCTGACCGGGGACGCTTTGACCGTTTTGACCGTTGCCGGGATCCACCTGGGGTGACTGTGGAATCTGGCGAGGCTGGCTCTCTTGAGTCTGCGTAGGCGATGATTCGCTGCCAAAGAAGGTATCGATTTGGGTTCCGATCACCCCGCCCAACAGCATGGAGAAGGCGGCGGTGATCCCAAGAAGTGCGGTGGACCAGCGCCTCTTCTGCCGATGGGACTTCTGCCCGGGAAGGCCACCCGCCGGAGGAATCGTTCCGCCATTCGCGGGGTTAGCCCATGGGCCGGGGTATGCGGCGTATCCATTCTGGAACTGGCCTGCTGCGGATTCTGGATGGCTGGACTCAGCCTGATGTGAAGCCGCGTATTGGCTTGAAGCCGCGTAACCGCCAGCGGGTGCACCCGGATACTCGCCGTAGAAGGGCGTGCCCGACGACGGCGCTTGCGTCCCGTTCGAGCCAGGGTAGTTGCCCGCACTGGGGTACTGGCTTGTGGGCTGCTCTCCGAATGCCGTGGAAGGGAATCGCGAGGTGTTGGGCGCGGGGGCCTGGCCGTAGTTGATCCGATAGATATTCTCGGTGGCGTTAGCACCTCCCTCAGCGGAGCCGGGGCTTCCTTCACCGGGGGGAGTATGGCCCGCGCCGTTCATGGCGTCGCCGGATGCCTGGTACGAAGACCCGTCCTGTCCTCCGAATGGTCGGGGTTCATGTGGGTCGTTGGTTGAATTCTCGTTGTTCATAACACGCTCCCTGAGAACAAGGTTGTCGCAATTTCTGTAAACGATCAAACACTCTCTCGTGGGGCGAAAACAGGAAGTTTCCTGTGAATCATCTGAACGGCTGGGAGTGTGGAGTGGGACGTGTGGCAATACTTCGCCCAGCCACGATGACACCGCCAACTGGAGTTCCCCAAAAGCCTAGAAAATCGCCGAAAACACGAGGTGTGTGGAATGAGTGAATGGCCAGCACGCGCGAACGCCATTGTTCGAGACGTGCTGCTCATCACACTATATGCCGTGTCTGGAGTTTTTCCAAATGGGGTTCATGAGGTGATTGTCGAGGTTATTTTTATCGCAAACGCCCCGTTCTGGAGTGTAGGAAACTCCGTCTCGGGGCGTTGTTGAGGCACTCCTCAAAGCGTGTGTCTGGTGGGTTGGCCAAGCCAACGCCGTGGCACAGTTGGAATCATGACGTCATGATGTGGGGCGATGGCCTTACGGCTTGATGTAGGCGAACCCCTGGCCCTGCCATTCGACGATCGCAGCGATGCCCTGGGGGACAATGGTGACGACATCCGCGGGAATGTTCTCCTCGGGGATCTGGCGATTGTGGAGTGAGTTACCACAGATCTTGAACTCGACCCCGGTCTCGTGGAGGGCGAGCATGCGCTTGCCGTGTTCGGGATGAACGTCGAAGCCGTTGAAAGAGCGCACAGCAGCACCATTAATCACGACGACGATTTTCGATTCTGAGCCATCATTGGCCGCGTAATACTCGAGGTTGTTAAGGAGCTGTTCCCAGCGTGCTTCTTCGTCAATGTGGAACACGACGTCCGTCATGTTGCCTCCTTCGTGCTTGTCAGCTGTTTACAGGAAGTCCTAAATTGTGAGAACACCTGAGACGTAGAATACATCTTTTGTGTATCAATGAGATTTCGCTTCCAGCGGTTTGCTGTTTCTCGCCTCTGTTACGGGGGATATCAGATCCAACTGGTGAGCCACATATGCGCATGCCACCAGTTGTAACTCACGGTCGTGCCCCACCACAGCGGCATCCAGAAGACTGCCGCCGCGATGATAAGTCCGCTAACCACACCGATCGCCACCAGAGCACGCGTTGACGGTGCCGGTGGCTGCCACCAGGGTACGTCTGGTTTGACAGTTTGCGGGACGATGTCATCGACGGCGAAGAGAACTTCTGGATCGTACGGATCAACAACTTCAGCTACTTCTTCGACGACGACGCCGTCAACCACCTGCTCCCACGCCTGCGGTTTCCCTCGGGAGTGGCCCAGTGTTCCGCTGAGTTGAGCGAGCCCGTATGTCAGAGCAAGAACCACGAAAGGAAGAACGGCAACCGCATAGAACTGGAAGATGGTGCGGTGCGTATAGATCAACCACGGCGCCCATGTTGCGAGATATCCGCTAAGAATCGCCCAGGCGCGCCAGTCTCGTGCGATGAACGCGCCCCAGATAACCACCGCGAGGCCGACGACGGCCAGCCACCAGACGGCTGGATTTCCCACCGAGGTGATGGCCTGCGCGCAACTGCTGTCGGGGCACAGCGTGGCACGTTCCTCTTCGCCGAGCCAGTAGAAGGATACGGGGCGAAGCTGGAATAGCCACTGCCACGCTTGTGACTGGTAGTCATGTGGCGAAGAAAGGCCGTTGTGGAAGGACCACATTGATTCGTGGTAGTGGAGAAGTGAGTTGAGTGCCTTCGGGGCCCAGGGCCAGGGAAGGCTTTCGCCTTGGGCCAGGGCATCTTCTGCCCAATGCCTGTCATACCCGTGCGGATTGCGGAACCACGGGTACCAGGTGGCCACATAGGTGATGAGAGCCGTGGGGACGAGGGCAATAAATGCGGGCACGCCCTCCTGGAAAACTCCTGCTCCAAACCAGAGGCGAACACCGACGGTGCGGCGGGCGCTGACTCCCCAGAAGAAGGCAATCAGGCCAAAAACGGCGATGGCGTAGAGCCCCGACCATTTCACACCGCACGCCAGTCCCAGCAATACGCCGGTGGCGACCATCCAAGGGCGAGCAAAGAGCCGTGGCCCCCAGGCATCTGTAGGCCGGACACCGTCGTCGACAAACTCTCCGGATGCGACGCGGCGAGCAAGCCGTGTCCGAGTCCAATCGCGATCCAGAAGCAGGGTGGTAAAGGCGGCCAATACGAAGAAGGCAAGGATATTGTCGAGAATTCCGGTGCGCGACATGGTGATCCCCATGCCGTCAAGAGCCATGGCAAGGCCCGCGAATCCAGCAAGGAGGGGGGAGCGGAAAAGTCGTAGAGCAATGTAAACGATGAGAAGGACGGACGCTACTCCTAGAACGGCTGTGGTGAAACGCCAGCCCAGGCCGTTATCGGTGCCAAAGATGGCTTGACCGATTGCCATGAGCCATTTGCCGAGAGGGGGATGGACCACGTAGTCAGGGTTGTTGGTGAGGGCAAACGAATAGTCGCCGTCGAGGAAGTGGAGGTTAGCGTTGTCACCCTCCCAGGCGCCCTCAAAACCCTGCGTGAGAAGTGAGTACGCTCCCTTGACGTAGTAAGTTTCGTCGAAGATCAGCTCGCGGGGATGGCCCAGATTCCAGAACCGTGTGAAGAATGCGAGCAGACCCGCAACGAGCGCTACCAACAAGCCACGGACTCGTAGCGCTGTGGGTAAGGGACCAACCACTCCCAACCGGGAGAGGAGTTCGGTTTCCCAGCGCTGGGACTCGTCGGCTGTGAGCTTCCTGCGGGGACGGGTTGTTCGTTGCTGTGTCTCGGTCACGTCGCAAATTCTACCGACCTGTGGGAAAGTGGGAAGCATGGCCGGAATAATCACCCTCGCAGCAACCCCCATCGGCAACGACGGCGACGCCTCCGCGCGGCTCCGTACAGAGATGGAAGAGGCGGACGTCATTGCCGCTGAGGATACGAGGAGGTTCCTCAATCTGGCCTCGCGTTTAGGTATTAACATCACCGCGCGGGTGCTTTCGTATTACGAACATAACGAGGCCGAACGTGGTCCGTACCTGCTGGAACTTGCGCGTTCCCAGCGGGTGCTGGTGGTGAGCGACGCCGGCATGCCCTCCGTTTCTGATCCCGGTTACCGGCTGGTGGCGCGAGCGCACGAAGCGGGAGTACCCGTGACCGTGGCGCCTGGACCGTCGGCGGTGCTGACAGCGCTCGCGATCTCTGGGCTGGCCACCGACCGTTTCTGTTTCGAAGGATTTTTGGCGCGTAAGCCCGGCGAGTTGAACTCGCAGCTTCGTGAGTTGGCGCGCGAGCAGCGAACCATGGTGTTCTTCGAGTCGCCGCGCCGCTTACCCGCCACCCTCGCGGCAATGGCCGAGGCATGGGGAGTCAATCGTGAGGCGTGCGTGTGCCGCGAGCTAACGAAGACTCATGAGGAAGTCGTGCGCGGCAGTCTGGGTGAGCTCGCGGAACGGTTCGATGGTGACGTGTTGGGGGAGATCGTCGTCGTCGTTGCCGGAGCGGAGAGTGCCGAGGCGGACATGAACGCTGCGGTGGACGAAGTGCTGGCCCTTGATGCCGCCGGGCTGCGGCTCAAGGACGCTGCCGCGCACGTGGCGACACGCTCGGGCCTGCGTAAGAAGGACCTCTACGAGGCCGCCCTCGCTGCGCGGTAGTGCGGCTACTGGCCTGGCTTGAAATCGATATCCGAAAAATCGAAGTCGTCATCTGAGACTTCACCGGAGAAGTCAAACTCATCGTCGTCCACATCGACATCATCGAAGTCGTCGAGGTCAACGTCCTCATCACTCGTGCCCGTGCGCTGAGACATGGACTGGATACCAGCGGTGATGAAGTTTCCGAGATCGAAGTTTTCTTCAAAGTCGTCGTCGGTCTCGTTGTCCGCGTCCGCATCGTCGTCGTAATCGTCTTCAAGATCGTCGTAATCGTCGAAGGAGTCGTACTCGGAATCATCCAGGCCGCCTTCGGAATCGGCAAGTGAGGCGGTATCTCCGGGGATCTCCGCGTCCTCGCCTTCCTCGTAGAAGCCAAAGGCCTCGTCGGAATCGATCTGCTCGACGCCAGCCTCGTCCATCTCCTGGCGTGCCTCATCGCCCAGTTCCTCGCTGACGGGAACCGTGAGGTCGGATAGGACGCGCACGGGCCAGCCCGCCTTCAGTCCGTCGAGAGCTGTCTCCTTGACGCAGTGCGATTCGGCAATACCGACGACGTCGATGGCTTCAATCTCCGCTTCCCGCAGGATATCCTCCAGCGAGCGGTCCCGGCCGTCCACGCCCTCGAAACCGGAGTAGGCGGCGGCGTACTCGCCTTTCTTCACCTCCACGTCAATGGGTAGGGAAGCGATGGCTTCGTGCAGTTCTGCTTCCGGAGTTCCAGCGATGCCGTGCGGTGGCCAGGTATCCATGAAATCGGGCGTGTCGGAGAAATGGCTGCCGGGATTGATGTGCCAGTCCTGGGTGGTAACGATGAGTGCGTACTCGTCGAGGTTGTCCTGAACGAAGTCGGCGATCTTTTCGGCGACGGCGTTGCCGCCTTCCACGGCTAGAGCTCCGCCCTCACAGAAAGTGGGTTGGACGTCCACGATGATGAGCGCGCGAGTGGTTTCCTCCATGGGGACTCCTTTATGAGCGATTGGGCCGTGATTGAGGTGTCTAACGTCGGGCGGGGTAGGTGCCTTCGGATAGAACGCAGTATTACCTCGTCCCTGATAGATTAGCGCTCCTCTTCCCATGATGAGAATCGTCTGGAATAGTGAAATCATGGGTGAGTGGAGCTGATGGCGGGTTGACAAAGTCGTCCTAGGTGCCTGGGAGTGGCAATGTGGGAATCATGAAGGATTTAGGTAAAACCCACATGAACTCACATCGAAAACCTGTGGGGATTCCTTGAATTGTGGTGTAGTGTCTGGACCAACGGCGGGTCAACGATGATGGAACCGCTGTGCGGAAGATGGGACCCATGCCCGTTTTCCGGACTTTTATCGGTCGCTCATGCGCACAGGTGCCCGTGAGGTGGATGGGAGTCGAGTGTACGCAGAACAACGTCACCAGTTGATCCTTGATGAGTTGAATGAAACCGGGCGAGTATCGGTCACCGAGCTTGCCGAAAAACACGGTGTTGCGACGGAGACCATTCGCCGCGATCTCGACCATCTGGGTAAACTGCGCGCTCTCAAACGCGTGCACGGGGGAGCGATCCTCACGCCTACGGGTGTGAATGAACCCGATCTCCTCACCCGACTGAAAACCAACATCGCGGCCAAGCGACGTATTGGACGAGCCGCTGCAGGAATACTGGAGCGGCGCCCCGGTGCCACCATCATCATTGACGCTGGTTCCACAACCGGAGCCCTTGTCCCCAACCTACCCCGCGGGGCAGGTCCCATCGTCACCGACGCCTTGGCTATTGCCCAGGCGGTACTCGATCGGGGGCATGAAGTCTACATACTGCCCGGGCATTTGCGGGAGCTTTCCCACGCGGCAGTGGGTGCCGCGACCGTTGATGCCCTACGTGGTTATCACCCCGATATCGCCTTCATTGGCTGCAACGGGATGGACGAGGCCGGATTTACCACTCCTGATCCACAGGAAGCGGCAGTCAAGACGGCCATGGTGAAGCAAAGCGACCTGTGCGTGATGCTCGCTGATTCCTCCAAAGAAGGCGCTCACCACTTGGCGAGCTTTGCTCCACTCGAAGCGATCGATATCGTCATCAGCGATACCGATCTCTCCGCGGGCTACGTCAAGCACCTGCAAAATCATGGAATTGAGGTCATCTGCGTATGATTATCACCCTCACAGCGAATCCGTCGTTGGATAGAACGGTGACGCTGCCATCCGAGTTGGTCCCCGGAGGGGTCCATCGGATTGAAACAGATCGCATCCAGCCGGGCGGCAAGGGCATTAACGTCGCCCTTGGCGTTCAACAGGCAGGGCTGGAAACTCTCGCTGTTTTCCAGGCCTCCAAGACGGACCCCCTGCTTGATTTACTCAAGAAGGCGGGCCTTCCCTGCCGCGTCAGTCCAATCAACGGGCGCGTGCGTACCAACATCACAGTGTTGGCGGCAGGCGTCACCACGAAGATTAACGAGCCGGGTGAGCCGCTTTCTGACGAGGAAGTTGCCGTTCTCGAGCGCACCCTGATCGATGTGGTGAGCGACGGCGACACCATCATGCTGTCGGGTTCACTCGCACCGGGGCTTCCCGTGGATGAGTACGCTCGGCTGGTGCGCGAGCTGCGAGCCAAGGGCGCCTGGGTGGGAGTGGATACCTCCGATGCCCCACTTGTTGCTCTTGCCGAGCAGTTTGAGACATCCGCACCTGACTTCCTCAAGCCGAACGCTGAGGAACTTGGCCAGCTCACGGGACGCGACGGTGTTGAGCTGGAAGCAGCGGCAGGCCGCGGGGAGTTGGGCGCCATTCGTGACGCTGCCCTCGCGCTCCGCGAACGCGGCGTAGGAGAGGTGCTCGTAACCCTTGGTGGTTCGGGCGCTGTCCTGGCTACGGAAGAAGGCATCTGGTACGCGCCGTCTCCCGACGTCGAAGTGGTGTCCACGGTCGGTGCGGGTGACTCCGCCACAGCCGGATACCTCATCGCACGGGTCGGCGGACTGACGCCGCCGGAGCGCCTTGCCTATGCCAACGCGTACGGATCGGTTGCCGTTTCCCTTCCCGGAACCACTATTCCGCGACCCGATCAAGTACACCCAGATGTCGACGCCGTCGTCGCCCTCTGAACAACGTAGAACAGAGAAGTTTCAGAAAGGACAACACTTATGTCCAACGACATGATGACTCCCGAACTCGTTCGGCTCGGGGTCACTGTTGACGGCGACAAGCACGCCGTCATTGCCAAGATGGCCGAGGTGATTGCCGAAACCGGACGGGCCGAAAAGGCTGGTCTGGAGCAGGCGATGCTCAACCGTGAGGCCCAGTTCGCTACCGGTATGCCCGGTGGTATTGCTATTCCGCATTGCCGGACGGCGGCCGTGAACCAGGCATCACTCGGGTTCCTGCGTTTGGCCAAGCCCGTGGACTTCGGTGCTAAGGACGGACCGGCCGATATTGTTATCGGAATTGCGGCTCCGGACGAGTCGGGTTCAGATCACATGAAGCTGCTGGCGCAGTTGTCGCGTGCGCTTGTGCGTCCGGGATTCATTGACTCGCTGCGAGCAGCCAAGGATGAAGCCGAAGTCGCCCAGATTGTCATGGGTGTTATTGCGCCGAAGCCAGCCGCTGCCCCGGCAGCCGCGGCTCCTGCTGCAGCACCCGTGGCTTCCGACAAGCCCGTGCTGCTTGCCATCACCTCCTGCCCCACCGGTATTGCTCACACCTACATGGCCGCCGAGTCCCTTGAAGCGGCTGCGAAGGCGAAGGAAATTGAGCTGATTGTCGAGACCCAGGGGTCCGGCGGCATTGAGCCCTTCAAGCCTGAGGACATCGCCCGAGCGGGCGCCATCATTATCGCTGCTGATGTCGGCATTTCTGGACGCGATCGTTTCGTGGGTATGCCCATCATCGAGTCCGGTGTTAAGCGCCCCATGAACGGTGGCGAAGCTGAAAAGATGATTGACGAGGCTGTTGCGGCAGCCAAGGATCCGAACGCGAAGCGTGTTCAGGCCACGGGTGGCGGCAGCGGTTCGTCGTCTGGCGACGACGGCGCGAGCGTTGGTTGGGGCAAGCGCATCCAGCAGGCCCTCATGACCGGCGTGTCCTACATGATTCCGTTCGTTGCGGCCGGTGGTCTGCTGACGGCACTCGGCTTCCTCTTTGGTGGCTACGACGTGGCGTTCGTATCCGCGGATGTTGTGGGCGGCTACTCGTTCACCAACCTGCCGGATCATATGCCCTACGTCCAGAATGGCGTGGACATGCTGACCGATAGGTCTGGCATGCTGCTCTACGTCGGTGCTGTCCTGGCCTTCCTTGGTTCGCAAGGCATGGGCTTCCTGGTGGCGGCCCTCTCTGGCTACATCGCCTTCGGCCTTGCCGGACGCCCGGGTATTGCTCCCGGATTCATCGGTGGCGCCGTCTCGGTGTTCGTGGGCGCGGGCTTCCTTGGCGGCCTCGTCACTGGTATCCTCTCCGGCCTCGTCGCGCTGTGGTTCACCAAGCTCAAGCCGCCGCGCTGGCTCGCGGGCCTCATGCCCGTGGTCATCATTCCGCTCTGCACCACGTTCCTGGTTTCGGGCCTCATGTTGGTTCTTCTTGGTGGCCCGCTGGCCTCCCTCATGACGGGGCTGCAGAACGGCCTGACGGGCATGGCCGATCGTGGTCTGGGAGTTCTTCTCGGCCTCATCCTCGGCCTCATGATGTGCTTCGACATGGGTGGCCCCGTCAACAAGGCGGCCTACCTCTTCGCCACCGCGGGTCTCTCCGCCGGTGTTCTTGGTTCGAACAACGTTCCCTTCGAGATCATGGCTGCTGTTATGGCCGCGGGCATGGTGCCGCCGCTTGCAATGGCTCTCTCCACCACGATCCGCCGTAACCTCTACACCGAGGCCGAGCGCGAGAATGGAACTACGGCCTGGCTGCTTGGCGCGGCCTTCATCTCCGAGGGCGCTATCCCGTTCGCCGCGGCCGATCCGCTGCGCGTGATCCCCTCGATGATGGCCGGTGGAGCCGTGACCGGTGCAATCATCATGGCGCTCCATGTTGGCTCCCAGGCACCACACGGTGGACTCTTCGTGTTCTTCGCAATCACCAACCTCCTTGGGTTCGTTATCGCGATCGCCGCGGGCACTGTTATCGCTGGACTCCTCGTTACCTTCCTCAAGGGCCGTGCGGCCTCCAAGAAGGCACAGGAGAAGGTCGCCGCCTGATGGTGGCATCACTGAACTGAAGAAGGAGATACCGGGCGCTAGTCGCCGTCGTCGTTCGATCATCAAAAGCGGTGGTGACGGCGCCTGGTCCCTCCCTGACGAGAACAGTCCGCTTCCGCGGTCAGCTGATCTCATCCACAAAGTGGACACACTCCACTGAAGTTCCTTCAATCCGTCCATTTCACAAATAAACTCAAGCTGTTGGTCTAGCATGTAACGCGAGACCCGAGTTCAAAAGGAGAACACTATGGCTACTCGTACCGCTGTTGTTGGCTCGCAGGTTGGCCTGCACGCCCGCCCCGCATCCGTGATTGCTGAAGCTGCTGCTGATTACGATGACGAGATCCTGCTGAGCGTTGATGGTGATGAGGGCGTTGACGCCTCGTCCGTCATGCTCATCATGACCCTCGGCGCCGAAAAGGGCACGGTTGTGACCGTCGAGTCCGAGAACGCTGAGGCAGTCGAGAAGATCGCTGCTCTCATCGAAGCGGATCTGGATGCCTGATCATCTGAATCTCATGGTGGCTCTGCGGCATTGATGCTGCTGGTCACCTGAAGGAAGGCCCCGCCGAAAGGCGGGGCTTTTTCTTTGCCCGGGATTCCACATGGATGTGCCCGGAAACGCCCGGGGAAGTATTCTTGTACCCATGTCGCATATTCTTTCCGCAGTTGCCTGGCCGTATGCCAACGGCCCCCGCCACATCGGCCACGTTGCCGGCTTTGGTGTGCCCTCCGATGTTTTCTCCCGCTACATGCGAATGCGCGGCGAGGATGTCCTCATGGTTTCAGGAACCGATGAGCATGGCACTCCGATTCTGGTGGCGGCTGAGGAAGAGGGCGTCACTCCCAAGGCACTCGCGGATAAGAACAACCGCATCATCGTTGAGGATCTCGTGGCCCTTGGCCTGTCCTACGATCTGTTCACACGCACCACGACGATCAACCACGAGCAGGTTGTGCAGCAGATGTTCGAGGTCTGCCGCGATAACGGCTACATGATCGTGCAGGACACCGCCGTCGCTATCGATCCCGTCTCCGGAAACACCCTTCCCGACCGCTACATTGAGGGCACCTGTCCCATCTGTGGCGCGGAGGGAGCTCGCGGCGATCAGTGCGACAATTGCGGCAACCAGCTCGACCCCAAGGATCTCATCAACCCCGTCTCGAAGGTTTCTGGCCAAACTCCGGAGTTTAAGGTCACCGAGCACTACTTCCTTGATCTGCCTGCGCTCGCTGATGCGCTCGGAGTGTGGCTGGACGAGGTCGAGGCCACCGGTGAGTGGCGCCCCAACGTCATCTCCTTCTCCAAGCATCTTCTCGACGACGTCCGCCCGCGCGCCATGAGCCGCGACATCTCCTGGGGCATTCCCGTCCCGGGTTGGCTGGACCAGCCGAACAAGCGCCTCTACGTGTGGTTCGATGCCGTCATCGGTTATCTCTCCGCCTCCGTCGAGTGGGCCCGCCGCCGGGAGGTGGCGGGTACCGGAACGGCCGACGACTGGCGTGCCTGGTGGAACGATCCGGAGGCCCTGTCCTATTACTTCATGGGCAAGGACAACATCGTCTTCCACTCCCAGATCTGGCCCGCGGAATTGCTCGCCTACAACGGCAAGGGCAACAAGGGAGGAGAACCCGGCGCTCTTGGCGAACTCAATCTGCCCACCCAGGTGGTGGCATCCGAGTTCCTCACCATGGAGGGCAAGAAGTTCAGCTCTTCCAAGGGCGTGGTCATCTACGTTCGTGACGTCCTTTCGCGCTACCAGCCTGACGCGCTGCGTTACTTCATCTCCATCGCGGGCCCCGAAACCTCCGATTCGGACTTCACCTGGGCCGAGTTCGTACGTCGTAATAATTCCGAGTTGGTAGCCGCGTGGGGTAATCTCGTCAACCGCACAGCCACGATGGTTGCCAAGAACTTTGGCGAGATCCCAGCAGCCGTTGAGCTTAAGGATGTTGACCGGGAGATCCTTGACGCGGTCCGTGGAGGCTTCGAGACCGTTGGTGACGCCATTGCGCACCACCGCCAGCGTGCTGCCCTCGCCGAGATCATGCGCCTGGTTGGCGAGGCCAACGCTTACGTCACGCGTACTGAGCCCTTCAAACTCAAGGCTCCTGAGGTACGTGACCGCCTCGCTACCGTTCTCAACACGTTGATCCAGGTGGTATCGGACCTTAACACCATGATGTCCGTCTTCCTGCCGCATTCTTCAAACGCTATTGATGTGGTTCTCGGTGGCGCCGGTAACCTCGCACCGATGCCCAGCCTCGTTGAGGTGGAGGATCTTGACGGCGGTGATCCCTACCCGATCATCACCGGGGATTACACCGATCTGCGCCCCTGGGCCTCCGTCCAGGTAGTTCCCGGCACCCCGATCTCCAAGCCGAAGCCCGTCTTCCAGAAGTTGGACGAATCAGTGGTTGAGGAAGAGCTGGATCGTCTGCGTGGTACTGTCGAGGATTCCGACGATGCCGAGGACAAGGCTGACGGGGCCGGAACGGTTGAAGGGCCTGAGGGCACTGAGGCTAAGGACGTAAAGGATGGCGAAAGCCCGGTTGAGGAAACCGACGGGGACGATGCCGCAGCTGAAGACGACAAGTAACAGCTGAATGGCGAGTGAGGACGGCGACCACGGTGACCTGCGGGTTGCGTCGGGGGTCGCCGTCGTCGCGTGCAGCTTGCGCTGCGCCTGCGCTGGAGATCGATTTCCTATGTGGCTGCCATGGTGACATCCCTCGCCGTATACGGCACGCTGTGCCGTTGAGAGGCCACAAAGGTGAGAGGCCACAAAGGAATGTGAAAGGAGAACAGACGTGGGGAAGAATAAGAAGAAGCGGCACGTCTACCCGGATGTTCCGGAGGTGTTGCCGTTCCCGATCGTAGATAACCACACCCACCTGCCGGTGCGGGGCGACCGCGACTACGATTTCGGGATCGACCCCGAAGAAGGAAACGGCAAACCCCTGTCCATTCCCGGTCACCTGGAACGCATGGAGCGTGCCGGTGTGCGCCACGCGATCACCTGCGGCTGTGAGGTCCCCACCCTGCAGCCCACCATCGAACTGGCGCAGGCATTCCCGGTCCAGCTTTCAGCTGCCATTGCCATCCATCCCAATGACGCCCCACTTCATTGTGGGATCACCGAGGAGTCGCCGGACGGTATGACCCACGGCCTAGATCCGTGGCATCGTGAGTACTCGCTGAACGACGCCGTCGCCCTTGTCGCGGATCTGGCTCGTCAACCGGGTGTGGTGTCCATCGGTGAGACTGGGCTCGATTACTTCCGCACCGCGGACGCGGGGAAGCAGGCACAGAAAGAGTCTTTCCGCATGCATATCGAGCTTGCAAAAGAGCTTGATCTACCGTTGCAGATCCACGATCGGGAGGCTCACGCTGACTGCATTCGCATTCTGCGCGAGTGTGGCGCTCCGGAGCGTACGGTCTTCCATTGCTTTAGCGGAGACAAAGAGATGGCCGAGGTGTGTGCTGAGAATGGCTGGTACGGCAGCTTTAGCGGAACCATGACCTACCCGGCAAACGAGGAACTGCGCGCTGCATTCCGCGCCTTCCCGCGAGAGCTTATCCTCACCGAGACTGACGCCCCTTACCTGACACCAGTGCCGTGGCGAGGGCATCCGAATGCGCCCTTTGCTGTTGCCTACACTGCGCGTTATCAGGCGGCCTTGTTGGGCATACCGCTGCGAGAGTGGTGCCAGCAGATTGATACGAACACACGCGAGGTCTACGGCGTTTAGAAGCGCTGCATGGGGTCGCCCGGCTCTAAGGCGCCACCCGATCCATAACCGCCATCGGGCCCGAAAGCTCCGTAACCCTGCTGCGTGCGTATGGCTTTCTTGATGCGAGACGTAAAGAGTACGCCCGCTCCTGTAAGGCCAAGCCCACCCAGAAGAAGAAACCAGAATCCGAGGCCGCGGGACACGGAAAATCCGAGGGCGTCCATATCGGCCAGATTGTCTGTGCCCGGGGAAAAGTTACGCGCCACGTTAATGAGCACGATAACCCCGGCTGCAGTGATCAATCCTGACATGGATAACAACTGCGTGGGCCTGATGCGCGGGAGGAACTGGAGGACGAGCGGGACGAACGCGATAAGAAGGAAAATGAGAGTGATGATGAACGGGCCCTCAGTGCCGACGTCGGCCCATGAAAGGCCGTCACTCCCGAAAGTTTGCGATGAAACCGTGAAGTAGGGCTGGAAGAGTCCGGCGAACGTAATAATTAAGGGTAGGTCACAGATCATGAGGTTGTTGACAGCCTCTTTGGAAGTGAAGAGTGGGCGGGGTCCCCTCGAATACGGCTGTTGTCCGAAGCTCTCCGGCTGTTGGCCAAAATTATGCGGCGTGTTTGTGCTCATATTTAGGACACTATCAGGCGCGAGGTTTTCGGGAGGGACCCGGTCTGACTATGGGTTTTACCAAGTAGTTCCTCCCGGCGATCTTTGTCCGAAGAGGTACATAGTATCCCATGTGGGTCATACCACTAGCCGCAATGTTACGTAATCGTTACACTCGATATAGTTTCGTTATAAAGCGGTGATGTTGACGGATATGCCGCGTGACCCAACAACTTTTTTGGAGGCGTCTGTGGGTAGACATCGTGAAGCGAATGAATCGGTTCCTGCCGCTCTGATCGCTCAGCAAGAGGGACGTATTGGTCCCCGTCGTGCTGCCCGATTGGCTGAGCAGGAGCGTATGGCGGAGTCTTCGTTCCGTGTATCTCGCAGCGCTGGTGTGCGTCCTTCGCGCCTCGCCGCTGCGGTGGCAGTTGCTGCGGCCTCCATGTTTGGTGCCACGGCCGTTGCTGCTGATACCGGCCAGGCAGCCACCACCGATTCTTCGGCGGCTAAGTCCCCGAAGATCATCACCGCCCTCTCCTTGACGGATACACAGGTTTCCCCGACGGCGACCGCATCCGCAACAGAGGCTGCTAAGGTGACGTTCTCACTGACGGTGGATGGCTCTACGCGCAAGATCACCACCACCGAGTCGACGCTCGGTGAGGCGCTCAACGATGCCGACGTTGTTCTTCACGCCGATGACAAGGTGTCCTTGCCGCTGAATAAGCCTGTTGCCGAGGGTGCTTCCGTCACCATCGTTCGAGTGACAGCAAAGGCGATCTCCGAGGAGACGGTCGATGCGCACACCAGCAGTGAGGTCGATGATCCGGAGCTGCCCAAGGGTGATCGGGTTGTTGAAACCGAGGGTGTCGATGGCGTCACTGTCAACGCTTACGACGTCGTTCTGGAGAACGGTACTGAGGTCTCGCGCGAGAAAACTATGACCGTTGTCAAGTCCACGCGCGTGGATGAGGTCGTCCGTGTGGGAACGAAGGAAGCAGCTCCTGTCGCTACACCGCAGTCCACGGGTTCGTCGGCTTCCGTGACGTCCGATTCCTCCTCTAGCGCCTCCGCTTCTTCCTCCGAAGCTGCTGCGCCGGCCGTCCAGCCGGTAGCGAGTGGCGATGCCCAGTCCATCGCCTTGTCGATGATGGCGGGCTATGGTTGGGGTGGTGACCAGTTCACCTGTCTTGTCAACCTGTGGAACCGCGAGTCCGGGTGGAATCACCTGGCAATGAACGCGTCTTCCGGTGCATACGGCATCCCGCAGGCGCTGCCCGGCAACAAGATGGCGAGTGCTGGCGCTGACTGGCAGACTAACCCGGCCACTCAGATCTCGTGGGGTCTTGGCTACATTCAGGGTCGCTACGGCACCCCGTGTGGCGCCTGGGCTCATTCCGAATCTGTCGGCTGGTACTGATGCCGCTACCTTCGGGCCACGATAGTGGTCTGCTGACACCCAGCGACATTCGTGAGCTGGCAACCGCCCTCAATAAGCGTCCCACAAAAACTCTCGGTCAGAACTTTGTCCATGACGCCGGAACTGTGCGCCGAATTGTGCGTGACGCCGGTGTCCAGCCCGGCGACGCCGTTCTGGAAATCGGCCCCGGCCTCGGGTCACTGACGCTGGCACTCCTGGAGACCGGCGCATACGTCTCTGCCGTGGAGATCGATCCGGTCCTTGCACACGCCCTGCCCACTACGGTGGAGGGGCGTATGCCGCAGGCTGCGCCTCGCTTTGCGGTGCAGCTCATGGATGCCATGGACGTTTCTGGTGTGGAGTCTTTGGCGGTCCCCGAAGGCTGGGACGGTGAGGTTTTTGAACCACGCCGACTTGTGGCAAATTTGCCCTACAACGTTGCTGTGCCGGTCATCCTTACCCTTTTGGAGAGGCTGCCGAGCTTGGAGACCGTCTTGGTCATGGTTCAGGCCGAGGTGGCGGATCGTCTCGCTGCTGGTCCTGGATCGCGTACCTATGGTGTCCCCTCGGTGAAGGTGGCGTGGTACGCGGATGCCGCGCGAGGTGCGAAGGTGTCTCGCACGGTCTTCTGGCCCGTTCCTAATGTGGACTCGGCGCTGGTTTCTTTCACTCGGCACCCAATTCTCACGGATACTCCGCGGGAAGAGGTCTTTGCAGTGGTCGACGCCGCTTTCGCCCAGCGCCGTAAGACACTGCGCGCGGCACTCGCCTCCTGGGCGGGATCTCCGGCCTGCGCCGAGGAGATTCTGGTGGAAGCAGGCGTGAGTCCGCAGGCCAGGGGAGAGAAGCTCGGCATTTACGAGTTCATTGCTATCGCAGACGCGGCGCGCCGCTTCTCGAAACCTGTCGGTGGTGCCGACTAGTCTTAGAGCGAAGTAGCAAGCCGTCCTCCGCTTCCCTGACAATGGAGGAAGCGCAGGAAGGGGTGCCATGGATCAGGAAATGCATCGCTGCTGGCTACGCGCTGAGCGTCGTATCGATGTATCTCTTGCTGGGATTACTTTCTTTGTCCTGTGGTGTCTGGCCGTTCCTATCACGGTAGTGCTCACCGAACTCTCGTGGAACTCTCGTTTGTCGATGGCGCTCGTTGCCGCTATTCCGCTTGCGGTCATCTTTGTGGGTGTCTTGCTCTCGTCGTTGCGAGTTGTTCATGCGATTGAAGAACGGGATGAAGACGAAATTGAGCGGTGGCGAAGTACCGGTATTCTGCCGCGGGAGCCTAATCTTTTGCGTGCCCGCCAGCGGCGGGATCACTACCCGATGCTCCTCGTTGTTGCTTTCGTTAACTTCTATGTGACGGCGGTGGCAGCTGCCCGAATTGGTCGTTCGACGTATCATGCGATGAGCGAATTTGCCCTTGGTATTCTGCTGGCGAGTTTGGGCATTGGACTGTGCGCCGTTGTTTTGGCTACGTCGCTCAACTCACGCGGCAAGACATGGGGATTGATCCTCGTGGGATGGCCGGTGCCTGCCGGGATATTTCTTTGTGCTGCTTCCTTGGTTCTTGGCAGCAACGAAATTTCAAGCGAAGTTCTTCTTCCGGCAATGACTGCCATTGTTTACGTGATCTTGGGAATCATTGTCTTTCTTGTCGGGCTCTCAGTTTTCGCGCTGTGGCTCGCGTGGCTCGCGCGAGCTTTCAAGGGGGAGTACCTCTTCGCCGGGGTGCCATCATTTGAGCTCGCACGTATGGTGAGAGGTTCGCGAGGCAGTGATCTCCCTGATTATGACGACTTCCCGGTACAGAGTTTGGAGATGGGAGTCGGTGACGGGAATGGCGTAAGGGACGACGACGGCGCGGGGCCGGACGGCGTCGAAGGCGAGCGTGCTGACGGGTTGAGTAGTCGCCAGATTCTTGCTCCACCGGAGTTCGACGAAGTGGACGTGGAAATTGTCCGTGAGGCGCTCAGGTTTTCTCGGACCGATGTGCTTTTAGCGCTGCTCATCCTCGTGAGCACAGCAATGATTCTGGTGCTCTCTCATATCGGCTATGCGGGTACGCCCCATCATGGTGTGGTGGCGGCGCTTCTCCTCGGAGCAACACTGACGTACGTGTACCGCGTGTGGCAGGTGTTCTGACCAGCGCCTTTGTCTGCTTGCGGTCGGATGCCGTTGTGTCCTCTGTGGGGTCAGTTGACTTCCACACCCACGATCAAGCGGCAGCGAATTCCGGCGTCGTTTTCCGGTGTCGTTTCTGGGTTGAACCTCAGAGAACCAGTGCGGCACCCCAACCCGCCAAGAGTAGAGGGATATTGAAGTGAATGAATGTGGGAATGACTGTGTCACGAATGTGATCGTGCTGGTTGTCGGCGTTCAGGCCTGAGGTAGGCCCAAGCGTGGAATCAGAAGCTGGGGAGCCGGCGTCACCTAGTGCGCCAGCAGTTCCGATGATCGCAACGGTTGCCGCCGGTGAGAATCCCATGGAGATACACAACGGGACGTAGATCGCAGAGATGATTGGGAGAGTGGAGAACGAGCTTCCAATGCCCATCGTGACCAACAGGCCTACGGCCAACATGACGAACGCGGCGATTGCCTTTGAACCGGCGAACATTGCCGTTGAGCTGGTGACGAGGTTTTCGATCTGGTCTGTTGCGATCATCACCGCGGCAAAGCCTTGGGCTGTGATCATGATGAGGCCGATCATGGCCATCATACGCATACCACCCGAGAAGACAGCATCCGCATCCTTCCACTTCACCGCGCCTGACGCCACAAAAATGACAAGGCCGGTAAGAGATCCAATAAGCAGCGGGTCGGCTGCAGACTCGGAGAGTGTAAGGATTGTTTGGAGCAGCACACAGGCGATGATTGCAGCCACTGCCACGACGATCCTGTACGTGTGGATTTCCTTCGGGGCTTTGCTATCCGTTACCTCGGTGACGAGGTAGGTGCGGGGCTTGCGATAGGTAACGAATACGGCAATGAGCAGTCCGACCAGCATGCCGAGTGCCGGGATTCCCATGGCTCCCATCACGGGAACATTGCTGACGTCAAGCCCGGACTTCTCGATGTTTGCATAGAGAATGTCGTAAAGGAAGACGCGACCAAACCCCATGGGGATGTACATGTAGGTGGTCACGAGTCCAAAGGTGATCACGCAAGCTACCGCCCGCCGATCAATCTGCAGCTTGCTCATGACGATAAGTAGAGGCGGGATGAGCAGGGGAATAAAGGCGATGTGAACCGGGATGAGGTTCTGACTCATGATCGCCATGGCAAGAATTCCACCGAGCATGCCCCACTTGGCGACGAGTTTGGCTTTCTTTGCTGCGTCAAGATCGTTGTTCTCAATCTTGTTGATGAACCAATCGGCGAGAAGCTGGGGAAGGCCCGAATGAGCCACGGACATCGCAAATGCACCAAGGAGAGCATAAGAAAGTGCAATCTTCGCGCCGCCCGCGAGGCCATCTTGGAATGCAACCATGGTGGCGTCGAGTCCTATGCCGGAGGCGAGACCGCCGATTAATGCCGCGAGAAACAGGGCAAGCACCACATGCACCCGCGATACTGCGAGTGCCAGCATGACAATGACCGAGAGAAGAACGGCATTCATGGGAATCCTTGAAATTGGGCGTGACCTCAGGTGAAAGTGGCCACGTCTCCGGCTGAGCCGGATGCGGTATGGACGGAACTCACATCGGGAGAAGTGAGTGGGCCTCTGAGTGCGCAGTGCGAGACTCGAGAGCAACCCGAGCCTACTGAAAAAGAAGAGTATGCCGCCGTCGCTATCCGTCAGTGGAGACGATTTCGTTGAAATGGGTGGGAAAACTGGGGTAGTTCCAGATAACTCCGAAGTGAAACGATGGGGAAAACGAGTCATGGAGGACGGGTGTCGCTAACAATCCATCAGTGTGTTCCAGGCCCTCACGCGGCTTTCTCATGCGGGAATGTGGCGCGCAGCCCTATTCTGTGAGGGGTGACCTTTGGAGTCGGTGTATTGAAAAATGGGCGGTACGCTAGAAGGCATGGTGAATTCGTCAGCAAGCTCCTCGGTCGCCGTGCGCCCCAAAGATGTGGAAGCGCCGGTTATTGATCCTCGTCCGGCTGTGTTGCTCGTCAATCTTGGTACCCCCGAAGAGCCAACGGCCAAGAAGGTGCGTCCCTATCTTCGTGAGTTTCTGAGTGACCGTCGTGTTGTGGAAACGCATCCTGTACTGTGGCGCCCCATTCTTGAGGGAATCATTCTGCCGGTCCGCCCCAAGGATTCCGCTGAGAAATACGCCTCCATCTGGTTGGAGGAAGGTTCGCCACTCATGCACTGGACGCAGCGTCAGCGTGAAGAACTGGGCAAGCTCCTCGGTAAAGGCGTGGAAGTACGCATCGCGATGCGTTATGGTCAGCCCGCGGTGCAGGACGAGCTGACTGGCCTGTACAAAGACGGGTTCCGTCGCGTCTTGGTGTTGCCCGTTTACCCGCAGTACGCGGCGTCGTCGGCCGGTACCGTCATCGATGAAGTAGCGCGCTGGATACTCAGTTCGCGCGACCAGCTGGAAATCCGTACCATCCGCTCCTTCCAGGATTCTCAGGTTTATATCGAAGCGCTCGCCTCCGCCTTGGAGCGTTCATGGGAAGCCGGTGGCCGCCCCGACTTCGCCGCTGGGGACAAGGTCATCACAAGCTTCCACTCGATCCCGGTGGCGATGCATGAGGCCGGGGATCCGTACCGTTTTGAGGCTCTGGAGACTGCCCGGTTGCTGCGTGAGCGGCTCGGCTTGGAGGAGGAGAATCTTCTTATCTGCTTCCAGTCGGTCTTTGGACGTGCAGAGTGGATCGGTCCCGCCACCATCGATACCGTCGAGAAGCTGGGGACAGAAGGCGTGGGCCGTCTGGACGTTATCTGCCCCGGATTTATGGCCGACTGCCTAGAGACTCTTGAGGAGATCAATATCCTCAACCGCGAGACGTTTATCGAGGCTGGCGGTCGCGAATTCCACTATGTGCCCTGGGCCAATGACTCCGAGGGGTGCGTCGCAACCCTGCACGAGCAAGCTGCCCGTGGCATTGCCGGCTGG
>RRZT010939915.1_pt1 | contig 28882 bp, 27 predicted proteins | sample 2165551 | NCBI WGS metagenome assembly RRZT01 (sample SAMN10456910, study PRJNA506462) | wastewater metagenome | biome: wastewater; feature: sludge; material: wastewater sludge; isolation source: wastewater sludge with Escherichia coli K12::gfp cells carrying plasmid... | place: USA: Moscow, Idaho...
ACGGTTCGTGCCAGATCACTCTCTCATCCGGCGGACAGGGTATGGTTGCGGCGCCTGATGGACAACGTGGTGTCCGCGCTTTTTGCGGTGGTCGCAATCGCCTTGGCGGCGGTCTTTATGCTGGTGCCTGGTGGCCCGCAATTAACACCCATGTTGACGGCGTGGGACCTGGTTGCGGCGTTGCTCGGATTTATTGGTTTGGTGTTGGCCTTGCGGCTGGTTATCGGCCTGTTTGCGAGGGAATGAGTCGTATTTTCAGACTACCTCCAGGTCCCATGGTAATTTTCGGTCGGTACTCACTATGATGTGATCTTCTTACATAGATATTTCTCCCCGTGGCTGATAACATCGTTAAACAACGATGAATTGAAGGATGTCTTACATCCTGTTGAAGGGTGCCGGTGCGATCGGCCCATACAAGGAGAAGCCATGGGAGCCGGGCATAACCACGGGCACAATCACGCTCACGTCCACGGGGAAGAAGGTGGACCGCAGGACAATCGTGCTCGGTTATGGCTGGCCTTTGGTATTACGGGCATTATTGTCATTGCCCAGCTTGTTGGGGCAATTGTTACGGGAAGCCTCGCGCTTCTTACCGACACTGCGCACGCGCTGACCGACGCGTCGGGCCTGCTTGTTGCCCTCGTTGCCGCGAATCTCATGATGCGCCCGGCTACCTCGAAGCGCACGTGGGGCTTCCGGCGTATCGAGGTTATCGCCGCCATGTTCCAGTCGGTTCTGCTGCTTGTAGTGGGAATCTATGCTGCGATTGAGGGTGTGCGCCGCCTCGTTGAGCCACCCGAGGTACCCGCTATGGAACTGCTGGTCTTCGGCATCATTGGCCTCGTTGCGAATGTCATTGCGATCGGCATCCTCTCGTCCGGGCGCAACTCCAACTTCAACATGCGGGCCGCGTTTCTCGAGGTTCTTAATGATGCCCTCGGTTCGCTCGGTGTGATTATCGCCGCGATTGCTATTGCCACGACCGGGTTCCAACGGGCGGATTCCATCGCGGGGCTTTTCATCGCGGCCCTCATTGTCCCGCGCGCTTTCAAGCTGATGCGCGAGACCGCCCGTGTGCTCATGGAATTCACGCCGGACGGGCTCGATCTCGATGAGGTTCGTACGCATATCTTGAATGTGGATCATGTTCGGGAGGTCCACGATCTGCACGCCTCCACTCTGGCCACAGGTCTTCCGACACTTACCGCCCATATTGTCATCGATGAGAAGTGTTTCCGTGATGGTCACGCCGCCGAGGTGCTCGCCAACCTCAAGGAATGTGTAGCTAAGCACTTTGACGTAACCATTCAGCATTCGACCTTCCAGATCGAGCCGCCCAGCATCCGCGATCACGAGCCGGATTCGGTCCGCCACGAGTGAGTCCCGACGAAACCGCCTACCGTAGCCCCTCGAGCAACCCGCCCGGTGCGAGCGCGCGCTCAGAGAATCGTGCGCCGATGAGCTGGTGCGCCTCCGGACTCGGGTGAAGATTATCGGTGAGTGGCAGCGCGTCTGCGTCGGCCTCGCCATAGAGATCGGTGCCTTCGAGGTACAGCAGATGGGGATCGTCGGAGCGGTTTTCGACAACCTCCCGCATTGCCTCGCGCACCACCTGCAACGTCAATCGACCCAACGCGGTGTCCCCGGGCGTACCCATGGCCATGAAACGTGCCTGACCCGTCGTGAATGTTGAGGGGTCGAAGTTTCCCGGCCCGGGGGTGTCCTCGTGGATGCCGCAGTAGAGCGGCGACATGAGGAGAATTGGGGTATCGGGATGCCCGTCACGAATGGTGTCGAGGAAACCGTGGAGAGCAGGGACGAAGACTCGGCGTCGCATCCCGTCGAGATTAACAATGTTGATCCCGAACTTTAGGGAGATGATATCCGCTTCCGTGTCGCGAATAAGGCGCGCCATAAACGGATCTACAAACGAACTGCCACCAAAACCTAGATTGACGAGGTCAAGATCAGCCTGACGCGCCACGATCGCGGGCCATGTTTCACTCGGTGCCGTGGCATTCGATCCCTGGCTAATCGAACTGCCGTGATGAATCCACCGTGGGCGTGTGGTGGCCTCCGCCTCCACCGGCTGGTCAGAGCGCAGTTCAACAAGCTCGACCCCTTCGTTATGGGGAAGCCAGATCTCCACACTTTTCGTCTGCGGCTCTAAGCCGGAGACTGAGAGAACGTGGGATGGCCCAGTTTCTGCCGTCATCTGTCCGGTTTGAAGGTCGACGACGACGCCATTCCCGCCCGTTAACTGCTCACGCTGACGAAGCGTACCGTCCACATAAACGTCAAGGACGCCGCGCGGACGCTCGATCCCTTGATAGGCCACGTATGCGGGGTGGGTGACGAGCTCGATGCGGCTCGCCGTCGTCCTCAAACGAAGGCGAGCGCCGGCGGGCTGCACTTCCATCGATAAAAGTTGATTCTCGGGGAACTGCTGCCGGACCCAGCTGGGGAGGCGGTGGGGGCGAACTCCGCGTGCGGTCGGTTCGAGTTCGCTGATTCCCTCAACGATGTTTGTGGTGAGTGGGGTGGTGATCATGAGAGTGATCCTTCGTGGGGCCAGGAGTGCAGAGCGCGGTCAAGGGCGGCGATTGCCGCCTTCCATGAGGCATTCTGTGAGTCGGAGCGGTGTGCGAAAGCGTCTATGTGCGAGAGGGTAAGAAAACCATTGATGGTGGCGCTGACAAAACGGACGCCGTGGACGAGGTCCGACTCGGGTAACGGGTAGCCGCGCAGCACAGCGAGGATGAAGGTGGCGATACGTTCTGCCTCCGGAGAACGGACCACCTCGGGCGGTGCGGCTTGCTGCAGGATCGCCCATGTGCCGGGTTGCTCGCTAGCGAGTGAGCGGTGGGCGTCGGCGAGGGCGATGAGAGCTTCGGTACTGGCACGCCCGGCAACGTCGTGCGATACTCTCTCGGCAAGTTCATTCAAGGCGAGCTTGTGGATGCCAACAAAGAGGCTATCCCGGTCGCGCACGTGTGAGTAGAGGCTTGCGGGGCGAACTCCGAGCTTACGTGCTACCGACGAAACGGTGACAGCTTCCAGGCCTTCGTTGTTTGCGAGGGCGAGGGCTTCTGAAAGAACAACCTGCTCGTTGATATTGGCTCGGGGCATGGGAAGTAATCTACACCCCTTAGGTAGTTTCCTACAACTTGTAGGAAACTACCTAAGGGGTGACGAAATGTATCTGTATATCAATTGCGATTGCTGCTGGGAAGTGGGGCCTACGCCGTGATGAGATCGCGCCGTCGGAAACCAAGGGCACCCACCAGGAAGGCGGCAGCCGAGAGAGCGGCAAGAGCTGCGAATGAGCTCCATGAAATCTCAGCACCGGGATATTGCCCGACGTGCGAGAACGGGGAGAAATCCTGCCACGGAGACCCAAGTTGAAGCATCTGGCCGAACAGGCTCATGAATGCGCCGTAGCCAAACAGCACCCACACTGCCCCGACAGCTCGCGGAAGGAACCCGTAGAGAGCGACGGCAACACCCAGTAACAGCCATGCTGGTGCTACCTGAATGATGTGGCCAAGCACTGTTTCCCCATAGAGCTGCCAGTCACCCACGCCGCTGATTGCTGCCCCCGCCGCGGTACCGACTCCGGCCAGAGTCATGAGGATGAGTGAGCCGACGGCGCTCACAGTGGTCCAGGCTGCGAGCCACTGGAAGCGCCCCACGGCCGCCGAGAGAACCGGCTCAGTACGCGTGCCTTGTTCTTCGGTTTTGAGGTACTGGATTGAGAGGATGGCGTATACCGCCACCATAATGCCGAAATAAAGTCCCATGAATCCGAGATAGCCGTCGAGCAGCCCTCCGGATCCGCCCATGAGCTGGGCGATCTCCGGTGGCAGGTCGTCCATGGCTTCGAGCATGGGCTGGGAGAATGCACCGAGGACAATTCCCAGGAGGAAGAGTGAAACGGACCAGCCGATAAGTGAGGGCCGCTGCAACCGGTACGCGAGTGCCAGGGGATTCCCGAGCCAACGTGGTGCCCGTGGTGATCCAAGCCGCTCAGAGAAAATGCCCGATCCAAGATCACGGCGATCAAGCAGTTGATAAGCGAAGAAGACGAGTACAGCAGTTAACACCAGCGAGTACACGAGCGGCCACCAGCGATTGAGTACCAGAGGTGCAGTTTGCTGGGACCATCCGAGCGGGGAAAGCCATGATAGCCAGGTGAGATTGCCATGCTGGATGGCGGACATATCCCCCAAGCCGCGAATAACGAAAGCGATAGCGAGAACGATTCCTGCGATACCGGAACCGGTTCGAGAGTATGGGGAAAGCTGGGCCGTTATGGCGGCGACCCCGCCAAAGACGAGCCCCGCTGCTCCCACACTTGTACTGAAGAGCAACACGGGACCAAGAGAATCCGGCCGCGCCTCGGAAAAATAAAACGCGCCAGCGACGGCGAAAGACGTAAGAATGTTCATGGCCGCAACCACGATGAGTGTCGCTGTGAGCTGTGCATGCCGCCCTACCACGTTGGCGCGTATTAGCTCGGCCCGTCCGGTTTGCTCCTCAATCCGGGTGTGACGGGATATCGTCGTTATGCTCATGAGTGCGGTAGCAAGCATTATGTAGAGCCCATAGATGCCCACGATGATGAGGGGGACGCTAATGTGCTCGAAGCCATATCCGGGCCCACCGATAAGCCCCATGATGGGGTTCGAGGCCATGATGGCGAAGCTCTGCATCGTGGTGTCATCAAGGATGAATCCGATGGCATTGGAGACATAAACCACGAGCATTGTGATCCCGAGAACCCACGCGGGAAAGCGAATGCGATCGCGGTGCAGGATAAACCGAAGAAGGTCCATTGTGCCTGTAAAAGCATTGGATTGGGCTGGGGTTGTCCCTGCCGCACGGAGGCGAGGCGCCGTCGTCGTACTCATGAGAGATGTCCGTTCAACTCGTCCCCGTAGTGGCGCAGCAGCAACTGCTCAAGAGTTGGGGGAGTGGCGTTGATGGCGTGGATGTCGCGCCGTGCCAACTCGCGCATCACCTCGGGAAGCTGTGCCGTATCCACGTTCAAGCTGGTCTGTTTGCCCTCGGGATGAAGATCGTGGACGCCGTCCCATCCGGCAAGGTCGGCGAGGGGCTGGGTGGTGGTCATCGTGACGGTGGTGCGCCCCAGGTGACGCAGGTCCGTGAGCGAGCCGGTTTCGACGATCTTGCCCTTACGGACAATAGAGATGCGATCGGCGAGAACCTCCACTTGGGCGAGGATGTGGCTGGAAAGCAAGACGGTGTGCCCGGCCTCCTTCACCTCGCGAATGCATTCCTGGAACACCGCCTCCATGAGTGGATCGAGGCCAGCGGTAGGTTCGTCCAGTAGAAGAAGCTCGACGTCGGAGGCAAGCGCTGAAATAAGCGCCACCTTCTGCCGGTTGCCCTTGGAATAGGTGCGCCCCTTCTTGCGCGGGTCGAGATCGAAGCGCTCGATAAGCTCGTCGCGCTTCTTGACGTTGACCCCGCCGCGTAGCCGCGCAAACAGGTCAATCGCCTCGCCTCCGGTAAGATTTGGCCATAGCTCCACGTCGCCTGGAACATAGGCGAGGCGCCGATGAAGGGCGACGGCGTTGTGCCACGGGTCCGCTCCAAATAGGCGGACGGTGCCGCCGTCGTGGCGAAGAATCCCCAATAAAATCCGTATGGTAGTGGACTTGCCTGCGCCGTTGGGACCGAGGAAGCCGTGCACTTCTCCTGGCTCTATGCCAAGGCTGAGGCCCCGAAGTGCCTCGACTTTGCCGAAGTTTTTGGTGACATTCTGGAGATCAATGACGGGGGTTGAGTTCCCCGAAGCGAGGTGGGCGGGCATGATGTATCCCTTTCATGAACAAATTTGGTAAAAATGGGTGCCGTCGTTCTCACCGAAGGCATGGGGTGGTGAAGTGAAACCGCAGGCGCGTCTGAATTATGCGCGCCAGAATCGTAGGCGCAAGAAGCTGTGGCTTCGGCGCCGGATGGAATGCTATCCCTCCGCGGGCGGATCGCCGCGATAAAGCATGTACTCATCGAGCATCGTGCTCCGAGTGAGTAGGCCTTCGGTGTAAAGCTCCAGTGATGCCTGCAAGAGGCCTTCTTCCATATCGACCCAGAACTTGGTGTCAACGTCCGACAAGTCCTTGTTACTGAGAACCAAGGACTGAAAAATCCATCCGATGGACATTCCAATCACCAGTTTGACGCGGAGATCTTCATTCTGTGACGGTTTGATATGCCCTGCCTCGATGCCCTCTTTCATCCAGTCCAGGGCGTGCGTGTGCATTTCTGTGAGCATGTGGCGGGTCATCGCGCCTCCTTCGAACAGGGTGCGCACAAAGTAGTGGAGAATTGGTTGTAATTCGTCGAAGGAAGCCATGTGGGAGAGGATCGTGCCGCGCAGGTCCTTGGATTGCATCACGGCACTCTTGGACACTCCGACGATGTCAAGAACGCGTTCGTCGCAGGCTTCGCGGAGCCCTTCTTTCGACGAGAAATGTTTGATGATGAGGGCTGCGCTGACATCGGCGTCCGCAGCAATTGACCGCAACGAGGAGCGAAATCCGTGTGTGCCGAATCGTGCAATCGCGGCGGTGAGGATTCGTTCTCGTGTGTCTGGTGGTTCCTCTGGTGAACGCATGTTTATAGAGTAAACGCGTGTTCACCACACCGCAATACCCTTCGAGGGTTTACTGGCTTACGAAGCGTGAGCGATGGCGTCAGCGAGTACGTGCGCGTGGGACCGCTCCACGTCTTTTGCAGCTATAAGCAGCGTTAACGTGCCGTGACAGGCCTTCTCTGCGAGGGTGGCGACGGCAGGATTTCCATCCAGTTCTGCCGCATAACGCGAGCGGAATTCGGCGTCGTCAATGTCGCCGTGGTGCCAAGCCTTCCGTAACTCAGCTGAGGGAGCGACATCCTTGCCCCATTCATCCATGACGAGGTCCGCCTTGGCTACCCCGCGTGGCCAGAGCCTGTCGACAAGGATGCGGTAGCCGTCCTCGGGAGTGGCGTCCTCGTATACGCGCTTGATCTTGATGTCCATCGTCCCTCCTGGAAGAGCAGATCTTTCTCCGATCCTGCCACCGCTGGGCGAGTTTAGCGAGGGTGTTGACTGATCGGTCCGGGAAGGTCTAGGAACTTGTTTCCTCAGTGGCCTCCACGGTGACATCCCTCGCCGTATTCGGCACGGCTTGCTGCTCAGAGGCTACTGAGGAAGCGACTCTGCCTAGTTTCGCCCGCTGCCCCACGCATGGCCGACGGCGGAGATAACTCCGGCGACGGCAGCTGCAATCGGCCAGACGATCCACGAGATGTTCCAAGCGTGCCAGCCGAAGCTCCAGATAAAGAAGACCAGCAAGGTGAGCGGCCACAGCATTGCGTTTGCTACGCGGATGGGACGAGGGAAAGAGTTCTCGATTTCTTCTTCGTTGGGCTCGGGATCGCTCAAGGTATCAGCGACGGAAGCTGCCCAGTTGGCAGGCAAGAAGATGAAGAGTCCAAGCGCCACGATAATTAAGGTGACAGGCACCCCAATGCCGGGTAGTTGCTCTCCCCAGCGCCCTGCCGATTCGGACAATAACCCTGACGCGACAGTGGGGATAGCGGAAAGGATCCAGAGGATGATCGCTATGAGCAGTGCTCGGTTGCGAGAACCCTCGTACAGCGATCGCTGTTCTTTCGCCCATGCCGTGACGGTGGGATCCGGCTCAAAGTGACCCTCATTGATATTTTCGAAGGACTGGAATGCCTGCTGGCGCTGCATGATGAGCATGACACCGACTGCGACGATGACAAGAAGCGTAACCAGCCCGATAAGGGCGCCAACGTCCTCCCCGACGGGGAATCGGGGATTGCTTCCGAGTACGGCGAGAAGAATGAGTAACGACGGCGAGACTGTGAAGAGTGCGACCGCTGCGCCCAAAAGATGACGGGTGCGGTACTTTGCCTCCGAGTAGGCCATCGCTTCCTGCAATGTGATGGTTGGGTGGGCCGGGTGTGAGTAGCTGAATTCGTCGTAGGTTGACCCGGGGGTTGAACCGTAGGATCCGGACGATCCGTAGGACTCGGCGGGGGAAAATGTTCCAGCTGTAGGGGAGAATCCTCCCGTTGGGGAAGCTGCGCCCAGGTCGGGGAAGGCTGACGGCGTAGTCGTTGGACGAATGTCGGAAGCAATTCCCAGAACCGGGGCGAGTTCGTCGAGATTTCCAAACTCGGTGATGACCTTACCGACAGCCTCGTTATTCGAGCGCCCAGCCGCGATGGCTTCGTTGTAAGCGTCCTCCATCATCCCGCGGAGATCTTCCTTTGCCTCAAGGAGGCGAGGAGTCTGCGGATAGGGAGAAAACATTGTCTCCAGATAGGCATTGATGACGTCCATTTAGAGGATTCCCTTCACGAAGCGGTCGACGACGGATTTTGTCGCCTCCCATTCCTGGCACTTGGCGACGAGACCGTCGTCTCCAACCGGGGTGAGTTGATAATACGTTCGTTGTTTTCCGGACTCCGAGACGCCGGGGAAAGATTCCACCCAGCCACTTGTCTCGAGGCGCTTGACTGCTGAATACAGCGTGGTTTGTTTGATGTTGTATTGGCCATCCGAAAGCTCGCCAATGGTTTTGGCTAGTTCGTAGGCGTAGGAGGGGCGTCCCCGCAGGATTGACAGGATCATGATGTCGATATAGCCGCGGATTGCGTCTGCACTGATCATGTTCCTCCTTCCGCTTGTCTACGTTCAGCGTACTACGTCTGACGTAGTACGTCTAGTGGAGCGTAGTGAACATCTCTGGGATATCGGTGACGAGCCTTCTAGGATGGTCGAGGTGCATCGATGAGATGCCGAGAAAGGACGTGCGCGCAGTGGGCTCTGCAAAAGAAAAGTACGTGCCAGGCAAGAAGATGATTTTCCTGGACTTTGATGGAACTCTCGCTGATTGGGGTGTGGTTCCTCCCGGGCATGTGCAGGCGTTGAAAGAAGTGCAGGCGGCCGGCCACTTGGTGTTCTTATGTACGGGGCGCCCTCTTAGTGGCGTGAGTGAAGATGTTCGGGCGCTGGGTTTTGACGGACTTGTATGTGCCGCAGGAGGTTACGTTCTCATTGACGGCAAGGTTCTTGCAGATAGACGTTTTGCGGAGGACGTGGCACATCGTGCCGTTAATCTCCTCGACGCCTACGACGGAACGTACATTCTTGAGTCGCCTAACCATGTGTACGTGCGAACCGCTGCCGAGGAGCGCCTGCGTCAGCTGTTCCGAACGCACTCGGATATGCTCGACCGGCTTCGGGTCCGCGACGATCTCCATGGGGTCTCTTTCAGCAAGATCACGGTGATACATTCTCGCGCACGGATCGTTGATCTCGCGCGCGAGATTGGTGATGCTGTCCAGGCTCTCCCCAGCTCCATTGAGGATAGGGGCGAGTCATCGGGCGAGCTTCAACCGAGTGATATCAACAAGGCGGTGGGTATCGACGTCGTCGTCGAATATCTTGGTGCCAATGTGGCGGACACTGTCGCTTGCGGAGACGGACTCAACGATGTTGAAATGCTGGCTCACGCGGGAGTAGGAGTGGCTGTCGGTTCGGATCAGCGGGTGCTTGATGTGGCGGACATGGCTGTTCCGGGGCCCCAGCAGGAGGGGCTCCGGATCGCCTTTTCGGAACTGGGACTGATCTGACCTATTCCGCGTACAAGCCGAGGGCGATGACTTTCTCGCGAAGCTCGGGGTCACTCGGTTCGACCTGGAACGTGCCGTCCGAGAAGTGAACAACGGGGATGTGCTTCTGCCCGCTGATCTCGGTGGCGCGCTCAGGCGCACCTTCCTCTGTCTCGAGATCGTGATAAATGTAGGAAACGCCGAGATTGTCCAGAAGCTTCTTAGACCTGCGGCAATCTCGACACCACTCCGCTCCGTAGAAATCAATCGTTGCGACCGGAGTTCCGTCTGTTAAAGGTGTGTTCTCTTCGCTCATGGCTTCACCTTATGCCACGGGCCTAGATATCGGAACGCCCCTAGATGTCAGAACGCTGGTAGCGGACGAGTCCGAGAATTCCGACGACGACGGCGTACACCACCCAGACTATCCCCGCTTGAGACCATGAGAGTCCCTGGCCACCTGACACCGAGTTCCATAATTCGGTGCTGGTGGCGGCACTCATAATGTTGACCGGCATGAAGTGAATGAGAGTTTCGCGTACCCAGTCAAGATTGATGATGACGATCGCTTGGGATACGAAGAGAAGAAGCATTGAGACGGTGATGGTGGCTGCCGTCGACCGGACGATGTAGCCAAGTGAGGCGGCCATGATAGCGCCAACCGTCAGAACCATCCAGAACATAATGAGCGCCCGCCCATTACCTCCACCGAAGTGCCAACGCCCGCCCACTTCGACCATGTAGATGAGCATGGATACCAATGTCACCAACAGATTGAGAAGACCAGTGAGAATACCAATTGCGGTGAGTTTGGAGAGATAGGAACGCACGCGGCTGGGATCGGCGAGCGCTGTGGTGCGCATGGTGTTGGAGGAATACTCGTTGGTCACAGCCCCCGCACCGATCACGATGGGGAAGATAATGAGGAAGGGAATGCCGGCGGTGACGGCCTGCGCGTTGAGGGGAATCGCGATGCTCCCTTCCTGGTTAACGTAGCTTTGGGAGGCTCCTACACCCCACATGATGAGGCCATAAATGATGACCATCGCGGCGCATTGAATCCAGAACGAGCGAAGATTTATGAGTTTGCGTAACTCTGAACGCACAGAATGAATAAACGATGCGTGGTAGCGCTGCGGATCAAGCACACGCTCACGAACAGGGGCGATACTCATCGTGCGTCCTCCTGGGTAGTGGGCTGCCAATTCGATTGAGGTGCGGGTTGCTGAGGTGACACACCCTGCTGGGGTGCGGGGCCTGACGATGGAGCAAAGCCTTGCGGAGAAGAGAACTGCTGCTGCCCGTAGCCCAGAGGAATGCCCGGTACCGGAGCACCCGAGCCGTATTCCACGGACTGCCGAGTAAGTTCCATAAAGACATCCTCCAGAGACGAATGGGTGTCGGAGAGCTCGTGAAGTTCCAGGTTGTTCGTGTATGCCAGGTGTCCAATCTGGGCCTTGTTCCCGCCGTTAATGTTCAGAACTCCGTGCGGGAATTCTTGGTTGGGATGCTGGAATTGGGCAACGATGCCAGCCGCTCCCAGTACGCGGGCAAGAGCTTCGAGATCGGGGCCGGAGACGTGTACGACCGTGTGCGCGGCGCTTTCGGTGAAGCTGGCCACGGGACCCGCGGCGATGAGTTTGCCTCGCCCGATCACCACAAGATCGTCAGCGGTCACGGCCATCTCGCTCATGAGATGAGACGACACTAGTACGGTGCGTCCCTGGGCCGCCAGGGTGCGCATGAGGTCACGCACCCACCGCACGCCATCAGGATCTAGTCCGTTGACCGGTTCATCGAAAAGAAGGACGTCGGGATCTCCCAGCAGAGCGTTGGCGATGCCAAGACGCTGGCCCATGCCGAGAGAGAAGCCTTTCAGCCGCTTGTTCGCAACCTGTGTGATACCGGTAAGTTCGAGGACGTCGTCGACCCTACGAGAGGGAATACCATGCGAGTCGGCGACTACTTGGAGTTGCTGGCGTGCGGTGCGGCCAGGATGAAAAGCCTTGCCGTCGAGGAGCGCTCCCACTGTGGTGAGCGGGGATTTGAGTTTGCCATACTCAACACCTTGGATTGTGCAGCGCCCGCTTGTTGGGCGATCCAAACCGACGATGCAGCGCATTGTGGTGGATTTCCCCGAGCCGTTGGGGCCGAGGAAGCCGGTTACGCGTCCGGGAGTCAGGCTGAAGCTGAGGTCGTCGACGGCGGTGGTTGATCCATACCGTTTGACGAGGTTCTCGACGGTAATCATGAGAATCCTTTCGTTGACGCCTCAACGTTACCCGACCCGCATCTCGACGCAACATGTTCGGACTCCCCGTGGAGAATTCGTACCTTGTGTTGCATTGTGTTGCGAGAAGTTGCCACGGTGAGGAGAACTCCCCACCCGTCATTGTGCTGTGAGCAGACCCTGGGTTACGGCATGTCAACTATGTCCATTAGAATGTTTGCAGAACATTGCTCTGCAGTTGTGCTCTGCAGTGCTCGACCATGCTCATTCGCCTAGGAGGAACATTGAGCAACAATCCTGTCATGAACCGCAACCCCTATTTCAGCGGGAATGCGACTACCCCCACGATGCCGCAGCAGGCTCCCAACGGTTACCCGAACCAGTACGGAGCTCCGAACGCGCAGCAGTATGCCCCCCAGCAGGGCTACTACCCTGACCAGCAGTCCCAGTACCAGCAGTACGCTCCCCAGCAGGGCGCTTTCGAACCACAGGCCCGTGCCGGTGGAATGACGTACGACGACGCCATGGTCAAGACCCTGATCCTTCTGGCTGTCGCTGTACTCTCTGGTGCTGGCACGATGGCGTTCATGCCGATGGAGATGGTTATGCCGGTGGCAATCGGCGCCTCGCTCGCGGCCTTTGTGCTCGGTATGATTGCGGCCTTCCAGCGTATGGTCAAGCCCGTTTTCGCGATCGGCTACGCGCTGCTTGAAGGTATCGCCCTCGGTGCCCTGACCGGTGCCCTGAACTTCTTCTACCCGGGCGTGGCCATTCAGGCGGTCCTCGGAACTGCCGTTGTTGTGGGCGTAGCTGTGGCCCTGCATATGTCTGGAACTGTCCGCACAACGCCACGTGGTCGCAAGATCGTTATGGTGGTGCTGATCTCCTACATTCTCTTCGGCTTCCTCAACATGATTCTCACCTGGACCGGTGTGATGAGTGGCTTCGGAATGCGTAGTGGTTCCCTCGGTATCATCCTTGGACTGGTCATCATTGCGGTGGCCGGATACATGCTGATCGGCGATCTTGAGACCGTCAAGCTTGCGGTGGCCAATGGGGCACCTAAGGAGTTCGCGTGGACTTGCGCCTTCGGAATCGTCATGACGATCCTGTGGATCTACGTTGAGGTTCTGCGCATCGCCGCCATCTTGGCCTCGAATCGTTAGCGAATAGCTGCGGATCGTATCGGTTGATGAAGAACTGAGAAGAACAACGACGAGGGGGACATCCATAATTGGATGTCCCCCTCGTCGTATATGTGCGTATATCAGGTATTCAGTCCGCGGATAGGCCCGGTACGTGATGACTCTGGTGGGTCATACGGCCGTATGGTTTGTGCCTGATCCGCGCTGCGTAGCCGGTAACGCTTACTTCATTCCCAGAACGTCGACGACGAACACGAGCGTATCGGTGCCCTTGATTCCGGCTCCGGGATGGCCGCCTAGGCCGTAGCCCTTCTCCGGCGGAATCGAGATGAGCAAGCGTGAACCGATGTTCTTGCCCACGATGCCCTGGTCCCAGCCCTGGATGACCATGCCGACACCGATCGGGAAGGAAGCGGGAGCGCCGCGCAGGAAGGATGAATCAAAGATACCGCCGCCCCAGATCTGACCGTGGTAGTTGACTTCAATCTCGCGGCCAGCCTGAATGGTGGGGCCGGTGCCTTCTTTGAGGACGGAGACGTGCAGCCCGCTCGGTGCGGGGCTCTCCGGGAACGTGAGTACCGGGTTCTCACCGAATTCGCCGGTGACCTGGGGAAGTGTGACTGCCATGAAAATCCTCTCGTAGATGATACTTTAAGTTTAAGCGTAGGACGCTTCACCTCGGGCACTGGGTTCTCGCATAGGAAAGTTTGCTACGCGAGGATTGTCTGTCGTGTGGGTACCGCGATCAGGCGGGAACCGTGCTGACGGAGGATCAGTTTTCGTGGCGGAGAGACTCTTGTGCGGTGAGCCCGCCGTCAAGTACTCTCGATCCTCTGGTCTCGCAGTAGCGAGAGCGGAGTCTTCCAACCGACAAGGCGGGCACTTTGCATACTCAGACAAGCGACAATCTCCTGCCCCTCGCCGATCGTCACGACACCATTAAGGTTCGTGGAGCGCGCGAGAACAACTTGAAAAACATTAGCGTCGACATTCCTAAGCGCCGCCTTACGGTGTTTACCGGGGTATCTGGCTCGGGAAAAAGTTCGTTGGTGTTTGACACTATCGCTGCCGAATCCCAGCGCATGATCAACGAAACCTATTCGGCCTTCGTCCAGGGGTTTATGCCCACTCTTGATCGCCCCGAAGTGGATCATCTGGAAGGGATCACCACGGCGATTATCGTGGACCAGGAACGTATGGGAGCGAATCCGCGATCTACCGTGGGCACCGCAACCGATGTGTACGCGATGCTTCGTATTCTCTTTTCTCGTCTCGGGAAGCCTTATTACGGTCCACCACCGGCGTTCTCCTTCAACGTCCCGACGGTGAGCGGTACCGGTGCATTTAAGGTGGATCGCGGCGATAAAACGCAGGCCGCAAAGAAAACTTTCGTCTCTCTTGGCGGCATGTGTCCGGAGTGCGAGGGGATGGGCCGCGTCAACGATATTGACCTCACCGAGGTCTATGACGCCACGAAGTCACTCAATGAGGATCCCTTCAAGATTCCCGGTTATAAGAAGGATGGCTGGAATTGGAAGATCTACGCGTCGTCCGGCCTAGTGGATCCGGACAAGCCGATCGAGAAGTATGGTAAGCGGGAGCTCCACAACCTTCTCTATGCCGAGACTCAGAAGATCAAGTTCCAGAACATGAACCTCACCTATGAGGGGCTCATCCTGCGACTGCAGAAATCCTTGTTTTCTAAAGACCAGGAGTCGTTGCAGCCTGCCAACCGCGCGTTCGTAGAACGCGCGGTAACCTTCAAGATTTGCCCGTCGTGTGAGGGTACACGCCTGTGCGAGGGCGCTCGTGCCTCGAAAATCTCCGGGATCTCGATTGCCGACGCCACCTCGATGCAGATCAGTGACCTCGCCGAGTGGATTAAGGGGATCGAGGATCCGAAGGTGGCGCCTCTGCTCGCTGGCCTTACCGACACCCTCGATTCCTTCGTAGATATCGGCCTTGGTTACCTATCGCTCAATCGCCCAGCCGGTTCGCTATCCGGTGGCGAAGCCCAGCGCACCAAGATGATCAAGCATCTGGGCAGCTCGCTGACGGACGTCACCTACGTCTTCGATGAGCCCACCGTGGGTCTGCATCCGCACGATATCCAGCACATGAATGAGCTGTTGCTTAAGCTGCGCGACAAGGGCAACACTGTGCTGGTAGTAGAACATAAGCCGGAAACCATCGCTATCGCTGACCACGTCGTTGACCTTGGTCCACGCGCTGGCAGTGGCGGTGGAGAAATCTGCTTTGAGGGCAGTGTCGAGGAACTCACGCAGTCGGATACCTTAACCGGCCGCCATTTCGCCGACCGCGTGCAACTCAAAGACAAGGTCCGCACGGCCACCACCCATCTTCATATCGAAAACGCCACCACTCATAATCTGCAGAATGTGAATGTGGACGTTCCTTTGGGGGTGCTTACCGTGGTGACGGGAGTGGCTGGTTCGGGCAAGAGTTCGCTCATGCACGATTCCCTTCCTTCGAACAGCGGCGTAATTTCAGTGGACCAAACCTCAATTAAGGGGTCTCGGCGTTCTAACCCGGCCACCTATACCAGCCTGTTAGAACCGATCCGCAAGGCGTTTGCCAAGGCTAATGGGGTCAAGCCTGCGTTGTTCTCGGCCAATTCCGAGGGTGCCTGCCAGAACTGCAAGGGCGCTGGTCTTATCTACACGGACCTCGGGATGATGGCGAGTGTTTCCACCACCTGTGAGGTCTGTGAGGGGCGTCGCTTTGAGCCTGATGTCCTCAACTATCATTTCGGTGGCAAGGACATCAGTGAAGTTCTTGAGATGCCGATTGATACGGCCCTGGATTTCTTCTCCTCGGGTGAGAGCAAGATTTTACAGGCCCAGAAGATCCTGCAGCGGCTGCACGACGTCGGCCTCGGCTACCTTAGTTTAGGCCAGCCACTGACCACCCTGTCCGGTGGTGAACGTCAGCGCCTCAAGCTGGCCACGCATATGGCGGAAAAAGGTGGGATCTACGTTCTCGACGAGCCGACGACGGGCCTGCATCTCGCCGACGTCGAACAACTCCTTGGGCTTCTCGATCACCTCGTGGATTCGGGAAAGTCCGTTATTGTCATCGAACATCATCAGGCTGTCATGGCTCACGCCGATTGGATCATCGACATGGGTCCGGGAGCTGGGCGCGACGGCGGCAGGGTCATCTTTGAGGGAACCCCAGCTCAGTTGGTTGCGGACCGTTCAACACGCACGGGCGAGTACCTTGCCCGTTACGTAGGCGCGGCCGAATAGACGCGACGCCTTAGGTGACCTCCGGGTAGCTTTTCATGGGCGTGAGAAACCGGAGCACCGACGTAAGACAGCGGCCCGACGGCGAAACCATTCGTCGTCGGGCCGCTTCTGTTGTCTCTTATGCCAGGAGAAAACCGAGCTACTCGGAGTAGTCCTGCACGCTACTGGGCCGAGCCCAGCGGACCGGAACCGGGAAGCGGGCACGCAACTCCGGTGCGCGCATGACACTGGTAGCCGTCCGGATTCTTCGCCAGGTATTGCTGGTGGTAGTCCTCAGCGGGGTAGAAGGGGCCCGAGACCAAAACCGAGAGAATCTGGGTGACAATCGTGCCCTGCCCGGCCTCAGTGAGAGCCTTTTGGTAACCCTCCACCATCGCGTGCGCAATGTCCTCCTGGGACTGCGTTGTTGTGAAGATGGCGGAACGGTACTGGGTGCCGATATCTCCACCTTGGCGGTTGAGGCTGGTTGGATCGTGCGACTCGAAGAATGCCTGCAACAATTCCTCGGTACTCAATTTTGAGGGGGTGTAGAGGACACGAACTGTTTCAGCCTGTCCGGTGAGACCGGTGCACACCTCTTCGTACGTAGGATTCGGAGTGAAACCACCCATATAACCGACGGCGGTTGAGTCCGCTCCCAGTTCCCACGCCAGCTTCTCCCCGCCCCAGAAACAGCCGGAGGCGAGATAGATGACTTCCTGATCATCCTGAGGATCCGCGAGAATATCGGTTCCCAGAACGAGGTGAGGATGCGGCTCAGACAGAACCGGTGTGTCGCGACCCGGAAGAGCGTCTTCCAGCGCGACCATTTTCTTCTTTTCTGACTCTTCCCATAGGAACATGGCAGTTACTCAGCCTTCGAAGGACTCGATCTTGATGACTTCAACTGGGATACTGCGACCATTCGGAGCCTTGAACGACGTCTTGTCGCCAGCCTTGAGCCCCATGATGGCCTGGCCGAGAGGAGCCCCTTCCGGGTACACCTCGATGCCTTCAATATCCTCGGCTGCCTCGCGCGACCCCAGAAGGAAGCGCTCCTCCAGGCCTGCGATGGACGCCGTGATGACGGTGCCGGGGCCGACAACCTCGGCACTTGGCGGTTCGGAGACGTGAGCGCTCTCCAACAGATGGGTGAGTTCGAGGATACGACCCTCAAGCTTTGACTGCTCTTCGCGAGCAGCCTGGTATCCGCCGTTCTCGCGGAGGTCGCCTTCAGAGCGCGCGGCTTCAATCTTCTGAGCGATTTCTGCGCGGCGAACCGTGGTCATCTCTTCCAGCTGGGCCTGCAAGCGGGCGAACGAGGCAGGTGAGAGCCAAGTACCCTGAGTGTCCTCTGCCATAGGATGCTCCTTTGACGTTTCGGGGGCCGCTTATGCGGCACCAATACAAAAAAATCATGCCCGCGGTCATGGGCATGCTGTTCTGCTGGCAACGATACCAGCGCCGAGGGTTTTTATTAACCGGACCTATTGCGCGGCCAGTGAACGGAACCTCTTCGGATCACATACTAGCGGACGGCCTTCATTGAGGACATGGGGCTCAATAACCAAGGGCAGTGCTTGCCCACGAAAACCGCCATAGAACGGTGACTTCGCGCGCAGGCCCTGCCCTGTGAAAGCTTGCAGCACTAGTGCAGAATTCCGTTATGGAACAGCCGCTGCCCTTACCTAGGCCACACTCATGACGGCCATCCACACGGCCACCGCATGGCAGGTGTACCCGACAAGGGTTCCGGTATGGAAGAACTCGTGGAACCCCCATACCTTAGGCCATGGGTTCGGCCAGCGGAGACCGTAGCACACCGCCCCGAGCGTGTAGGCGATACCTCCAGCGATGATCAGCCACACAATCGTGGGGCTGCCCGTCTCCCAGAAAGTGGGAAGGAACCAGACGGCCACCCATCCCAAAGCAACATAGAGCGGGGTATACAACCACCGCGGTGCTGTGGGCTTGAAGACCGAGAGGATGATTCCACCAAGGGCTCCCGCCCACACGATCGTGAGAACAAGTGCTGCCGTTTGGCCCGGGAGAAGAGCGACTGACAGTGGCGTGTAGGTGCCGGCAATGAGCAAGAAGATGTTTGAGTGGTCAATACGACGAAGAATCGAGTGGACCTTCACGGACCACCGGCCCAGGTGATATACCGCTGAGTTTCCAAAGAGGACAACGGCGGAGATACCGAACACCACACACATCGCGCGCAGTGTTGTTGTGGGAGCCATAACCACAAGGACGATTGAATTAGCTAACGCCAATGGCGCTGTGATCGCATGAATCCAACCTCGTGCTTTTGGTTTAGGCAAAGAATCCAAGCGCGCCTTACGGCGTGCGATCTTGTTGGTGGATGATGGGTGCTCATCCTGTAAGCGTCGTGAACTCTCGACGGATGCGGACATCTTGTGCTCCTCAATGGTGACAGTGCCACTCACATTGGCTACTAGCAGCACCATTCTACGTTCGGGCTATGTCCTCAAAGGAAGAGAAAATGGGCACAGGTAGGCGAGGTCACGTGGGGTGAGGTGAAAATTCGCCGTCGTCGGAAAGCCTTTGGACAAAAAATAGCGAAACTCCACACGTAATGTCATGATATGGCTCGTGAGGGGCTAATCTGAGGTGACAAAGATGAGAGGGGAGAGCCGTGCAGGTTCCGTTATTTCTTTATCGGCTCTATGAACGTCGACTCATTAATGAACTTTCCTCGGCAAAATTGCCCAATCACGTTGCGATCATGCTCGATGGCAATCGACGGTGGGCGCGTGAAATTGGACAACCCGCAGCTTATGGGCACCGCAAGGGTGCGGACAGGATGTCGGAGTTTCTGGAGTGGTGTCACGAATCGGGGATCAAGATCGTTACGCTCTGGCTGCTGTCTACGGACAACCTCAAGCGTGACGAGAAGGAACTGCACGAACTGGTCGGGATTATTTGCGACGCCGTCGAGACTCTCGCGGACTCTCGCACATGGCACCTGACGATGGTGGGAAACCTCGATATGCTCCCCGAGGTCGAACGCGAGCGCCTACGTAGGGCAGAAGAGCGGACGAGGGACGTCGATGGTATGCAGGTGAACATCGCCGTGGGGTATGGGGGCCGGCAGGAGATTACTGACGCTGTCCGCGAGCTTCTACGCGAAGAAGCCGAGGCCGGGCGAACAATCACCGAGGTCGCTGAATCGATCTCTCTTGATGACATCACCGCGCACCTCTACACCAAGGGACAGCCAGATCCTGACCTCGTCATTCGCACCTCCGGAGAGCAGCGCATGAGCGGATTTATGCTGTGGCAGTCCGTGCACACCGAGTTGTACTTCTGCGAAGTGTTCTGGCCGGACTTCCGCCGCACTGACTTCCTGCGTGCATTGCGCGACTATGCGCATCGTGATCGCAGGCTCGGGCGCTAGGACGCGAGTTGGGGTGCTAGCGCCTGAGCATTCCTGTCATGCCGCTCGTTTGATAGAACTCGTGATGGTCAATGAGTTCGGCGCGGGTAGGAAGGCTTGCGCCCGCACGTGACACAGTAACTGCCGCTGCTGTCGAGGCGTACGCGATCAGGGTATGCAGGCTGGCATCGCTGATATCCCTGAGGTACTCGCGATTATGGGCGCCATCCATCGAAATGCGGGTGATCCCGTCGATGAGTGCGGCAAAGAATGCTGCCCCCGCGCCGACGGTATCTACAGGAGCAACATGCGGAGCGGGCTGATTGAAGACGCCGCCGCGCGCGGAGTAAACATCCGCCCCATCAGAACCACGGGTGATGATGACAAGCGCGGGGCCGAGTGACAGCCATCGCCGAGCTACCTGTGCTGGATCAACAAGTTGACCGTAGAGCGTGCGAAGATCCGTGACGGAGGCCTTGACGATATCCGAGAGGGCTACCGAGGAGTCAACTATCCTGCGGGTCTCGGAAAGATCGTTGATGAGTGCTTCTCGGATATTAGGGTCGTAGAAGATCGTGGCGTTTTCGCGCAGCTGTTCGATCCAATGCCGCACCTTGAAAGCTCCAGGCGCAATGTGAGTTGAGAAAGAGCCGAAAGCCACGCACTGAGGTGCAAGAACCTCCAAGTCAAGCTTGCATGCGGCTGATGTCGGGGTGTCTTGAATGTCCCAGGTAAAGTCGAAATCGTAAGAGAGAGTTCCGTCCTCGTGAAGGTCTACGCGGGCTGCCGACGTGGGATTGGTACGCTCCGCATCCGCTCGCAGCCAGAGTTCGAGCCCGTTGGAAGCGGCGTACTCAGCTAGTAGGTCGCCGTCGTTATCTAAGCCGAAATCGGTGACAAGCCGGACTGTTCGCCCGAGTTTACGTAACCCAATAGCTACGTTCTGCATTGATCCGCCGGGATGGCGGGATAGTGTGCCGTCGTGGCTTCGAATGATATCCACGAGAGCTTCACCAATAACCAAGCAGCTCACGGTATGTCCTCACTGTCATCGTTAGCGGTGGAGGAGTCCGCGGGTGTATTGGAAGGTGTCGTTGACGAGTGGTCGGAGCTGACGGGGGTGGCGTTCTGCTGGTCCTGGGCGGCCTGGAGGCGTTTGCGGGCACCATCGAGCCATGATTGACAGTGCCGCGCCAGGGCCTCACCCTGTTCCCAGAGGGCGAGGGACTCTTCCAGGGAAATAGATCCCTGCTCCAACCGAGTCACAATTTCGACGAGACGCGAACGCGCTTCCTCGTAGGAGAGCTCGTCAATCCCGATATGAGGACTATTGGTGGGGTTTGACGAATCAACCACGGTGAACTCCTTGATTGGACGAAGAGGCTGGCAAATCGGCGGACGCGACTTCCGGGGTGGCGGATGTGACTGTGAGACCGAGAGAACCTGAGGCTAATACTGCGCGCACCGATTCTCCAGGGTGCGTGGATGTTGCATTGCTGACAATGCTGCCGTCGTCTTTGTGGAGGATGGCGTACCCACGCGCCAACGTTGCGTGCGGTGACAGCGCTCGCAGCTGGGACAGCGCCGTACCAATCTCCGCGGTTGCGTGGTTGATCTGAGCGGTGGTGTGGTGGAACAGCCATTGGCGGAGCATAGTGAGATTGTCCTGGCGCATGTCCACCATAATCTGAGGCTGAGCGAGAACCGGGCGTGCTCGCAGCCCGTCGAGATCCCACTGCGCAGCGTCAAGACGAGCGGCAATGGCTCGGCGGCCGCGGACAAGGGCTTCGGCGATCCCGGCGGACTCCTCGGTAACGTCAGGTACGATGCGTTTGGCAGCATCCGTGGGAGTGGATGCGCGCAGATCCGCCACAAAATCGAGCAGTGGATTGTCGCCTTCGTGCCCAATCGCAGATACAACGGGGGTGGTGACCGCTGCGACAGCCCGGACCAGCCGCTCATCAGAGAAGGGGAGAAGGTCCTCCACGCTTCCTCCACCACGGGCAAAGACGATGACATCGACCTCGGGATCGGCATCCAGAGTGGACAGGGCGCTGAGCATCGCCTCAACGGCCCCGTTACCTTGGACCTGGACCTCACACGTGGAAAAGGCGACGGCGGGCCAGCGCTTGGTCGCATTGACCTCGACGTCTTCTTTCGCTTTGGTATTACGGCCGCAGATAAGGCCAATCTTGCGAGGGAGGAAGGGAAGGGGAAGCTTACGGCGCGGATCGAAGAGGCCTTCGGCGGCCAACTGCTTCTTGAGAAGTTCGATGCGCGCGAGAAGATCGCCAAGACCTACGGGACGGATTTCGTCTGCCCAGAGCGAGAGGGAGCCGTTGCCCTCGTAAAAATCTGGCTTAGCGCAGACGACGACGCGGCTGCCCGACTGCACAGAATCAGGCAGCAGGAACGTCATAATCTTGACGGTGATGGAATTGTTGACTTCCACATCACGTAGCGTCAGGAATTGGACTTTGGCGCCCGGGCGGCGTTGCAGCGTAATGACTTCGCCTTCAACCCACAGGCGCGACATGGCGGCCACATATTCCTTGATTTTTGCAGACAACAGCCGGAGGGGCCACGGCCGCTCCGGGGAGGTTGCTGCTGCCTGCTGAGGAAGGTCAGGAGGCACTGGAATCTTTGACGCCATGCACCCATATTGACATTACGAAACCAAGAAACTCTGTGCCCTGCGTCCTACCGGGAAGAAATGGTGATCTTCTTCGCGAAGTATGGAGTCATTCCAGAGTCTTAAAGGGATAGTGCGCGTGGTCGTTATAGGAGCGGGCTGTGGCCCCTCTACCGGGGTAACGCGTGCGTCGATAGCGTTTCGTTTCGTGAGTAGGTTGTGTTCCGTTGCTCTCGCGTTTATGGAGTGATCCCAAGTACGCTGAGGGGGTGACTGCCCTAGAATCGTCAGCTGCCCTTGATTCCGGTCCCACCATTTCCTTGGCGGGTGCTTCAGCGTTTCCTTCCGCGGTGCCGTCGAGTCCTTCACCGGATGGGCATCGGATTCTTCTGGCGACTCCGCGCGGATACTGCGCCGGGGTGGACCGGGCGGTTGATGCCGTCGAGAAGGCTTTGGAGCTGTACGGCGCACCGGTATATGTGCGCAAAGAGATCGTGCATAACAAGTACGTTGTGGAGACGTTGAGCAGGCGCGGAGCCATTTTCGTGTCCGAGACGGAAGAGGTGCCCGAAGGCGCTCGCGTCGTATTCTCCGCTCACGGAGTTTCGCCTCAGGTTCATGCGGAGGCGGCTGCTCGGCAATTGGAGACGATTGACGCCACCTGCCCACTGGTAACGAAAGTCCATAAGCAGGCGGTCCGTTTTGCCAAGGACGATTACGATATCCTCCTCATTGGCCACACCGGTCACGAGGAAGTTGAGGGTACTCAGGGTGAGGCTCCCGAACACATTCAGGTGGTCAATGGGCCCGAAGATGTGGACCAAGTGACCGTGCGCGATCCAGAGAGAGTTGTGTGGATTTCACAGACCACCCTGTCAGTTGACGAAACTCTCAAGACGGTCCATCTGCTCCGAGAAAGGTTTCCTCATCTCATTGATCCGCCGTCAGACGATATCTGCTATGCCACGCAGAATCGCCAGGGTGCAATCAAGGCGATGGCTCCTGATTGCGATGCCGTTATCGTTGTGGGTTCAGCTAACTCCTCGAACTCGGTGCGGCTTGTGGAAGTTGCGCTGGAATACGGTGCCGGTGCTGCTTACCGCGTTGATACTGCGGATGAGGTGGACCCGGAATGGCTTGAGGGCGTCACAACCGTGGGTTTGACATCTGGTGCCTCAGTTCCCGAGATTTTGGTGCGTGAGGTTGTGGAGAAGCTTCACGGGCTGGGTTATCCGGAAGTTGAACTTGTGACGACGGCGAACGAGGACATCCGTTTCACCCTGCCCAAGAACCTCCGCGCGGATCTCAAGGCCACAGGTGTGCAACCTGATCGCCCGATTAAGGCGCGTGAGCGCCGAGCCAATCGTGAAGGCTGATCGTGCTGGCGCGGAGCAGCAGGAGGCTCTCCTGCTGCTTGCGAAGGTGGCACGGTGACGATGGACGCTGACCCGACGGAGGCTGCTGAGGATACAGTGCGATCAGGTTCTGGCTCGCAGAATTCTCTCGGAGACACTTTCGACCTTCAGCCAGCGGATCCTTCCGATTCTCAGACGGAGGATCCGTTCGATACCCAAATGGATGGCGCGCGCCTCATTGGTGAGCTTTTTGCGGCGGCGGATTCGACAAACGCTGAACCCATGGCCAAGTACATGCGCGGTCAGTTTCCCTTTCTTGGTCTTCCAGGTACTTTGCGCAAGCCGATTGAGCGCCCATATTTGGCAGTAGCACGCAAGGATACCCACCCTGACTGGGGGTTTGTGGCGCAGTGCTGGGCGTTACCACAGCGGGAGTTCCAATACGTTGCGTGCGACTATCTATATGCCGTGCGTAAGAAACTGACGGTTGAGGACCTACCCCGGATCAAAGCACTGGCGGCCTCCAAACAGTGGTGGGATTCCATCGATGCTCTCCAGAAGACAGTGGGCGTGATTGCCGCCGCCTCGCCCGAGGCGCGTGAGATTGTTGTGGAGTGGGGAAACGACAGCGACTTTTGGATCCGTCGCCTCGCGATTATCCATCAGCTTGGCCGTAAGGACGCCACAGATACGGAAGCTCTCCACAAGATTCTCGTGGCAAACTTGGGTTCAGATGAGTTCTTCATTAACAAGGCTATTGGCTGGGCCCTGCGTGACTTCTCCAAAGCAAATCCGGCATGGGTCAGCGAATTCATTGCACAACACCGTGACGGATTGGCACCGCTTTCCGTTCGTGAGGGCAGCAAGTACCTGCGGTAGGCAATGCTCCTGGTGCTTTTCCGTGCTGCGCCTGTTTCCTTCCCGCACCGGTTTCCTTACTTTTCAGGTTTCATTCACAGTATTCTTCAGGTGTCATTTGCAGCTTCACTGCTCAGCTTTCCTCCCCAGGACTCAGCAACCCCGAGGTGAAATGACGAACCTGCCCTTTCTCTGAGCTCACCTCCTTGGGTGTCGCTAGCGGGGAATCGATGGACTCGAAAGACCTCGCGGTCACGAGCAATCGGGACTCGATTGAGGCAACGGTGCGGTTGTAGGCGGTGACGGAACGCTGAAGCGAGGAACCCAGCGAATCCAGATGGCTTGCGACGGTGTTGAGACGCTGCACAAGAGTGCGCCCCAGATACATGATCTCCTGTGCTTCTTCGGTGACCTGCGCTGAGGCCCAGATCGTTGCCACGGCGCGGAGAAGCGCGAGGAGCGAGCTGGGGGAGGTGGGCGTGATGCCTAGGCGTAGTGCGTCCTCTAGTAAAGCTGCGTCCGCGGCAAGTGCCTCAGAAAGTAGTGATTCGGCGGGTAGGAACATGACGGTGAACTGGGGTGATCCGGGGAACTGGGCCGGATAGTCGCGTTTAGCCAGCTCATTGATGTGTGCACGCATGGCCTTGGCGTGCTCAGACATGAGTTCCGCTCGAGCGCGGCGCGCCGCCGCATCTTGACCTGTGATGTCCTGAGCACGCAGCATAGCGCTGAGAGGAACCTTGGCATCGACGGCAAGGTGGAAGCCTCCGGGCAGATGTACCGTGAGGTCAGGGCGGGAGGCAGAGCCCGATTCGGACACCTGACCCGTGGATTGCTGTAGTGAGAAATCCACGTGGGGGATCATTCCCGCAGCCTCGACGATTCTGCGCAGCTCAATTTCTCCCCAGGTACCACGGGCGGAGTTCGATGTAAGTGCGGTGCGAAGGGAGCTCGTTTCACGTGCAAGTTCCCGTTGTGTACGGTTCGCCTGCCCGAGCTGCTCCTGCAGCTCGGCGCGCTGGGCCACCTGTGTTTCCTGAAGGCCTTGAACACGCCTATTCATGGTGTCGAGTTGTTGGGCCAAGGGAGCGAGCGCCCGCAAGACATCCTGATCGGTACGGGCACGATCAATGAGGGAGTTGTTCTCCTCTTCGAGACGCTCAGCCCGTGCCACAGCGGCAGCGGCATTTGACTGTATCCGAGCTAATTCCTGTGCCTCCTGCTGCGGGGCACGAGCCATCTTTACCTGCGCAAAGAAGTATCCCACGGCCCCGCCTAGGGCTACGAATACAAGCGCGAGGAATACGAAGACAGGAATCGAAATGTTCATGGCTCTAGTTCACCACGAGCCTCCGACACATTTTGCCGCCGGGTACGTTTTTCACGCGGGTACCACAGCGTTTCATATGCCGTACACGGTGCAGAAAACGCTGGGATTCCCAGTTAGGATCCGCGTCCGCATAACAATTTTGGCCTACGCGCGTCACGGTTTGGTACCGAGAGGAGACCTGGCTGTTCCTGTCGCGTAGGATCAAACACACGGCATACGTGGACTTTTTCAGACCAGTCGCGCTGAATTTGCGACGGCAAGGAGGTCATCATGCATCGTCGATTCTTTTTCTCTTCCCGACCTTCTCGGTACTCCAGCATCACTGTAGCTGGAGCGTGCCTTGCTCTCATTCTTTCAGGCTGTAACGATTCCACGGATGGAGCGCCTGCAACGTCAGGTCCGACAACGTCTACGCCCACAGCCTCTCATACTTCATCAGCTACTCAATCACCCTCAACCGGAGGGTCGACGACGGCGTGGGAGCCTTCGTCGTCGTCAAACGAACCAATTGTCCTTTCCTCCAACTGGATTCAGGGGACGACGGACATATGGTCCATCGATAACAGTTATGTGTTGGATGTCGATGCCAGGTACCTGATAGCTGCGCGGGAGGACGATACCGTCGTGGCCTACGACATTTCCGGTGACGAGCCTAAAGAACTGTGGGAACGTGCCGGTGAGGATCAATGGCTTGATGCCCGTATCTGGGGAAACTGGGTGGTCAACCGAGTGGGCGAAGTACTTGATATTGAGACCGGCGACCCCATCAACGTGACCTGGGCGGACTCCCTGTGGAATGAGAATCCACAGTTCATAGCAGGTGCTGACACGCTTGTCGTATGCGGTCAATCCACGTGTCATGGATATGCGCCGGATGGGTCTGTGAAGTGGAACGTCCCGGACGTGACATGGACGAGCCTCCAGGTTAACGGTGAAGGTTACATCGCCGGTCAGGGAACTTCTGCTTCTGATAATTCCAATGCGACCGGGGTGATTAGCCCCGATGGTACGATGCTTTCCCTTAGCTATGATGTTGGAGCGATGCTTGATGCTCAGGACAAGGTCGGGGGACCGGCTGTGGATGTCCCTTCGGCTGGTCAGTACAGCGATCTCCGCCCGCTGACAGACGGATGGCTCGGTATCAACCGCTCTGGTGAGAACGGCGCCTCTGGGTCGGGCATGTCCTATTTCTCGCTGTTTAGGTCGGACGGTACACCGGTGGTTGCGCGTGCTATGGAGGGTGTTGCGGCCATGCCTCTCTTTACCTCGGCGATTAGCTCGGCGAGCACCGATCTGCCCAGTGTGACCGACTGGGAGAAGCACCTGGAGAATCCCAATCCATGGTTGGCCTGCGATGGATCGTCCTGCACAATCAATGGGCATCCGGTTGAAGGTCTCGCGTCCGTGGACTTTGCGACGGCACTGGGGGAGGGCGGAACGCTCCTTCTTCGTGGCCCGAGCACGGACCACTCGCTGTATGTCATCACTGTCGTGGAAGCTGACGGACATACGATGTGGCAGGTTGAGACGGGGATTTACTTCTTTGATGCTGTCCGCCCGGATTTTATCGTCGCCAGTCAGGGTGTTGACGAGATGAGGATTGTTGGCTGGGTGCCCGCGGTTTAGGCCAGGCGATGTTGCTAGATCTCGGGGCTAAGAAGTACAGGGTGGCGGTTCAAGCGGGCGGATGCCGTCGTCGTTCGCGAAGACGATCAGGAGTTGAACTGACGCCATCTTTCCCTTCCACTTTCAATCTATAACGCAAGGGGGCTCTTGCCGCAAGACCCCCTTTATGCGGCAGAATCTGGCGTGCTCACACTCGTTCGTGATTGGAGACGCCATGCCCACGCCACTCGAATCCTCCATGTTTGTCCTTCCGCAGCGGCTTGCGGGGAAGGCCGATCTGCGGTTTACCGCTCGGGACGAGCAGCAGTTTGCCGCTATCGAGGCTGCTATTGGTCAGCAAAGAGAGGAGATTGCAGGCCGCCTAAACGCTCGGCGAAAAGCCACGGCGCGTTTTGGTGGGGAGGTGGTTGAGCGGGATCAGGAGATTCGCCGTCTCAGCTCTCAACTGGCATTTCTTCAGCGTTTTGGGGTGGACCTCTGCCTGGGACGGATGGTGACGGAAGCCCAGGCAGATCCCATGTATATCGGACGTGCTGGACTGCGTTCGAGCACCGGCGAGCAGCTTCTCATCGATTGGCGGGCTCCGGCTGCCCGGCCGTTCTTCTCCGCGACCCGGGCGGATCCGATGGGACTAGCGAGCCGTCGTCGTTATCGCTGGAACAACGGGAAGGTCACCGACTACTGGGACGAAGTATTCGTCGCGGGCTTTCTCTGTGACGCAACCACGTACGACGACGAATCGGCCTTCATCGCCAGCCTGGAAGCCGATCGTTCGCCTCGCATGCGTGACGTTCTCTCCACGATCCAGGCCGATCAGGACGCCATTATCCGGGCGTCGTCGAGGGGGCCTCTGGTGGTTGATGGCGGCCCCGGAACGGGAAAAACAGTGGTGGCGCTGCATCGCGCCGCGTACCTGCTGTACGCCGAGCCGCGCATCTCCGACGCCGGTGGCATCCTGTTCATCGGACCGAATTCTTCGTATCTGACGTATGTCGACGACGTCCTACCTGGGCTGGGCGAGAACAACGTCCAGTTAGCAACGCTTCGTGACCTCGTTCCTGAAGGCGCGGGTGCGCTGGCGGCGGAGGATGCCGAGGAGCTGGAGATTGCCGCGCTCAAGGGAACGGCGCAGATGGTTGCCGCGATCGATGCCGCGGTGCGCTTTTATGAGGAGCCTCCTCGGGACGCGGTCAGTGTCGAGACGGCGCTGGGAGAATTTGTGGTGGAGTCCTTCGACTGGTCCGAAGCCTTCGGCGCAATTGGGCGCGGGACTCAACACAATGAGGGGCAGCGTGAGGTGCTCGAATCCTTAGTAGAGATCCTCGTGGACCGGTTAGATATCGACGATGAGGACGACGACGGCGAACTGGCTCGCGCTCGCGATGAACTTGCCCGGAGCTC